>Ga0209916_1001051_pt1 | contig 29245 bp, 25 predicted proteins | sample ThiBio_1000_plan_FD_183956 | JGI IMG/M metagenome (GOLD analysis project Ga0209916, IMG submission 183956) | Wastewater bioreactor microbial communities from Cape Town, South Africa - Thiocy_solids_2 (SPAdes) | ecosystem: Engineered > Bioreactor > Thiocyanate-remediating > Anaerobic-Aerobic ... | reverse complement strand
CAAGAGCTACCGGCTCAAGGAGGCCGCCGCACGCCTGACCATCACCCCCGACCCTGCATAATCACCCCGTCCTGCCTGGAGCAGTTTGACTGGCCAAAAGTGGAGCAGTTTGGGGTGGCCATCGGGGGCAGTTGCCGGGCACCCGCTTGCTGCGCTGGCGTGCCAGCGACGTGGACGCCTGGCTGGCCGTGAACGTCCAGAAAGGAGCTCGCAATGACTGATGCGAAGTTCTCCTATGTGTTCGGGCCTCCGGTGAACATCGCCTACATCCTGAACAATCCGCCGCCACCCATCGACTTCGTTTTGCCAGGCCTGACGGCAGGCAGCGTCGGCACCCTCATCGGCCCAGGCGGCGTGGGCAAAACCATGCTGGAGCTGCAGGTAGCGGTGTTGCTGGCCACCGGTCTGGGGCATTGCGCCCCCTTGTTCGGACCGGCCACGTTCGACGGTCTGCCCATGTCTCCAAAAAAAGTCGTTCTGGTGGCCGCCGAGGAGCCCATCAACGTGTTGTGGCAGCGCCTGCATGCCATCGTGCAATCCTTGAACCAGCGCGATGTGCTGCCCGATGACATGAGCTGGCAAGAGTTCCTGCAGCACTTGGAGCAGAACTTGTTGCTATACCCCCTGGCGGGTGCCCAGCGAGTCAACCTGCTGACACCCGATTTGGCCCCGTCCGAGGCGGCTCTGGAGCTTGCTGCTTTGAGTCGGGGCGCACGGCTGCTCATCGTGGACCCCCTGCGCCAACTCCACCTCGGTGACGAAAACCAGTCCGCTCCCATGTCGGCGCTGATGTCGGTCTTCAAACAGGTTGCCCAACAATCGGGCGCTGCGGTGCTGGTCGCCCACCACAGCAGTCGCGCTGCAGGCCTGCAGGGCTACGGCGACACCGCCGATGCCGGTCGCGGCTCCACGGCGCTCAAAGACGACGCCCGGTGGCAAATCAACCTGGTGCAGCCCACCCGCGAGGTGCTTGATGCCCACGGCGTGCCGGCCAACCAGGCCAGTGGGCACGCGGTACTGGTCGACGCCAAGAACAACTACGGCCCCAGGCGCGACCCAGTGCTGTTGCGTCGCACGGCCGGTGGCGTGTTCGTACCTGTCCAACCCGTTGCAATTGCTGGCGTCTCTGCGAGCAAAAAGTCCAAGCTGTTCAAAAAGGGGGCGTATGAGCCATTTCACTGACCACAGCCCTCCGGTCCGCTACTACCAACCAGCCGGCTTGAGCCTCTTGTTCACCCCGCTGCCCAAGGGTGGCCCGCGTCCTGTGCTGGACCTCTCCTACGACCTGGGCCCGGAGCACAAACTGCGCTTCAGTGCCCGCGAAGCCCTGGGGGTGCCCGAGCAGACCTTGCTGCTCGCTCTGCTGGGGTTGGCCGGGGAGCAGTACGCTGACCGCGGTAATGACGCGGTCGTCTCGGCAGCGGATGAGCGCACGGTTGCGGGGCGCCTCTGGTCCGGTCTGTACCCGGACGGCGGCCAGGGCATGCCGCAGACCGTGATGGTCCGCACGACCTGGGAGGCTCTGAACCGCCGCTGCGGCACTGGCAGCGGGGGCTCGACCATCGAGATGCGCAAGGCCGGCCTGCGCCGCCTGTGCGAGGTGGTCGTCTGGGAAGAGCACGCCGGTCGACGCACGACCCGCCAGTCGTTCCTTCTGGTGTGGGTCGAGGGTGATGACCGCCATATCCACCTGGCCTTGAACCACCGCCTGGCCTCGGTCTTCTTTGGCGGTCAGTACGCCAAACTGTGGATGACCGAGCGGCTGCACCTGGGCAGCGACCTGGCGATGCATGTGCACGCGTTTCTGTCCACCTGCATGCGTCCCGGAGGCAGCCTGTCCATCGGGCTGGACACCCTGGCCGCACGCGTGTGGCCGGCCGACCACGACACCGCTCCTGCCGGGACAAAGCGTCGGCGCCGCTGTCAACTGAGGTCGGCCCTTGATGCGATTGGTCGCCTGGACCACTGGGATGTCCATTGGGAAGCAGGTGTCGGCGGAGCTCACAAGGCCGTCATCCGGAGGAGTGAGGGGCGTGGTGTTCGCGATATGACGCGGCCGGCCGAGGCAAGTGCCTTGGTTCGTGTGCGAGGCTCCGTGGACCTTCCGGTGTCAACGCGATGTGCACGTCCATCCACCAACGACGTCTGCAGCCTGTTCCGCACCTGACGTTGTTCATCAAGGGGTAACGGCCCTGGCTGTTACCCCAGTTACCTCGGTTACCCGTATCTGGACAGAGACACAGATATGGCTCCATCACCGACTCAACCCGGGCACAGCCAAAAAAAGGGGCAGCCCTGAGACTGCCCCCTAATCAAACTTCATCCTGTACGCTGGCAGGCGTTCACCAGACAGGATATTCAGTGGTACACCGGCTTGTCTTGCCTGGCCATCTTCAGCATGAACTTGCCAAGGTCCGCACTGCGCAAAAACGTCTCCAGAATCGGCTGGGCATGGCCATCGCGCGCAACGACCATGGTACGCAGCTCACGTTGCGGGTCCGGCAGGCTGCTGGTCCGGTCCAGCATGGCGCGGAATCCGCTCATCACCATGGCTTCCACCGATTCCAGCTTCGAAGCCATGGGCTGGACGTCGGTGGCCTTGAACGTGCTTTCGAAGTCATCATTGAGGGGAGCGCGGCTGGACATCGCGATGCTGCGTGCACCTCCCTGCGCATCCACCAACAGGGTGAATCGTCCCTCGGCCACAAGAGTCTCCAACCAATCACGGGCGCCATCTTCCCAGAATGGGATGACCCACAGGAAGTGGTGGCGCCGGCAAGAAACGTCGAGCGTCAGGCAAGGTAAATCCGGCAGCCACTCCTGGACCGAAACCCGGACCTTGGGTTGCCGGTCACGGTAGAGGTCTTCTACCTCTTCAGCGTTCAGCACGGTTCGAATGCCCCAACCCGCAGGCAAGGCCATGTCGCGTTGCCGCGCGGCAAGAGCCATCTCATCGGGGGTCAGCAAAACAGCGCCACGAAAGTCGTAGCAGCGGTCCAGCAGATGTTGCGTGGTTTCGAGATTGCTCAGAAAGTCAGAAATGTTGAACATGAGGTTTCCTTCAAAAATGGGGGTCTGGAAACCTGTGTAGCGACTGAATGCCAGAATCCATCCATGCATGTGCTGCACTTCCACGCCCCCGAATCCGTCGACGGCTGGACCGCCATCGATGACCGGGTCATGGGCGGGGTGTCGAGCAGCCGGATGACGTTTGACCCCGATGGCCATGCCGTCTTCGAAGGCGTGGTCTCCAAAGACAACGGCGGCGGCTTTGCTTCCGTGCGTCACGCTGAGCTGCGGTTGGGAGACGCCAGCACGGTGGGTTATCGCCTGCAGGTGCGCGGCGACGGCAAGCGCTACAAGCTCAATCTGCGCATGGACGGGGGCCTGGACGGCGTCAACTACCAGGCAGTGTTCCAGCCGCCTGCCGACCGCTGGGTCGATGTGGTGCTGCCCCTGACCGTCTTCAGCCCCCGGTTCCGGGGACAGCCAGTGCCGAATGCTCCAACGCTGCGCCCGGAATGGGTGTGCCAGGTGGGCTGGATGGTGGCCGATGGCCAGATTGGAGCTTTCCAGCTGGCCATACGTACCGTGTCCTGCCTGGGCCAAGGGACGGCTGCAGGCGAGCGTTCACGAAATGACGTCTCAGCCCCATCTGCATCCGGCATATCGTGAACACCAATCTCCTGGAAAACCCATAAAAATCAACAGCTTGTCACGATATGACGTCGCTGGACAATTGAATAGTTCAAGAGCGCTGACCTGGCCCGCCGGCGCCATGGGAAGGCGCCACGGTCCTGGGCAACAGTGCAGGTCACATACCGAGCTGCAAGCCTGTGATGGGCTTGCCCAAGCACCCCCCCAAAAAAAACTGGGGCATCCTCTCAGACGCCCAAATCAACCACTCATTGGCAAGCCGGCAGGGCACGCTATGCTTTGCGTATGAATCCCCAAACGCTCGGCCAACTCTGGGTCGCCCTGCAGTTCGGGCTATTGCTGGTCCTGGCAGGGCTTTGCGTGTTGGAGGCTCGGCAGTCACTTCCCAACGTTTGGAGTGGGGGCCTGTGGTTGGCAAGCGCTGTGCTGGGTCTGTGGACGCTGTGGGTCAACCGGCCTGGCAATTTCAACATCCGCCCGGAACCCCACCCCGATGGGCATTTGGTGCAAGAGGGCCCATACCGCTGGGTGCGACACCCGATGTACGGCGCTGTCCTATTGCTCGCTGCGGGTTCCGCCGCCTGGTTGGCAAATGCCTTGAGCGTGGTGCTATGGCTGGCTTTATTGGCTGTTCTCTTGGCCAAGGCGAGTTTGGAAGAGCAGTGGCTACTGAAGAACTATCCGCAATACGCCAACTACCGCCTGCGCACCTGGCGGTTGGTGCCCTGGGTTTACTGACACACGACATGCCACAACAACCAGAAATCGATGTGCCGGCCCACCTGATGCCCGGCGTGCGACTGCAGCATTACAAAGGTGGCTTGTACCGGGTGGAAGGCGCATGCCTCATCGAGGCCACGCTCGAGACCGGGATTCTGTACCGGCCCGAGCAAGGCAATGCCACTCACCTCCTGTGGATGCGGCCTGCCGCGGCGTTCGATGAGTTGGTGGACACCGACCGCGGGCAAGTGCCCCGCTTCGCACCGGTTTGAGATGCACGAACCCGCTCCTCAATCTGTTCGTTCATCCACCTGTACGACTCGATTCGCAGGAGTTCTTCTGCAGGTTAGCAACGGTATCTGAGAGTGTCACATTCTGTACGTTAAGCTAGCGGGCTGCTAGCGTTTTACTTACAGGAATCTTGCAATGGCCGTCGCCAAATCCCAGGTTGTCAGTGTCCGCGTGGAGCCGCCCATCAAGGCAGCTCTGCAGTTGGCTGCCGAGCGAGAGATGCGCAGCATCGCCAACATGGTCGAGGTCATGGTTGTCGCCTATTGCCGCTCCCAGGGGTACCCCTTGACCGGAATACCCAGCGACGCGCTGCCCGCCACGTTGATGAGAGGCTCCCAAGTTGACTGAGCAAACAGAGCTGCTGCTCAGTCAGTTGGGGTTTCGGTTCGGCATCAACGGCCCGCACGCAGCGCGCACCATGATGCTGGACGACCTGCGCCTGCTACTGGAGCACACGTCGCCTCAAGCCACACGCGCTGACTACGCGTCGGCTGTCGTCGATGCCAACGTGTTGGGCAAGCCCACTCGCAAGGCGCGTGAACTGGCCCTGCGGCACATGGCTACCTTGTACGCCCTGGACCCTGTGAACCCCATCTTCCGCGCCCTTCGTCGACTTTGGCCACTTGACGAAGCGGCCCAGCCATTGCTGGCCTTAGCCGTGGCTCTGGCACGTGACCCGCTGTTGCGTGGCACGCAGCCCTTCATCGTCGGGCAAGTGGCTGGTGCTTCAGTGCCGCGGGAGGCCATGGAAGCCTTCCTCGGTGCCACACACCCTGACCGTTTTAGTCCTGCATCACTGAAGTCGTTCGCGCAAAACGTCGCCGGAACTTGGACGGCTGCTGGCGTTCTTCACGGGCGCGTGCGCAAAACACGCGCCGTGGTTCAACCACACCCCGAGTCCGTGACGCTGCTGTTGTTCCTGGGCTATCTGGAAGGTCGCACGGGGCAGCGTCTTTTCTCCTCTGATTGGATGAATCTGCTGGGCTGCTCGCTTGATGAGTTGGAAGCGCTTGCCAGTTCAGCGTCACATCGAAGTCTTATGGTGTTCATGAACGCTGGCGGAGTCAAAGAAGTGCGCTTCCCCGGCTACCTCACACCTGAAGAAGAACAAGTCCGCCAGGAGGTCTCACATGTCGTCTAAGGTCGCCAAACTGGTGTCCGCTTACCGCCAGCACCTCACTGTGCCCTGGCAGGCCGGCCTTGCGGCTATCCAGCGTGTCATCTTTGCCGTTTATGACAAGACCGACGAACTGCGCCTGCGCGCCAACGTCGAAGAGTTTGCCTTGGTCACCCAGCAGGCCAGCAAAAAGTGGCTGCTGCTGGACTTGACCAACGCTTTCCCCGAATGGATGGCGGCCCAGGAATACCGTGACGCTTACTTCGAGTCGCCAGAAGACCTGGCTGGCTACCAAACTGGCGAGCTAACCGAGTTCATTGCTGACCTCACGGCCAAGCTGAAGAGTCGCATCAGCGCTGAAGCAGACGCTGATACCGTGGTGGCTCTCATGGGCGTTGGTACGCTGTTCGGTTTGGCGCGTGTGTCATCGGTGGTCGAGGGCATCAAGGAGGCTGTCGAAGGCCGCCTAGTGGTTTTCTTCCCTGGCGAGCACCACCCAGAGAACCACACCTATCGACTGCTGGATGCGCGCGACGGCTGGAACTACCTGGCCGTACCGTTGCTGGCCAAAGATTGAACAATCTCAAGAATTAGACCGAGGGACCTTCATGCTGAATCGGGACATCTACAACAAGGCTCCGAAAGAGAACCGCCTCGTCAACAACGGTGTGGCGGAAGTGTCGGAAGACCACTCCGACGCGGCTCAGGCCATCCTGCGCTACGAGCTGGAGACTTTCGTCTGCGACGGCCAGTATGAGAAAGGCCTCGAAACCATCCTCGACAAGTTCTTGGTCAACCTTGATGCAGGAACCGAGCAGCCCGGCGTCTGGATTTCCGGCTTCTACGGCAGCGGTAAGTCGCACCTGGCCAAGATGCTGCGCACGCTGTGGACCGACTACCAGTTCAGCGACGGCGCCACCGCGCGCAGCCTGGCCAAACTGCCCACCGGCGTGTTCGAGCATCTGAAGGAGCTCAGCACTCAGGGCAAACGCCACGGCTCGTTGCATGCTGCGGCAGGCAAGCTAGGGGCGGGTGCGGGCGACAAGGTGCGCTTGGCGCTTTTGGGCATCGTGTTCAAGTCCAAGGGCTTGCCCGAGCAGTACAACCAGGCCCAGCTGGTGCTGTGGATGCAACGCGAAGGCATCCTGCCCACGGTCGAAACAGAGCTGCACGCTGCCAGTCGCTCCCTGGCGCAAGAGCTGCCGCACATGTACGTTTCCAGCCACCTCGCCAAGGCACTACTCAAGGCCCGCCCCGACCTGGCCCACACCGAGGCCGACGCCCGCAAGTTGCTCAAGGAACAGTTCCCCCAAGTCACTGACGTCACCAGCGAGCAGATGACCACGGCCATCGAAGCCGCGCTGGCCGTGGACGGCAAATTCCCGCTGACCCTGGTAGTGCTGGACGAAGTGCAGCAGTACATCGGCGCTGACGCCGAAAAGGCCTTCCAGGTGCAGGAAGTCACCGAGACCCTGTCCAAACACTTCAACGGCAAGCTGCTGTTTGTGGGCACTGGCCAGTCCGCCTTGTCCGGTATGCCCAACCTGCAGCGCCTGATGGGCCGCTTCCCCGTGCAAGTCATGCTGGGCGACTGGGACGTCGAGAACGTCACCCGCCAAATCATCCTGGCCAAAAAGCCCTCGGCCCAGCCCGAGGTGGAACATGTCTGGCGCGCCAACTTGGGCGAAATCTCCCGCCACCTGCGCGGTACCAAGCTGGAGCACGTCACCGACGACGAAGACGTGATGACCTCTGACTACCCGCTGCTGCCGGTGCGTCGCCGCTTTTGGGAACGTGTGCTGCGCACCATCGACACCACCGGCACCGTGTCCCAGCTGCGCAGCCAATTGCGCGTGGTGCATGAGGCAGTGTTGGCAACGGCCGATGCACCCCTGGGCCATGTGGTCTCGGGCGACTTCCTGTACGACCAGATTGCCGCAAACCTGGTCTCCACCGCCCAACTGCCCAAAGAGGTATTCGAGAACGTCCAGCGCTTTGCCGCCGGTGATGAAAACGCCCAGCTCAAGGCCAAGCTCCTGAAGCTCGTTTACCTCATCAATAAGCTGCCCGCCGATGCTGCGCTGGACATCGGCCTGAAGGCCACTGAGGAAGCTCTGGCCGACCTGCTGGTAACCGACCTTTCCGCCGGTTCATCAGAGCTGCGCAAAAAGCTACCCGCACTGCTGGATGAACTGCAGAACAAGGACCGCCTCATCATGGCCCTGGCCGGTGGCAGCGGTACCGAATACCGCCTGCAAACCCGCGAATCCAGCGCCTGGTATGACGAGTTCCGCGCTCAAGAGGCCGAGCTCAAGGCCGCCCCGCAGCGCGTGGAGCAAAAGCGCGCCGACCTGCTCAAGGCTCGTTTTGGCGATGTGCTGAAAAAAGTCCGCGTGGTGCAGGGTAAAGACAACGTAGAGCGCCGCCTGACGCCCACCTACGACGAAAGCCTACCCAAGGACAACGACAAAAACCTGTACCTGTGGATTCAGGACGGCTGGCAAACCGAAGAAAAGTCGGTCATTGCCGAGGCCAAGGGCAAGCCCGCCGACAACCCCACGCTTTTCGTTTTCTTGCCGGCCCAGCACAAAACCGAGCTGACCAACGCCATCGTCGCGCTGGAGGCCGCACGTACCACCCTGCAGAAAAAGGGCAGCCCGGCCACCGAGGAGGGCCGCGATGCCCAGCGTTCCATGGAAAGCCGCCAGCGCACGGCTGAGAAGGAACTGGCCGAGCTGGTGGAGCAACTCCTGGCTGGTGTGCGCGTGTTCCAGGCCGGTGGGCAAGAAGCCGTGGACGGTAACGACCTGGTCGACCGCATCAACCGCGCGACCAAGTCTTCCGCCATTCGTCTGTACAGCCAGTTCGACGCCTCCGACCACGACCTGTGGAGCAAAGTGCTGGACGAAGCCCGCAAGGGCAACCTCGAAGCGCTCAAAGCCGTTGGCCACACCCAGGAAGCCGACAAGCACCCGGTCTGCCAAAAGCTGCTGGCCTACATTGGCCCCGGCAAGAAGGGTGCCGAAATTCGCGACCAGTTCGAGGCGCCCCCATTCGGCTGGCCGCGCGACGCCATCGACGGTGCGCTGTATGCGCTGCTGGCGGCGGGGCATGTCAACGCCACCGATGCCGCGTCCAAGCCGGTGGACGCCAAGAGCCTGGACCGCGCCAAGCTCACCCAGACCAGCTTCCGGCGCGAAAGTATCAACATCACGCCGATTCAGCTCATCAAGCTTCGCAAGCTGTTCGACGCCGTGGGCGTGCCCTGCCAGCCCAAGGAAGAGCTCGCCAAGATGCCCACGCTGCTGGCCAAGCTGCGTGACCAGGCCGCCAAGGCCGCAGGTCCTGCACCCGCACCCCAGGCCCCCAAGCTAACGGCCATCGAAGCCATCGAGGCGCAAAGCGGCAACGCCCAACTGCTGGAGCTGCTCAACCGGCACGATGAGGTGCTGGCGCTCTCACAGGCCTGGACCCAGACCGCCGACGAGATTGCCAAGCGCCTGCCCACTTGGCGCAAGCTCGGCGACCTGCTGCGGCATGCCAAGGCGCTGGGCCCCTACGCCAAGCTCAAGGCCGAGGCAGATGCCATCGAAGCCCAGCGCAGCCTGCTGGCCGACCCCGACCCGGTTCGCCCGCTGCTGGACGAGGCGGTTGACCTGCTGCGCCAGGCACTCAAGGCCAAGCTGGACGCCTTCGGCCAAACCTTCGCGCAGCAGCAAACCCAACTGCAGCAGGACGCCGACTGGAACAAGCTCAGCGACGCCCAGCGCGGCGACCTGACGACCAAGCACTACCTGACGCCCCCCCCGGCTGTGGGCATCGGCACACCCGAACAGCTGCAGGACGCCCTCGATGAGTGCAATCTTGACCAATGGGTGGACAAGACCCAGGCCCTGCCCAGCCGTTTCGAGGCGGCGCGACACGCGGCGGTTCAGCTGCTGAAGCCCAACGTTGTACACGTTCCGCTGCCTAAACGCACACTGAACGACGAGGCTGAGCTCAAGGCTTGGCTGGCCGAGGTGGAGACCTTGCTAAGCGCAAAGCTGAAGCTAAGTCCCGTGGCACTTTAAGTGAGTCGCAACCGCCATGGTCCCGTCTCCTTTGTCTGCATGGGTTAATAAGCGCGCTTTGCTTCCGCAACGATTCAGCCTGGCGCCCGATGAAGCTGGCCTGACTGCATTGGACGAAAGCGCCAAGGAATGGTCGGTGTCAGTTGCTTTAGATGAAGCAGTGCCCCTGCACGCCATCGCGGAGGCCAAATGGTGCAGCTTGGCAGAGACGCGGCGCGCGACCAGTGCATACCTGAAGCGAGCAGAGGAACTGATTGATGGCCTGTGGGGCGGAAGGCTGGATAGCGAAGAGCGCGACCTCATTCTGACGAATCTTGGGCAGCCCCCGGAATTCTCCTTGCCCATCTACATCGTGTCAGTGGGGGCAGGAGACGACGAGCGGGTGGTGTACGTTGGCAAGACTTCTTCGTCAACCAGATTCGCAAACGGACACCGAGTCGGGCTAAAGCTTCACCACCCCAAGTACACCCACCTCGCCAAGACGGTCTATCGCTGTTCTGTCCTCTTGGACATTCACGATGAGTACGTGGCCTTGGAGTGGGTAGAGCCAGAGACTTTGGCGCGAAGGATGCTCGACTGCGTTGAGTCGGTCTTGATTCATGCCCTGCAACCCGAGCTGAACGTCGCTAAGCGGCGACGACCTTCCGTCGATTTACCAGTACACATTCACGTCCAGAACTACGTGGAGTCCGATTTCCTGGACGGCTTGATGCTGTGGCAAGGAAAAGGAGAGCCGATGACGTTTGTTCCGACTCGAAATGGGAGGAAGAAGATTTGAGCACCAACCTGAACAGCCAGCCCCTGCCTAAACCCCAACGCACCCAGCTAGAAAACACCGTCAAAGCCGCCCGCGAGGTGGCCGAGAAAGGCGCCCGCGCAGCGCTGGCCCAGCTGGCCGTGGGCGAGGCCCGTGTGCCCGACTACCTGAGCGACGAACACAAAGCCCTGCGCCGCCGCCTGCGTGCCCATGGCCGCGCGCTGGGCGATGCCAAGGCTGACGACGACACCCAAGCCGTGCAGCAACTGGTGTGGGAGGTGGCCTACCAGCACTGGCACCGCATGCTGTTTGCCCGCTTTCTGGCCGAAAACGGCCTGCTGCTGTGGGAGATTGGCGCGGCGGTGTCGCTGGACGACTGCGAAGCCCTGGTGCAAGAAACCGACCCCGCCATGAACCTGGGCGCCAAAACCCAGTGGGAGCTGGCAGGCAAGCTGGCCGCGCGCATGCTGCCGCAGGTGTTCAAGCCGCAAAGCCCGGTGTTTGAACTGGCCTTCGCCCCCGAGCACCAGCGCGAGCTGGAGCGCCTGCTGGCCGCACTGCCGACTGACGTGTTCCAGGCCAGCGACAGCCTGGGCTGGGTGTACCAGTTCTGGCAGGCCAAGCGCAAAGACGAGGTCAACGCCTCCGAGGTGAAGATTGGCGCCGACGAGCTGCCCGCCGTCACCCAGCTCTTTACCGAGCCCTACATGGTGGACTTTTTGCTGCACAACAGCCTGGGCGCCTGGTGGGCCACCCGCCACCCCGGCCAGCCCTGCCCGGTGCCTTTGACTTACCTGCGCACCCTGGAAGACGGCACCCCTGCTGCGGGTGAATTCGAGGGCTGGCCCGACAGCCTGCAAGACTTCACCCTGCTCGACCCCTGCTGCGGCTCGGGGCATTTCTTGGTGGCGGCCTTCTTGCTGCTGGTGCCCATGCGCATGGCCGCCGAGGGCCTGACCGCGCTGGACGCCGTGGACGCCGTGCTGGCCGACAACCTGCACGGCCTGGAGCTGGACCCGCGCTGCGTGGAGATTGCCGTGTTTGCCCTGGCCCTGGCCGCCTGGCGCTACCCCGACGAAGATGGCCACCCGCTGGGCGTGCGCGCCGATATGCCCGCGCCGCAAATTGCCTGCTGCGGCCTGAAACTGAATGCCAGCGCCGCAGACTGGAGCGCGCTGGTGCCCGAATCGCTACAAAATAAAGAGCTGATGGCGCAAGACCTGCGGGCGCTGCAGGCCGATTTTGCCCAAGCCCCCTTGCTGGGCAGCCTGCTTGACCCCGCGCGCAGCCTGAAAGACGACCTGGCCACCTCCAACGTGCAGACGCTGCGCGAACTGCTGACCCAGGCACTGGCCCAGGAAAGCAGCGATGCCGATGCGCCCCACGGCGAACTGCTGGAACTGGCCCTGAGCGCCCGGGGCCTGCTCGACGCCGCCCGGCTGCTGCAGGGGCGCTACCACTTGGTCATCACCAACGTGCCCTATTTGGCGCGCGGCAAGCAAAACGACACGCTGAAAGCCTATTGCGCCCAGCATTACCCCGACGCCAAAAACGACCTGGCCAACGTGTTTCTGGAGCGCTGCCTGGAGCTGGCGCACCCTGCCAAGGCCGGGCAGGGCGCGGGCGTGGTGCAAATCGTCATGCCGCAGAACTGGCTGTTTCTTTCTGCTTACCAATCTCAGCGACAGTCGCTTTTAAGGAGGGTCACTTTTCGCCTGATTTCAACTTTGGGTGCCAAAGGGTTCCAGACCCCGATGTGGGACTTCAATGTGCAACTCCTAACTTTGGACACCTCGCATCCAACCTCCAAAGATTTAATCTCGGGACTTGATGTGGCATCTGAAGGCTCGTATGCGGACAAGGCGAATGCGCTGCGGGATGGAACACTTCTTGTTGCCCTTCAATATGACCAGCAGAAGAATCCTGACGAAGTGATTTCACTTAAAGAGGTTGTTGGCGGGACATTATTGTCGGAGTATGCAACGGTGCACTACGGGTCAAAGCCCGGACAGACTGAGCGTGTGGTAAGAAATTTCTGGGAGCAACTACTTCCTAACGCCCATTGGCAGCTAAGCGAATCAACACCCAAAGCGGACGAGAAATTCTCAGGAAAGCAGAAGGTTTTGCTTACTTTCGAGCAATTGCAAAGTCAGGCAATCTCGGAGTTCGGTTTGCGAAGCGCAGACGCATTTGGCAAGCGCGGGGTAGTTGTCTCGCAAATGGCTCAAATGCCTACAGCCCATTATTTGGGGAAAATATTTGACAACAACACATCGGTGATATTGCCGCGCAAAGACGATTTGCTTTCCGCCATTTATGCATATGTTTCTAGTGATGACTACTTGAGGCATGTACGCAATATGACGGTCAAGCTTGATGTGGCAGCGCACATGATGGTCAAAGTCCCCTTCGACCTCGCACACTGGCAACAAGTCGCCGCCGAGCGCTACCCTCACGGCCTGCCCAAGCCCTACTCCGACGACCCCACGCAATGGCTGTTCCACGGCCACCCCCAGCCCGCCACCGACCCGCTGCAAGTGGCAGTGGCGCGCCTGGTGGGCTACCGCTGGCCGGCAGAGCAAGAGGCAGCCGCAGCAGCCGGAGCGGCAGAAATTCAAGCCAAATCGGCCTCTAGCGCTTATACAGAAAGCGCGAGCAGCTATCAAAACGAGAGTATCGAAGCCGCCACCGCCGCTCCCCAGCGCCCGCCCATGGAGCTGTCCGAAGCGGCCCACGCCTGGATTGCGCGCTGCGCCGCACTGGAGGCGCACACCGACGACGACGGCATCTGCTGCCTGCCCTCGGTGCGCGGCGAAGCCCCAGCGCACGAGCGCCTGTTGCAGCTGCTGATGGCCGCGTGGGAAACCGTGGAGCCCGGCAGCTGGCGCCCCGCCATCCTCGACCAGCTGCTGGCCCAGGCCGACTGCGCTGGCAAGGGCCTGGACGTGTGGCTGCGCGAAAAATTCTTCGAGCAGCACGCCAAGCGCTTCCACCACCGCCCCTTCGTCTGGCATGTGTGGGACGGCCTCAAAGACGGCTTTGCCGCGCTGGTCAACTACCACCGGCTGGACGCCAAAAACCTGGAACGCCTCATCCACACCTACCTGGGCGCCTGGATTGGCCAGCAAGAAAAAGGCGTGCAGGGCGGCGTGGACGGCGCGCCCACCCGCCTGGCCGCCGCCCAAGACCTCAAGCGCCGCCTGGAGCTGATTCTGGAAGGCGAACCGCCCTACGACATCTTTGTACGCTGGAAGAGCCTGGCCGAGCAACCCATCGGCTGGAACCCCGACCTGAACGACGGCGTGCGCCTGAACATCCGCCCTTTCATGCAGGCGGAGGTGCTACGCCACAACAAAAAGCCCAAGCTCAACATCACCTGGGACAAGGACCGCGGCAAGGACGTGGAAAGCGCGCCGTGGTACCCGGTGTTTGGGGGGGACCGCATCAACGACCACCACCTGAAGCGGACGGAGAAAATGGCGGCGCGGGAGAAAAATACATGATGCTCAAGGAAATCAGACTGGTCAATTTTCGCGGAATCGCGAACATGACCCTGCCATTTACCACCAAAACCACGGCCATTTTGGGCGTCAACGGTGTGGGCAAATCTGCGGTGCTCGATGCGCTGGCGATTGCCTTGTCGAACATGACGGAGCGCATTTCAGGCCAGGCAGCCAGAGCGCGAAATATCTCGCCCGACGACATCAAAAATGATGCTGCATATTCGCGCATTCAAGTCACGGCCGACCTGGGTATCTATGCTTCTATTAGCCAGGTCGCCGTCGAGGAAAATGGTCGTGCCGAACCTTCCCGGCAGCCTGTTCACACACTCACCACCTGGGCCATTGCGCGCAACAGAACGGCTGCCGAACATCCGGCGGAGCGTAGCAGCGACCTTGACCAACTGAACACGCACACCCGTCTGTTCAATAGTCGGATGCTTCATGCGGAGGCAAATAACCAGCCGACCCACTTGCCGTTGGCTGTTTACTACGACGTGCACCGGGCGGTTCTGGATGTTCCGCTACGGGTGAAAGAAAAGCTTAAGAACACCCCGCGCGAGGCCTACCACGACGCATTGGGTCACGGTGGTACCGACTTTCGGGGTTTCTTTGCCTGGTTTCGAGACCGCGAAGATGCGGAAAACGAGCGCATTCGTGATGAACCAGCTTACGTGGACCGTGATTTGCAGGCAGTGAGGGCGGCAGTGGAGGGTTTCACCCAATTCACCGATTTGCGGATTCGGCGCAAGCCATCACTGCGCATGACGGTGAAGAAGAATGAGACAGAACTCAATGTGCTGCAACTGTCAGACGGAGAAAAATGTCTTTTAGCGTTGGTGGGTGACTTGGCGCGACGCTTGAGCCTGCTGAATACGGACAAAGACAACCCCTTGCACGGCGAAGGTGTGGTGTTGATTGACGAGATTGACTTGCACCTGCACCCCAAGTGGCAGCGCTCGGTGGTGGCATCTTTGGAGCGCGCGTTTCCGAACTGCCAGTTCATCATCACCACGCACTCGCCGCAGGTAGTGGGCGAGTTGCCGCCAGAGGCCGTGCTATTGCTGCGGGATGGGAAGTTTCTGGGACACGCTGAACGCTCTTTGGGGCTGAGCAGCGGCGAAGTGCTGGAGGAGTTGATGGAGGGCGAGGCCAGCAATGTGGAGGTAGCGTCCCAGCTCGACACTATTCGCTCCTTGTTGGACGTGGATGAAATCGCTGGCGCACAAGAAGCGCTCTCGCGCCTGCGTCAAACGGTGGGTGATATTCCCCAGGTGCTGGAGCTACAAGCGTCCATCGACAGCTTGCAGTGGCTGCAGGATGACGACGCATGAGGACCATCACCAAAGGAGCACAGCCGCAGGAGTTGATTCGCTGGCGGGCTGATAACGCGGCCGTGCCGCAAAACCTGGTGTATGGGGCTGGTGCCTTTCCGAGCGAGGCGGTTCGTAACAGCCTGTTGGCAGAGCAACAGCACTTGTGCGCGTACACCATGCGCCCACTCAAAACAGCAGCGGAATGCCAAGCGCACGGCCTGGACACAAGGGCGTCATGCCACATTGAGCACCTCTTGCCCCAATGCCGCAAGGTGTTGGGCGAGGACATTGACTACCAGAATATGGTGGCCTGTTACCCACCGAGCCAATCTACGGTGGCATGCGAGTTTGGTGCCCCTGCAAAGGCTGACTTTGACCCCAGTACGGGAGGTTTTGTGTCGCCCTTGTCTCCCAATGCGCAGGCCCATTTCAAATTTGATGAGCGCGGTGGCGTGAAGGGCAGCACTGGGGATGGCGCTTCAACCATTCAAGTTTTGAATCTCAACCATCAAACTTTGGTCAACGACCGTTTTGCGGTCATCAAGGGAGCTTTGCAGCCAAGGGGCAAAAAGTTGTCAGCGCAGGCTGCCCGTCGATTGGCCCAGCAGGTGCTACGGCCCGATGCCCAAAGGTTATCGGCCTATTGCGTTGCCATTGCTCAGACTGCGCTGCAGCATGCCGAGCGAGAAGAGCGGCGGGCGGCGAGAAAGAAGAAAAAGGGTGGGATGTGATGCTGGACAGTAACCAGGTAGCGGCGGCGTACACGCTTGCACATGCCCTGACAGAAGCGTTGGAATCGGCAGCCAAAGGCAACTCGCACACAACCACGCCTGCCGCAGCGGTTCTATGGCCCGACAAAGAAGGGCAATGGAAGGCAGTCCTGCCAACTCTGAAAATGCGGATGCCCAACCTCTGCGAACTCGGCTCTTACGACCCTGACCAGCGACGCGGTCCAGCTGTCTGGCTCAAATGCGCCATTGCGGGCTCGCTACCCGAAGTACAGCTCGAAGGGGTGCCGGTTGTCTATCTTCCGGGCGTCAGCCGCGCAGAGCTGCGCGCCATCGAGAGTTGCCCGCGTGACCTGCAGCCTCTGGCCGAGCTGCAGTATCGTGGAGTGTTCTGGAGCCAGGCCAATGCCAAGGACTGGACGGTGTCAGCTTTCCTTACCTCCAAGAACGGCGGCCTGGGTTTGGATGTGGCGCAGGACAAAGCCACCCAGGAAGCCCTTCTGCAGACGCTGCAAGCTGGCGTTCTGTTGGACCGGAGCGTGGACGACCTCAAAGGGCGCACCGTCAACGCAGAATGGCTGCAGGGCTTGTTGTTGCCCAACCCCACCCGTGACTTGTTGTTGTGGATAAATGCGCCCGATGCAGCTCGCGGCCAATGGGGCGATGTGCTGTGGGACGTTTTCAACAAGCGCTGCAAGGCAGACTTCGGTTTCGACCCAGTGGCCGATGGCGTTCTAGTGGCCGTAGAACGACTGGCCAAGGCAGAAGGCAAGTGGGCGGCAGTGTGGGAGCTTTACTGGGACTCTCACAGCAGCTTTCCCAACATTTTCGGTTTGTTGACCAAGGTGCAGCCACCGCAACAGGGTCTTTTCCCAGACTACGGATTGTTGGCGGGATACCCGCAAGTCAACGAACAAGCCGAGTCGGCCCTTCGCTCGGCTCTATTAGCCTGCGCAGAAATGCTCGCGCCGCAAGCCCGCACCGCCGTGTTGGCGGCAGAGAAGGAGCACGGTTTGCGCCGGGCCTGGCTGTGGGCAAGCATGGGGCGTTCGCCGCTGGCCGAGGCCCTCGGGCAACTGGCCCTGGTGGCCGAGCGCAGCGGCACGCTGCCGATTGGTCAAACGCCATCAGAGCTGGCCGCAGGCTACCAGCAGTCCGGCTGGCAGGTGGACCAGGCGGCACTGCATGCATTGGCCTGTGTGCATGTCAAGGCCGACCTGGAAGCGGTGAGTGCAGCACTGCGCGCGATGTATCTGCCGTGGATAGAAGAAACGGCGCGCAGACTGCAAGAGACTGCCAAGGCAGCAGGCGGCTTTCCGCCATTGCCTGCGGAACAGGCCAGCGGGCTTGGTGCGGGCACCTGTACGGTTTTTGTAGACGGCTTGCGCTATGACGTGGCGGTGCAGCTTCAGCAACGCCTGTTAGAACTGGGCAATGCCACCATTTCGGCGCGCTGGACCAGTCTGCCCTCTGTAACGGCATCTGGCAAAGCGTGGTGCTCTCCCGTGGTCGCCCACATCGCCGGGACGGCGGCCGATACCGAGTTTGAGCCTCGTGTTGCTGTGGATGGCAAGCCGCTGTCGGGCCACAATTTCCGCAAGCTCCTGGCCGACCAAGGCATACAACCCCTGGAAAAGCACGAAACCGGTGACCCCCAAGGCCAGGCCTGGACCGAAGCAGGCGACCTGGACCACTATGGCCATGAGCACGGTTTGCGCCTGGCGCGCGACCTGGACACCCAGCTTGCCCAAGTAGTTGAACGGGTGAGCGAGCTTGTGGAAGCAGGCTGGAAGCGCGTGCGCATCGTGACAGACCACGGCTGGCTGCTGATGCCCGGCGGTCTACCAAAGTCGGAGCTGGCCAAGCACCAGACCGAAACCCGCTGGGGGCGCTGCGCCGTCTTGAAGGACAGTGCACACGGCACACCTCTGACCTTTGGCTGGGACTGGTGCAAGGAAGTTCAGGTGGCGTATGCACCGGGCGTATCAAGCTTCATTGCTGGCGCGGAGTACGCCCACGGCGGCATCAGCTTGCAGGAGTGCTTGGTGCCTGTTCTGCAACTGGACTGCACTGGCGCAGCGAAAACTGCGGCAGCGGTCACCATTAAGTCGGTGACTTGGAAAGGTTTGCGCTGCACGGTGGTTGTGGATGGCGCAGAGCCTGGTCAGCGGGTGGATATCCGTACCAAGGCAGCCCTGGCGTCAAGCTCGCTGGCACCAACCGACAAGCCTCTTGATGGTGGCAAGGCCAGCCTGGCTGTGGCCGATGATGAATACATGGGTACTGCTGCTGTGGTAGTGGTGCTCAGCGCCGAAGGTGAAGTGCTGCAGAAGCATGTCACCACGGTAGGAGGAAACTGATGATGCAGCTCGATGATTTGGACCGCAAAGCCACGCATGCCTTCGAGGGCTACGTGGTGCGCAAGGACCTGGTGCGAACCTTTAGCCGGCAGTTCCCGGTGCCCACCTACGTGGTGGAGTTCCTGCTCGGCCGCTACTGCGCCACCACGGACGAAGCGGAAATTCAGGAAGGCCTGGACATCGTGCAGCGTCAGCTGGCCTCGCGAACGGTCAAGGCCGGCGAAGAGGAACTCTTCAAAGCCCGGGCGCGCGAATCGGGTTCGGTCAAAATCATTGACATCATCACGGCGCGCCTGGACTCGAAGACCGACTCCTACGTTGCCAGCCTGCCCAGTCTGCGCTTGAACGACGTACGCCTGACGCCAGAGATGGTGAAGGACAACGAGCGCATGCTGACCGGGGGCTTTTACGCCGAGGTCACGCTGGGCTACGACGCTTCGATTGCGCAGGAAAAAGGTGGCCGTCCCTTTGGCGTGGACGCGCTGCGAGCCATCCAGCTCTCCAAGCGCGAGGTTCTGGACGTATTGACCAAGGGGCGCGAGCAGTTCACCACCGCAGAGTGGCGCGACCTGCTGCTGCGCAGTGTGGGTTTCGAGCCGGAGACCCTGTCCGAGCGTGCCAAGGATGCGCTGCTGCTGCGCATGGTGCCCTTCGTGGAGCGTAACTACAACCTGGTGGAGCTGGGCCCCCGTGGCACCGGCAAGTCGCACCTTTTCCAGCAGGTTTCTCCCTACGCGCACCTCATCTCGGGCGGCAAGGCCACTGTGGCCAAGATGTTTGTGAACAACCAGAACGGCGAGCGCGGTCTGGTGTGCCAGTACGACGTGGTGTGCTTCGACGAGGTGTCCGGCGTATCCTTCGACTCCAAGGATGGGGTGAACATCATGAAGGGCTACATGGAGAGCGGCGAGTTCTCCCGGGGCAAGGAGAGCATCCGTGCGGACGGCTCTATTGTGCTCGTCGGTAACTTCGATGTGGACGTGGAGCACCAGCAGCGGGTAGGCCACCTTTTCGGTCCATTGCCGCCCGAGATGCGGGATGACACGGCGTTCATGGACCGCATCCACTGCTTCCTTCCTGGCTGGGACGTCCCCAAGCTCAATCCGGGCCTGTTCACCCAGCACTTCGGCCTGGTGAGCGATTTCCTTTCCGAGTGCTTCACCCAGCTGCGTAACCAAAGCCGGGTTTCGGTCTTGCAGAACCGCGTGTACTGGGGCGGGGCTCTTTCTGGGCGGGACCTCAACGGAGTCAACAAGACTGTCAGCGGCCTGCTGAAGCTGCTGTACCCTAATGCTGCAACGCCGGTGAGTGACGAAGACCTGGAGTGGGCCGTTCGCTTGGCGCTGGAAGTTCGTCGGCGGGTCAAAGAGCAGCAAAAGCGAATTGGCGCGGCCGAGTTCAGGAACACCCATTTCAGCTACACGATGGGCGCCGAGGGCGTAGAGAAGTTTGTCAGCACGCCGGAGTTGCAGAGCCAAGGTGGCATTGGCGACGAGCCGTTGGAATGCGGCCAGATTTGGACTCTCAGCCCGGGCGGTCAGGACGAGCACCCGGGGCTGTTCCGCCTGGAGGTCACCGAAGGACCTGGTAGCGGCGTGAGGGTGTTGAACAACCCAGTACCGGCCCAGTTCAAAGAATCCATTCGCTGCGCGGAGCAGAACCTGTACGCCCGCGCGCAGCAGTTGGTTGGCGACCGGGACCCGCGCTCACACGAGTTCTCGGTTCAACTGCGCGGGTTTGACGCAGCCAAGTCAGGTGCCAAGACAGGGATTGCTGCGCTTATCGCCCTGGCCAGCGCGTTGCTGAAGAAGTCGGTGCGCGGCGGGTTGGTGGTGGTGGGCGAAGTGACCCTGGGCGGCACCATTGAACCCATACACAACGCGGTCACGCTGGCCGAGCAAGCTGTGGAGAAAGGCGCCAAGTCGTTGCTGCTGCCGGTCTCTTGCCGTCGACAGCTGTTTGAACTCTCTGATGAGATGGCCACCAAGCTGGACATCGAGTTCTACCAAGATGGGCGGGACGCCTTGCTTAAGGCTCTAGCCGAGTAAGGTGCCACCTGGGCAGCATCGTTCTTTGAAACTTGGCCAATGACTACCAGCCCCAGATTGATGGCGATTGTCGAAGTCGATAAAGCCGAACGGGTCTACTGCGCCCAACCCGGTTGTCGTCACACCGTCTACAAAGCCGTCCATGTCGTCAAAGAGGGGGACAAGTTGCTGGTGCTGGGCTCCACTTGCTTCCAAAAGCGATTTGGCAGCCTGACCGCGCTCGGAAAGGCCCAGCACTGGGGCGGAAACGGAAAGGTGTTGACCTCCGAGGAGCGAGCGCTGCTCGCGGAAAACACCCAAGCCCTGCTTACCCGCTTCGAGGCGGAGGAGGCCCGGTTGCGCGAAGAGGCCGAGCAGAAGCTCCAACGGCTTAGAGAGGAGTTGGCTCGTCGTTCCGCGCACAGGCAAGTACCAGCTCCTGCGCAAATACCGGGCATGCGAGGTATGTCGCTGCGCGGGGTGTTTCCGTGGTCTTGGATGATGCCAGGTTCATCGGTAGCAGCCTTCAAACTTCGTGACGGCAGCGGCTGGGTACGTGTCCAGCACAAAGACCGCAGGCAATTCATCGTCTCCTGGCCTAGTTTCGATGGTTGGGAAGAGTCACTCCCACCCGTGGTGGGTCGTGCCAATCTGGAGGTCGGGGGTTACGAAGTTGGCCACGTGGTGGATGCAATTGCCTACCTGCGTGCCCACGCCACTGGAGAGAAAATCACCGGAGTTTGGGGCGACGTGACAGGACTGTTGGGTGCTGGGTCATCCTCCTTCTGAGTGCTGAAATGCGTGGGCAGGCCAGCCCTGTTTTTTCCAGTTCATCTTGGATTCCAAGTCCGGAGGTGCCGTCAATAAGACGCGGTTCGTTGCCGGTTCGAACACAGCAGTTCAGTCCTATAATTTGAATTTGTGACGAATTCAAATGACCAGCGCGGTGGGGCACGACCAGGGGCAGGACGTAAGGCAGCGTTCGGTGAGCCCACGGCCACGCTGCGCGTGCCGGTCAGCGCCAGGCCGACTATCAGCGCCTATCTGGACGCACTCAAGGCAAGTGCTGCCAACCAGGAGCCACCCTTGCCAGCAGATGCCTGGCTTCCGGCCCTGCAAGCGCCGAAGCTGGAGCTTTCGGTGGGCCTCTCGAAGGTGTCCGCGGGCTTCCCGTCCCCCGCGGAGGACTTCAAAGACCGCGAGCTCGACATCAATGAGTTCTTGATTGCCCGCCCGAAAAGCACTGCCTTCTTCCAAGTCGACGGCCCTTCAGTGCAGGAGTTCGGCATCTACGACGGTGACTTCGTTGTCGTGGACCGCAGTAAGAACCCGCAGTCCGGCCAGATTGTGGTGGCGTTCGTGAACGGCGAGCGGTTGGTCAAGAAGTACCACGTCACCTCCGATGGCAAGGTGTTCTTGGTTGCCGGTCACCCTGACTTCAAGCCGCTTGAAATCACGGAAGGCATGGAGCTCGAAATCTGGGGCGTGGTCGTCGGCAAGTTCGGCAGAGTGCCCTTCTGAGCAGGGGCCAGGTCGTGTTCGCGCTAGTCGACGTCAACAACTTCTATGCTTCCTGCGAGCAGCTGTGGGAGCCCAAGCTGCGCAACCGGCCTGTTGTCGTTCTGAGCAATAACGACGGCTGTGTCGTTGCTCGCAGCAAGGAGGCCAAGGCCATTGGCGTGCCCATGGGTGCCCCCTGGTTCAAGCTGCGCGACCTGGCTCAACAGCACCGCATCATTGCCCTGTCGTCCAATTACGAGCTCTACGCCTCGATGAGCAACAAGGTGGTCGACGTCCTGCGCGACTTTGCCAGCGACCTGGAGGTCTACAGCATCGATGAGTCGTTCCTGAGCCTCGATGGCATGTCCGGTATCAGCCAGGGTGACTTGGTGGCTTACGGCCAGCAAATCCGGCAGCGGATTGCGCAATGGGTAGGGCTGCCCGTCTGCGTGGGCATCGGGCCCACCAAGACGCTGGCCAAGTTCGCCAACCACCTGGCCAAAAAGAATGCATCTTTTCAGGGGGTGTGCGATATCACCGTGCTGAGCCAGGCCGAGCAGGACCGCTGGATGGCAAGCAATGAGGTGGGCGAAGTCTGGGGGGTGGGACGGCGCATCAGCAAGCGGCTGGGCACCATGGGCATCAACACCGTGCTCGACCTTAAGCGGGCGGACCTGGAACACATCCGCCGGGCCTTCAACGTCGTGCTGCAGAAGACCGTCGAAGAGCTCAACGGCACAAGTTGCCTGCCGCTGGAGCTCATGGCGCCGGCCAAACAGCAAATCATGTCCAGCCGGTCATTTGGCCAGGCTGTCTACGACCTGGAGGAACTGAAAGAGGCAGTGGCCACGTACATCAGCCGCGCCGCGGAAAAGCTCCGCGCCCAGCAGTCGGTTGCAGGCGCCATCACGGTGGCCATCATGACCAACCGGTTCAAAGAGCATGAGCCTCAGTACCACCGCAGCATGGTCGTCTCCTTGCCTGAGCCCACGGCTGACAGCAGGGTCCTGGCCGCTTACGCCATCCGGGCGCTCAAGCACATGTACAGGCCAGGCTTTGAGTACAAGAAGGCGGCCGTGATGCTGAGCGAGTTGCAGCCCGAGGGTCAGCGCCAGGCTTGCCTCTGGGATGAAGAGGCTGACGAGGTCGGCAGGGAACGCTCCCGCAGGCTGATGAACGTGCTCGACGAGGTCAACGCTCGTTTCGGCCGCGGGGCGGTGCAGCTGGGGGCGTTGGGCACAAAGCCTGTCTGGACCATGAAGCGGGGACGAGTGTCGCCGCGCTATACGACCCGGTGGGAGGATGTTCCCAAGGTCGCGGCACATTGAAAAAGGCGAGTACCAATTTGGTACTCGCCTTTTCGGAAGGTAATTCGCTGGTGCGCCTCAGGCCTCCTTCTCGTCTGTGACCGTCATGCCCATTCGAACGCCGTGTGCAATCCGAACCATCGCAGCGATGTCGCCAGACCCCATCAACAAATCTGGTTGCATGCCTTGTCGCTTGAGTTGCTGCTTTTGTGCTCCAAACCCCGACTTGAGTTCTAGCACTTCGCCGTTGGGAAGAACCATCTTCAACCAGTACGACCAACCGCGGTCCGTTCTCCGATGGTGATTAGCTTCTCCTTCAAACAGCACATCACCTGGCATCAACTCATCTTGGCCACGCAGCAGATAGCGCCCTGGCAGGTCATCGGCGCGGAGCGCGTTGGCGGGGTGAGGGAGCGCTTGCTCGGCACGGCAGATTTTTGCCCAGTAGCGGCAGCGGTCGTCGAAGGGCGCAATGGTGACTGAATGGGATTTCATCGATAGCTCCAAGAAGTGTTCGGCTGGCGAGAAGTCGCCAGCCGACAGGCGATGGCCTGTACTTGGGTCTATCAACGACTTTTATATCTTGAGACAACCTTCCACTGCGGACAGGATTTGTTCAACTCCTGGACGCAACCGCAGGAAGGCTAAAAAGGGTCAATTCACTGGACATCCCCAACAAACAAAGGATGTCCCATGCAGCAAGGTCAACGTCAAATCACTGGTGCTCAGCGCGAGCACAAGTCTCATGCCCAGTGTGGTTACGAAGGTGCGAAGCGCACTTCACGCGGAGAGTTGGTTTTGATTCGCGGCTTGCCCGGCAGCGGCAAATCCACCATGGCCCAGGTGCTCACGCAGGTTGGCTACGTGCACTACGAAGCGGACATGTACTTCATGCGAGATGGACAGTATCAGTACGACAGCCGTCAAATCCGCCAAGCACATCAGTGGTGCCGTGAGCAAACCCTTCGCGCACTGCAGGCGGGAAAACGCGTCGTTGTGAGCAACACGTTCACGAGATTGCAGGAGATGGAGCCTTACTTTTCCATGACCTCTGACGTTCGGGTGGTGGAGGCGACCGGCCGATGGCAAAACGTGCACGGCGTGCCAGAAGAAACGCTGCAGGCCATGGCACAACGCTGGGAAACTCTGCCGCATTGACAATGGCAGACTCGAGGCCCTGACGGCCAAAAGGTCCGGAATAAGGTCCGTGTTCCAAATTGGTACACGGACCTTTTGACTGCATCACATGCTGATGCGGCCCCTGTATCTTTGGCCTCGTGTGGGTGGCGGTTTTTCGTACCAAGCCGTTCGTTGACTGTCCTCAGGCAACTGCAGAAGGCTCGATGCGATATTGGTCAATCGGGTCCCATTCGTTGTCCATGTCAGCGCCTTCAGCATGCGGGCACAGAAATCGAAACAGCGCGTACTCAGCTCGGTTGACCGCCAGAACCATGTATGTCTTGCCGCTTTTGTTGTCTTTGTAGACAAAGAAAGAGGGGTTGTCGGGGGTGTTGTCGTGGTTGAAACGAGGGTCGCCTTCTTCGATTTCTTCGCTGAAAGAGTGAACGCCCATCAGGCGGGCTTCAAGGTCCACCTCCGCTCCCAAATCGTTGAGCTCATCGTAGGTGTCACCGACATCGTGGGTCCACCGACAAATCTCCTTGCCTGTCAGCTGATACCAGCCTGGACGGCCAGGCACGGGCTCCACCTCGGCGCGGATGCCGTCATACAAAAACATCATAAAAGTTCTCCGATATTGGTGTGAGGGAAATGAGGGTTGGGTGTCGGAAACTGCCTTGGCATTCAGCAGTTAGCGTTGTTTGACAAAAGTCAACTTGTGGAAATTTATGGGCCGAATTGGTCTTTCACTCTGCGCAACGCTCAAATTTGGCCAGTCTCGCTTGCGTGCTTATACAGACCTGCCGCAATTTCCTTGGATGTGGAAAAGCCCGGAGTGTCCTTGCCGCGTGCAAGTTGAGAAAAAGCGTGCCACCAGCGGTCGACGATGGTGTAGCTGTCGTTGTACTGGGCAAGTTCGTTGAGAAAGTACTCGAAGTCCTCAAGGTCAGCAAAGAGCTGCTTGACCCACTTGTCGGTGTCCAGCAGTCCAGCCTCGGCGGCAAGGGTGATGTTGTCAAAGATTTCTGCTCCACTCAGCTCACCGTCGTTGATGGACATGGGAACCATCTTCTTGGTCTCGGGATTGAAACCGCCAGTCGCAGGGTCAAAGGAGGCATGGACACCGGCGGGAATGAACTCGTAGGCTTTGATTTTCATGATGACTTGAAGAGGTGGATTGCAACTAAGGCTGCAGCCAATATGATACAAGTATTTACATTACACGCATTTCATTACACTTCAAGTTGCGGCTGCTAATGGCCCTCAACACGTACGTAAGCTCCTTGAGAGGTGGGTGCGCTTGGGCTGTGGTCAATCTATGGGCTTTGAAAGTGCTCGGAACGACAAGCGCAGATGACACGTAGGAAACAACAAATATGGGTGCCAAATTTCAGGGAACTTTGACGAACTGGAACGACGACCGGGGCTTTGGCTTCATCAAGCCCGACGGGGGTGGACAAGATATCTTTGTCAACATCAAAGCATTCGGTCGCGTCTCAGAACGTCCGACCAACGGAGCGAAGCTGGCATTCGAGGTCGAGTTGGGAGCGGAGGGCAAGAAGCGAGCCACTCGGGTGGAGTACATCCGCAGCGCAGGTGCAATTGGGCTGCGGACGCAGCCGGCGAACCGAAGCAGGCGACACGCCAATGCGGCCCCCAATCGGCCGTCTTGGCCCGTACTGGCTTTGGTGAGCTTTGCTATTTTTGCCGTGCTCTACGCTTGGGCCACGTTCCGCTGGGGAGTTCATTACTACGTTCTGCTGGGGTACCTAGCCATAAGTGGTTGGACGTACGTCATGTACATGCACGACAAGACCGCCGCGGAACTGGGTGAGTGGCGCGTCTCAGAGGGTGGATTGCATTTGCTGGGTCTGTTGGGTGGTTGGCCCGGAGCCAACCTTGCACAACACTTCCTGCGACACAAAAGCAAGAAAGCCTCCTTCAGGGTCAAACATTGGGTGATGGTGAGCCTCAACCTCGGCGCCTTCGCGTTCATGGCCTCCAATGGAATGCTCAGATTGGAATATTGGTTATGAACGACTGGAAAGACCAGGCTGATGCGATAAGGCCTGAACACTCCCCGCTCACGCAGTCAAACAGTACCCCTGCGCCTTCTTTGTTTGAGCAAGAGTGCGAAGCTGTGGGCCGAGAATCAGCGGCCGCCAAGCTGAGGCTGGATGAGGCGGCTCCCGAGACGTACCAACGTGCGTATCGCAAATACAAGGGTCCGGTGGCACGCCAAGACTACTTTGTACGCAAATGCCTAGGACTGCGACTCAACGCCATCAAGCGCGGGATGGTGGTTGACCCATCTGTCACACCAGACCTCCTGCGTTACATCACGGACGGCAGTTGCCCGGTCACCCTGGAACCCCTTGAGTTTGAAACCAAGGGGCAATCCAAACTCAACCCTTCGGTAGACCGGCTGGTCAACGATGTTGGCTACCGCGCGGGCAACATCTGCGTTCTCTCGCAGCGAGCCAATCGAGCCAAGGGTGAAAAGTCATTCGAAGAGGTGGCAAGCATTGCGACCCGAGGTGAATCTGCAGGCGGTCTGGAGGCCGTTGAATGGATGCGTTTGTGTTCACTTATGTACGGGGCTTGGGACAAGGCCTATCAGCGAGGTGACCCACACCTGCTGCCCCTGGCTGCCATCCCGGGCCCTGGTATGTTCATGTCCACCTCTCAGGTCGTGCAGCTGATGTTGACACGCCTGGCGCAAGGCTTGATTGCCTCGGAAGCAGCTTACGCCGTCTGGCGCGACTTGACCGTTGCTGCAGGTGCCCAGGTTCATCTGTACGATGAAATGATGGCGCTTTTGGAGCCAGCTATCGCAGATGAAGAGCACCCCGGCAACGCCTGGCTTCATGGGGACGTTTTCACTGCCTTTGAGCATTGGTACAACGCCTCGCATCGAACGGTGGTGCCTCACGTTGAAAGCATGTTGCAGGCCCGCACTCAGCAGAGGGATGACCCTGTCGCCAAAGACCTGTGGCCTGTGGGCGGGCGATACCACCATTGAAATCCAAGCCTCTCACTGTCGACAAAAACGGGTAACTGGGGTAACGCCTTGACTGCGTCGCTTGACTCGCTGCGGCCAATCCGCCATCGAACGCACAAAAGAAGCTCCGTTCGCGCCCAGACGCCTGGCTGCATGGCGATGCGTTCAAAGCAATCGTCGATGGTTATCGAATCTGCCACCACATGGTCGCATGCCAAGCTGAGGCATTGGGGGACTGACACCAAGAGCCGATTGGCGACCCGTAGCCACCACGAAATGGCCGACCACTTTGCGCTCCCGCACTGACACTTTCTTTGTCACCAGGGAGTGAGGTAACGCGGGTAACGCAGACGCTCCAGAAAAGAAAAGGGCGGCCCCTTTCAGGCCCGCCCTCCAGTCGGCAGCTTACGCCGCCAACAACATGTTGTCCTCATTACCTGCCGAGAGCAGATGCTCCGGCACGTCGACGACTGTGACCTTCGCGGCGCCAAGGCCGGCGCCAATACGTTGGGTGCTTTCCTCACCACCGGGCAGCCGGCGGAGAACCACCGACCACCCACCCGTCGCCCACTTTGTTCCAGCAAACAGCTTGCGCAATTCCTGGTGCATGGGCGAGTTCACCACATAGAGTGACCACTTGCCTTTCGCAAACGCCACACGCAGACCCATCTGGGCCAAGCGCATGGCGAGCTCGGGCTGACCTGTCGGGTCTGCGCAGACCATCTCGATGGCTTGCGCAACCGACAGTTGACGGGTTACCAATGCCGCGCCAGCGATTACCTTGAAGGGCACCACGCGGCTGGTCAACGCTTCCAGGCATTGGAGTTCATCGCTGACCTGGTGGACCGCGATACGCTCCTCGATTCCCAACATGTTCACTAGGAACTTCGCGTCTTCCCCCGTCGCCGGAGTTTCCGATACAAAAGCCCAATAGCTCGCCAGCAGGGTACCGATGGTGTCGGCCATGCGGCCGTCACCCCCCAGGGACAGAATGCAGTCACGCACTGCGTCCTCGGACGCCTGAAACACATTCCAACGACTCAGATAAAGCCGAGCCAGCTTCGGCCCGAGTTCACGGGCTTCAGCATCGCTCAGTCGTTCGCCTCGGGGCGTGCCCTTGGCTTCGAGAATGACCCAGCGGGTGAGGTCCGCCGGTTCCATCTTGCCCGGGCTGATACCCGCCGCGATGAACGGCGAGCAGAACCGGTAGCTTCTCGAATTTCCGGAGGATGTGCCCCGGACGATGCCTTTATCTTCCTCTTGCATGCTGTAGGACATTCGAGCAATTTCGAACGTCTCCTTGCAGCTCTTGCTTCTTGAGTCTGCCTCGAATTCGTCATTGATGACAGCTTTCGAGGTACCACCAATGCTTTGATACAGGCCCGCCAAATTTTGCGGACCTGTGCATGAGTGCGCCAGGCGGCCAAGCATCAGCCTCACATAGCCAAGTACAGTGCTTTTGCCGCAAGCGGCAGGCCCTGTCATCAGTACGTGCGGCCGACGGCTCAGCGCCGACGAAACCAAGCTCATGCCGAGAAATCCCAGCACGAGTTCTCCCGCCATGGGATGAATCCACTGCGGTGAATTGAAGGCGGCCAAGACTTTGTTGACATCCTCTCGGGTGGCCATGGGGGTCGACAGGTCGAAGCCGACGTCCCCGCTGACCGGGTAGACCCGGCCTTCGTGAATGCCATGCTCCAGCACCGTGCCGTCAGCCCGCCACAGCTGACGACCATTGACCACCAGTTGCCCGTCGTTCATCTTCCAGACACCGA
>Ga0209916_1001047_pt1 | contig 29493 bp, 26 predicted proteins | sample ThiBio_1000_plan_FD_183956 | JGI IMG/M metagenome (GOLD analysis project Ga0209916, IMG submission 183956) | Wastewater bioreactor microbial communities from Cape Town, South Africa - Thiocy_solids_2 (SPAdes) | ecosystem: Engineered > Bioreactor > Thiocyanate-remediating > Anaerobic-Aerobic ... | reverse complement strand
CTGGGCTCCTCATGGGGGTCCTGGCAGGCTGTGACCCCCATGAGGAGCCCAGGACGTGAGGGGTGCGTGGGAGAGGCGTCACAGGGACGTGAGGAAGTCGGACTTCCGTGACGATCGGGTCGGGGAGCCTCCACGCCTCGGCCGGATCCGTGACGAAGATGCCGGGAACGTCACACTTTCCGGCCCCCAGAGGCCCTTTTCGGGCCTGAATCAGGGGGCCGATAACGCGCTGCGTGATTTAGGGCCCCTATAGGGGGGTCAATACACGCAGCGCGGAAGTCGGTGTTGCACAACACGGGAGGAAGCGTGGAGTTCTCACGTTCTTTGTGGCGACGTCAGTCTTCCGTCACGGATCCGTGAACCTCCCGTGCGCCTCCCGCGAGTGTCCCTCCACACCTTCCATACACCCGCCCCTCTCGCCACGGCCACAGCCTGCCCGGGCCGTGGCGAGAGGGGCGCGTCCGTTATCCGGGCGACAGCTTGCGGGTCTCATCCCTTCAGCGGGCGCCAGCTTCAGGGGCCTCGCCCCGGGAACGCCCGCATCTCACCGACCCGGGTCATCAGGACTGCCGGCCTGCCGCCTCCCGGATCGCCGCCTGGGCCGCGGCCACCCGCGCTACCGGCACCCGGTAGGGGGAGCAGCTGACGTAGTCGATGCCGTTGTTGTGGAAGAAGTCGATCGAGTCGGGGTCGCCGCCGTGCTCGCCGCAGACGCCTAGCTTCAGGTGCTCTTTGGTCTTGCGGCCCAGCCAGGCGCCCATGCGGACGAGCTGGCCGACCCCCGGCGTGTCGAGGGTCTCGAACGGGGAGCGGTCGAAGACCTTGGTGTCGATATAGCGGCCGAGGATGCGGCCCTCGATGTCGTCGCGGGAGAAGCCGAGGGCGGTCTGGGTGAGGTCGTTGGTGCCGAAGGAGAAGAAGTCGGCCTCCTCGGCGATCTCGTCGGCGCGCAGGCAGGCGCGCGGCAGCTCGATCATCGTGCCGATCGAGTAATCACGGCCGCGCTCGACCCCGACCCGCTCGCCGATCGCGACGATCTGCTCGCGCAGGATCTCCAGCTCGCGGCGATAGTCGACCAGCGGCACCATGATCTCGGCGGTGACCTCGACGCCGCGGCCGCGGGTGGCGGCGAGCGCCGCGAAGATCGCCTCCACCTGCATCTCATAGATCGCCGGGAAGAGGATGCCGAGCCGCACGCCGCGGGTGCCGAGCATCGGGTTCACCTCCTGCAGCGCGCCCACGCGGGCCAGCTCGTGCTCGAGCCGGGCGACATCGGCGGAGCCCGCCGCCTGGGCCTCGCGCAGGCGCTCTTCGATCTCGGCGACCGCGGGCAGGAACTCGTGCAGCGGCGGGTCGAGCAGGCGGATCGTCACCGGCCGCCCCTCCATCGCCGCGAAGATCGCCTCGAAGTCGCCCTGCTGGAGGGGCAGCAGCTTGCGCAGGCCCGCCCGGCGCTCCTCGTCGTCCGCCGCCAGGATCACCGCGACGATCGCCTCGTGGCGCTCCTCGCCGAAGAACATGTGCTCGGTGCGGCAGAGGCCGATGCCTTCGGCGCCGAACTCGCGGGCGCGCTCCGCGTCTTCGGGCGTGTCGGCGTTGGTGCGGACGCCGAGCCGCCGCGCCTCGTCCGACCAGCACAGGACGGTGTCGAACGCCTCGCCCACCTGCGGCTCCACCAGCGGCACGTCCTCGCCGGTCAGCGTCCCGGCGGTGCCGTCGATCGCCACCCGGTCGCCGGCCCGCAGGACGATCTCGCCGTCGCGGCGGATCTCGCCCGCCTCGGGGTCGATCTCAAGCGACGCCGCGCCGGTCACCGCGGGCACGCCCATGCCGCGCGCCACCAGCGCCGCGTGCGAGGCCTTGCCGCCCTCGGAGGTGAGGATGCCGACCGCGGCGTGGAAGCCGGCGATGTCGTCGGCCTCGGTGAAGGGGCGGGCGAGGATCCCGTCGCGCCCCGCGGCGGCCGCCTCGATCGCGGCGGCGGCGCTGAAGACCAGCTCGCCCTTGGCGGCCCCTGGCGAGGCGGCGACGCCGGTGGCGAGGATCTCGTACGTCGTCTCGCGGTCGAAGGTCGGGTGGAGAAGGGCGTCGAGCGCCTCGGCGTCGATCGTCATCAGCGCCGCGTCGCGCTCCAAGAGGCCCTCGGCGACCGCGTCGACGGCAAAGCGCACCGCCGCCTGCGCCGGCCGCTTCGCGTTGCGCGTCTGCAGCATGTAGAGGCGGCCTTCCTCGACCGTGAACTCGGTGTCCTGCATGTCGCCGTAGTGGCGCTCCAGGGTCCGCAGGATCTCCATCAGCTGGGCATGGACCTCGGGCTGCCAGTCGGCCAGCTCGCGGATGTCGCGCGGCGTGCGCACGCCGGAGACGACGTCCTCGCCCTGCGCGTCGGGCAGGAAGTCGCCGGAGGGCTCGGGCGCGCCGGTAACCTCGTCGCGGCTGAAGGCGACGCCGGAGCCGGAGGTCTCCCCCTTGTTGCCGAACACCATCTGCTGCACGTTCACCGCGGTGCCCCAGCTGTCGGGGATGCGGTTGATGCGGCGGTAGGTGACCGCGCGCTCGCCGCTCCAGGAGTCGAACACGGCGCGGATCGCGCGACGCAGCTGGTCGGCCGGGTCGGCGGGGAAGTCGTAGAGCTCCTGGAAGCGGGCGGTGAGGGCACGCAGGTCCGCGGCGTCCAGCTCGGTGTCCTCGCGGACCCCGCGCTCGCGCTTCGCGGCGGCGATCAGCTCCTCGAAGCGCGCGCCCTCGATCCCCACCACCACGTTGCCGTACATCTGCACGAAGCGCCGGTAGGAGTCACAGGCGAAGCGCTCGTTGCCGGTGCGGGCGGCGAGCCCCGCTGCCGAGGCGTCGTTCAGCCCGAGGTTGAGGACGGTGTCGAGCATCCCCGGCATCGACTCGCGGGCACCGGAGCGGACCGAGACGAGCAGGGGGTCCTCGGGGTCGCCTAGCCGCCTGCCCGCCTGCTCCTCGAGCCGCGCCAGCGCGGCGGCCACCTGCTCGTCGAGCCCCTCCGGGAACTCACCCGAGCCCATGTAGGCGACGCAGGCCTCGGTGGTGATCGTGAAGCCGCCCGGCACGCGCTCGGGGCCGAGGATGCGCGTCATCTCGGCGACGTTGGCGCCCTTGCCGCCGAGCAGGTCGCGCATCTCGCGAGAGCCTTCGGCGAAGTCATAGACCCACTTCATCGAGCGACCCATACCCTGCGCAAACGTTCGCTCATCAAGCGGGATACTAGTATACGAGTGCTTGAGGAGGCCGCCATGGCCGTGGACCTAGGGCACCGGCCCGGTCGAACGGCGCACCACCAGCCCCGCGGGCAGCTCCACCAGCCGCCCGCCCGCCTCCTCCGGGTGCCGGATCGCGGCCAGCGCCATCCGCGCGGCCTCCGCACCGAGCTCCTCGGAGGGCAGCTCGATCGTCGTCAGCGGCGGCGAGATGTAACGGCTCATCTCGATGTCGTTGTACCCGACCACCGAGATGTCCTCCGGACACCGCAGGCCGCGGCCGGCGATCGCGTCGAGCGCCCCGACCGCCATCACGTCGGTGGGCGCGAATACCGCGGTCGGGCAGTCGGGCAGGTCGAGCAGCCGCTCCATCAGCCGGCGGCCTTCGTCGAAGTCCGGCGCCGCGCTGCCGCGGCCGGGTAGCGAGACCTCCTCGCGCGCGGCCGCCTGGACGGCACGGCTGAAGCCTCCCGCGCGGCGGACGAAGGTGTCGATGTCGGCCGGGCCGGCCAGCTGGGCGAGCCGCCGGTGCCCGAGCGAGACGAGGTGCTGCGCCGCCAACGAGCCCCCGGTGGCGTCATCGTGGACGACGGTGTCGTGGTCGGTGCCGGGCAGGCCGCGGATCGCGAGCACGACGGGCGTGTCGGCCGGCACGAGCCAGCTGAGGATCTCGGCCCCGTCGAGGTGGGCGGCCGAGGTGATCAAGGCGTCGATCCGCCGCTGGGTGAGGTGGGTGAGCACCCGTTCGAAGCGCTCGCGGCTCTCCGCCGTCTCGGCGACGAGCGGGACGAACTCGGCCGCTTCCAGCCCCCTGGCGATGCCGCGGATGACCGGCGCGTTGTGGGGGTTGTCGAGGTCGGCGACGACGACGCCGATCGTCTTCGTCTCCCCCCGCTTCAGTCCCGAGGCGAGCAGGTCGCGGGAGTAGCCGAGCTCGACCGCGGCGCTCCGCACCCGCTCGATCGTCGCCGGGCCGATCCGCCCCGACCCGGCTTCGTCGAGCGCCCGCGAGGCGGTCGAGACGTGCACCCCGGCCCGCCGCGCCACGTCGCGCAAGGTCACCTTGCGCCCTGTGATCGGGCCGCCGCGATCGGTTTCCTCGGCTTTGGGCATACCGGATGCTTATCGACCCTCTCCCCCCGGAGTCAAACCGCCAGGCCGCCGGGGGTCACTCCTCGAGCAGGAGCGCGCGGTCGAAGGACGTGCGGGTGAGCGCGACGCCGCCGCCCTCGGCGACCAGGACCGTGTCCTCGAGCCGCACCCCGGCGCCGCCCCGCTCCCCGGGCAGCCAGATCAGCGGCTCGATCGCCATCGTCATCCCGACCTTGAGCTCGACCGTCTCCGCCCCGGGCAGGTCCTCGCCGACGTAGGGCGGCTCGTTGGCGCCGATCCCGACGCCGTGGCCGATGAAGAGCGAGAGAAAGGAGTCGTCCAGTCCGTACCGCCCGCCCGCCGTGCGCACCGCCGCGGCGACGTCGTCGTTGGTGTTGCCGGGCCGCATCGCCTCGGTCGCCGCCGCCAGCGAGGCGTGGACCGCGGTGAAGACCTCCTGCTGGCGCCGGCTCGGCTCGCCGCAGATCACGGTCCGCCCCATGTCGGAGAAGTAGCCGTTCCACATCGCGCCGATGTCGATGAAGACGAGGTCGCCCTCGCGGATCAGCTTGTCCGAGGAGAAGCGGTTGGGCGGCGCCATGTGCTCGCCCGAGGCGACGAACGGGGTCGCCAGGTGGGCCATCTCGCCGCCGAGGCGGTAGAGGGTGTGCATCGCCTCGGCGACCACGTCGTACTCGCGCACGCCGGGGCCGATCGCGGCGATCGCGGACGCCGTGACCGCCTCGGCGATCGCGCTCGCCTCCTGCATCACGGCCAGCTCGGCATCGGACTTCACCGCGCGGACGCCCTGCATCAGAGCGTCGCCGTCGCCGAGCGCCAGCTCCGGCAGCGCCCGCCCCAGCTCCAGGACCTGGGCATAGGAGAGCTCGTCGAGGCCGAGTGAGCCGCTCGCCAGGCCGAGCCGCCCGAGCGCCGGCGCGATCACCTCCGCGACCGCGCCGGCCACCAGGCCGCGCGCCTCCATGATCGGCACCGCATGGACCTCCTCGATCCACGGCATGACCAGCCGCACCCGATCGATCTCACCGCCGGAGACGAAGAGCACGAGGTGATCCTCGGTGAGCAGGCAGCCGTTCAGGAGCGCCGTCTTGCCCTGGATCAGCTGCGCCCGCAGACCGGTGAGGAAGCGGACGTTCTCGTCCTTCCAGGTCAGGAGCGCGTCGAAGTCGGAGGCGGCAAGGGCGGCGCGGGCACGCGCGAGCCGTTCCTCGCGCAGCGCGTTCATGTCGATCCGCGCCTCGTAGTCGGTGACGAAGCCGCCGTGCCCGTAGGCGGCGAGGTCGGCCCGCGGGGGCACCCTTCCGTCCTCCGACGCGGCTCCGTTCGTCGCCGTCAAGCCCAGCACGTTCTCACTGCCCATCGCTGCTCATCCTTCTTTCTGTCTCGATTTCAAGATCCGGTGACGGCGCGGCGGCTGTAGACGGCGACCCCGAGGACGATCACCGCGCCCCTGACGATCTGCTGCAGCTGGCTCGGCAGGCCCAGCAGGTTGACCAGGTTGAAGAGCACGATCAGGATCAGGACGCCGGCGATCGTGCCGGAGATCCGCCCCCGCCCGCCGCCGAAGGCGGTCCCGCCGATCAGCGCCGCGGCGATCGATTCCAGTTCGTACCCGGAGCCCGCCGAGACGGCGCCGGTGCCGATCCGCGCCGCCAGCAGGAGGCCGGCGACGACGGCGAAGAGGCTCGCGGCGAGGTAGGCGCTCGCCTGTACCAGCGCCGTCCGCCGGCCGGAGAGGAAGGTGGCGCGCATGTTGCCGCCGAGCGCGTAGATCGTCCGTCCCCAGACCGTGCGGCGCAGGATGAACCAGCAGAAGACGAAGGCGCCCGCGGCGAAGAAGATCGAGGCCGGGATCCCGAGCACCTCGCCTTCGGAGATCTGGCGGAAGCCCGGGGTCAGCCCGTTGGTCGGCGAGCCCTGCGTGTAGACGAGGGCGGCGCCGGAGATGATCAGCATCGCCGCCAGGGTCGTGACGAAGGGGTCGGTGCCGACGCGGGCGACGAGGAAGCCGTTGACGATGCCGATCGCCGCCCCGAGCACGAGCACCAGCAAAACGGCCGGGATGACCATCGAGGGGTCGCCGTTCATCTCGGTGCTGACGACGACCGTGGTCAGGGACATCACCGCCCCCACCGAGACATCGATGCCGCCGCACAGGATCACGATCGTCTGGCCCAGCGAGACGACCGCGAGCGGCGCCGCCTGGCGGCCGATGTTCAGCAGGTTCTGCTTGTCGAGGAAGTCCGAGGAGAGGATCGAGGCGACCACCGCCAGCGTGAACAGCGCCAGCCAGGAGGCCGCCGCGCCGGTCAGGTCGGGCCGCGGGGCGCGCGCGACCCGGGCGGCGATCGCGCTCATGCCGCACCTCCCTCGCCGGTGGCGGATGGTCGGGCGGCGACGCGCGGGCGGAAGGCGTCCATCGGCCGCCACCGGAGCAGGCGCCCGAGCGTCTCTTTGGCCGTCATCGCGGCGATGATCACGGCGATCAGGACGATCACGCCCTTCACCGTCGACTGCCAGAACGGCGAGACGTCCTTCAGCGTCATCGCGTTTTCGATCAGGGTGATGATCAGCACCCCGGCCATCGTGCCGCCGATCGTGCCGCGGCCGCCGACCAGGATCGCGCCGCCGATCACGACCGCGGAGATCGAGTCCCAGTCGAACCCGGTGCCGGCGAGCGGTTCGCCGGAGCCGGTGCGGGTGGCGACGGCGATCCCGGCCAGCGCGGCGAAGAACCCGCAGAGGGCGTAGGTCGCCACCTTCACCCGGGTCACGTTGACCCCGGCGCGGGCGGCGACCTGGTCGTCGTCGCCGACGGCGTAGGCATGGCGTCCCGCGCGGGTCCGGTTCTGGACGATCAGCGCGAGGGCCAGGATCGGGATGAAGAGCACGACGAGCGCCGGCAGCGGCCCATATTCCTTGAAGCCGAGCTCGCCGAAGGAGAGCGCCGGGGCGCCGTACGGGGCCGAGTGCGTGTACCAGAAGACGACGCCCTGGACGATCGAGGCGGCACCGAGCGTGACGATGAAGGCCGGCGCCGCGGTCTTCGCCACGACCGCCCCGTTGGCGGCGCCGATCAGCAGGCCGAGCCCGAGCGGGGCGACGATCGCGAAGAGGATCGAGCCGGAGCCGCCGTTCATGATCCCCATCGAGAGGGTGTCGCCGAGCGACATCACCGCCGCCACCGAGAGGTCGATCCCGCCGAGGATGATCACCCCGCACTGGCCGATCGCGACGAGCGCCAGCGGCACCGCCTGCTTGAGGATGTTCTTGTAGTTGTCGAGGGTGGCGAACTGGGGCACGGTGTAGATCGCGATCACCACCAGGGCGATCAGGACCCCCCAGACCCAGAGCGGCCCCAGCCAGCGGTTGACGGCGCGGTGGACGCGGACCTTCGGCTCGAGCCGACGGCGGACGCGGCGCGCGGCCGGGCGCGTCGAGGGGTGCGTGGCGCTCATGCCGCCGACTCCAGCCCGGGCGCCGTCTCCATGCCGTCGAAGGCGGCCTTCATCACGCTCTCCTCGGTCGCCGCCTCCGCCTCGAGCTCGGCGACGATGCGGCCGCGGCTCATCACCAGCACGCGGTCGCTCAGCCCGAGCAGCTCGGGGAGGTCGGAGGAGATCAGGAGGACCGCGGTCCCTTCGTCGGCGAGCTTGCGGACCAGCAGGTAGATCTCCGCCTTGGCGCCGACGTCGACGCCGGGCGTCGGCTCGTCGAGGATCAGCACCCGACAGCCGCGGGCCAGCCACTTGGCGAGCACGACCTTCTGCTGGTTGCCGCCGCTCAGGTTTCCGACCTCGGCGTCGACGCCGGGGGTCTTGATCCGCAGCGCCTCGGTCTCCCGCTCGGCGACGGCGCGCTCGGCGCCGCGCCGCAGGACGCCGAAGGACGCGAGCCGTTCGAGCTGCGGCAGCGCGATGTTGTCGGCGACCGTGGCGCCGAGGACGAGCCCGGCCGCCTTGCGGTCCTCGGGGACGAAGCCGATCCCGCGCTTCACCGCCGAGCGCGGCCCGCGCGGCCGGAAGCTCTCGCCGTCGACCAGCACCGTGCCGCGCAGCGGGTCGGCGGCGCGCTCCGGCGGGTCGCCGAAGATCGCCCGCGCGACCCGCGAGCGACCGGAGCCGACCAGCCCGCCCAGCCCGACCACCTCCCCGGGGGCGATGCTGAAGGACACCGATTCGAAATACCCGGGCAGGGTCAGGTCGCGCAGCTCCAGAGCCGGCGCCGCCGCCCGGTCGGGCTGTTGGGTCCGTGGCGGGAAGAGCTCCTCGACAGCGCGCCCGACCATCGCCTCGATCAGCCCGCCGCGGTCGACCTCGGCGATCGGCGCCGACAGCGCGTTGCGGCCGTCCTTGAGGACCGTGACCCGGTCGGCGAGGTCGAAGACGTGGGCGAGCTCGTGGGTGATGTAGATAACGGCGAGGCCCGCGGCGGTCAGCTCGCGCAGGACCGCGAACACCCGCTCGGCGGCGACAGGCGCCAGCGACGCGGTCGGCTCGTCCATGATCAGCAGCTTCGGGTCGTGGCTCAAGCCACGGGCGATCTCGGCGAGCTGCCGGTCGGAGGGGCTGAGCCGCCCGACCAGCTCGTCGGCCGGGAACTCGGCGCCGAGGCGGTCGAGCCAGGCGGTGACGGCGCGGCGCATCGCCTTGTCGTCGACACCTCCCCGCAGGGCCCGCCGCGGCTCCCGACCGAGATACAGATTGCCCGCCACCGTGAGCTCATCGCTGAGGTTCAGATGCTGGTAGACGATGCTGATCCCGGCGGCGAGCGCCGCGGCGGGTGAGGAGAGTGCCTGCGAGGAGCCTTCGAAGCTGATGTCGCCGGCGTCGGCGCGTTCGGCGCCGCCGATGATCCGGGTCAGGGTCGACTTGCCCGCCCCGTTCTCACCCACCAGCGCGTGGACTTCGCCGCGCCCGACGTCGAGCGAGACCCCCTCGAGGGCTCGCACGACGCCGAAGCGCTTCGTGATGTCCTTGACCTGCAGGATCATCTGGTCGTCGGTCACGTCAGCGGGTGATCAGGCGCCCGACGGGAGCCACTTTTTCGGCAGGTCCCACCAGTCCCACCATTCTTCGGATCCCGGTTCGTTCGGGGCGATGTATTTGGCGATTTCGCTCGGCTGGATGACCTTGTTCGGGGTCGCCCATTTCTTCGGCACCGGCTTGCCTTCGAGGATCGCCACGCAGGTCGCGACCGCCTCCGCGCCGACGATCGTCGGCCGGTCGACGATGACGCCGGGCAGGTTTTCCTTGTGCACGATGCGGAGCCAGCCCTGCACCGTGTCGCCGGTCCAGGCCTTGATTTCCGCAGTGCGCCCGGCCTGCTTCACGGCCTCGAACGCGCCGACGTTCTGCAGGCCGCTGTCGCTCAGGACCGCGTCGATCTCGGGGTTGGCCTGCAGCAGGTTTTCCATGTCCTGCTTGCCCTTGTCGCGCGACCATTCGGTGTATTCGGTCGCCAGGACTTCGATTTCCGGATAGTTGGCGAGGACGTTTTCCATCCCTTCCAGCGTTTCGATCACCGGGCCGGTCCCCTCGACGCCCTCGAGGATCACGATCTTGCCTTTGCCGTTGAGTGCCTTGGCCACCGCTTCGGCCTGGATTTCGCCCATTTCGACGGCTTCGAGGCTGGCGAAGGTCGTGTATTCGCCGCCCTCGACAGCGCGCTCGTTGATCACGACCGGGACCTGCTTGGAGGCGGCGGTGATCGCCGGCGCCAGCGCCGTCGCCGAGGTCGGCGCGACGATCAGGCAGTTGACGTTGCGCGAGAGCAGGTTTTCGATGTCGGAGACCTGCTTCGGCGTGCTGTCGTTGGCGTTCGCGTGGATGACTTCGCCGATCTGCGGATGCGCCGCCGCTTCGGCCTGCATGTACTGCCAGGCGAACACCCGCCACGAGTTCGACAGCGACGAGTCGGCGTACCCGATCGTCCAAGGCGGTTCGGCTTTGTAGTCGGTGGTTTCGACCATTTCGCCTTCTTCCGGCACCGTGGTCAGCGGCTTTTCGGCACTGGCCGGCGTCGTTTCGTCGGCCAGTGCTTCACTGCCGCCTTCCGAGCCGCCTTCGGTCGTGTCGCTGCTGCCGCCACCGGTCGCCCCACAGGCGCTGAGCACGACCGCCAGGGCGACCATCGCCGCCAGCGCCACAAGGCCACGCCTGGCCCAAAACCCATCTCGATTCACTGTCCGACCTCTCTCTCGATTCCCGTGTATCCCCTGGCCGAACATAGCGAAGCGCAAACGTTTGTGCAAGAAGAAGATGAAACATTTTGCGGCTATTCAGCCGATATCGGGACCATTGAGAGGGTCTGAAACGCCTAGCTGCGCAACTGTTTGCGCAGCTAGGCGAGGAGCTGAACAGCAGAGCGTTCGTCCGTAGGGCTCGTATGCCGAACCAACGACGAACGCACTACAGCGCCAGCGACAGCGGCTCCTCGAGCAGCGCCCGGATCCGCGCCAGGAACTCGGCGGCGGGGGCGCCGTAGAGGATCCGGTGGTCGCAGGCGAGGGTGACGCCGAGGAGGTGGGCGGTGGTGATCTGGCCCTCGCGGACGACGGGCTTCTCGGTGATCGCCCCGACCGCGAGGATCGCGGCCTGGGGCGAGTTGATCACGGCGGAGAAGTTCGACACGCCGTACATGCCCAGGTTGGAGACCGTGAAGGTGCCGCCGGAGAGCTCGGGCGGGGTGACCCGGCCGTCCCGGACCTTCCCGGCCAGGGCGCGGGCGTCGGCGGCGATCTCCCGCAGGCCCTTCTTGTCGGCGTCGAAGACGGTGGGGACGACGAGGGCGTCCTGGGCGGCGACCGCGACGCCGACGTTGACCCGCGAGTGGAGCTCGAGGTGGCCGTCCTTGTAGGAGCCGTTGGCCAACGGGTGCTCCCGGAGCGCCAGGGCGCAGGCCTTGACCACCATGTCGTTGAAGGAGGGGACGACCTCGCCCTCGGGGGTCAGGGCCTTCAGCCTCGCGCGGGCCTCGACGGCGGCGCTCATGTCGATCTCCGACTGCAGGTAGAAGTGCGGCGCGGTGGCCTTCGACTCCGACATGCGCCGCGCGACGACCTGCTGCAAGCGCGTCAGCTCCTGCTGCGTCGTCGTCCCCTTGGCGGTCTCGGTCCCTGACCCATCCGCCACGACAGGAGCCGGTCGCGGCGCGGATGGCGCAGGCGCCGCGGCGGACGCCGACTCCACGTCGGCCTTCACGATCCGCCCGCCGGGGCCGGAGCCCTGCACCGCCGCCAGGTCCACCCCGCTCTCCCGCGCCAGGCGCCGTGCCAGCGGCGAGGCCTTGACGCGCTCGCCGTCGCCTTCACCCACCGACACGCCCGCGGGCGAGGCCGGGACAGGAGACATGCCCTCCGGGGGGTCGATCGGAGGTTTGGGAGTCCCGGCCTGGGAGGTGGATCCGCCCGCGGGCGTGTCCGTGGGTGAAGTCTCGCTCTGCGCATCGGCAGGTGCCGCGCCGTCGTCGTCGCCCGGATCCCCCACCACCGCGATCGGCGCGCCGATCGCCAGGGCGTCGCCCTCCTGGGCGAGGATCTGGGTCAGGGTGCCGGCGACGTCGGACTCGTAGGCCATGTTCGCCTTGTCGGTCTCGATTTCCACCAGCTCGTCGCCGACGGCCACCTCGTCCCCGACCTGCTTGATCCACTTGAGGATCACTCCCTCCTCCATCGAGTCGGAGAGGCGCGGCATCACGATCTCGGCCATGGTTAGCCCGCCAGCCCCAGGACCTGCAGGGCGGCCCGTTCGATTCGCTCTTCGGTCGGCATCGCGGCCAGCTCGAGCTCCTTCGCGTAGGGCAGCGGCACCTCCGCCATCCCCACCCGCTCGACCGGCGCGTCGAGGTCGTCGAAGCAGGCGTGCTGGATCCGCGCCGCGATCTCGGCGCTGACCCCGTAGCTCGGCCAGCCCTCCTCGACGCAGAGGACCCGGCTGGTCTTGGCTACCGACGCCGCGACCGTCTCCACGTCGAGCGGCCGCAGGCTACGCAGGTCGACGACCTCCAGCGAGACGCCGCGCTCGGCGGCCAGCCTCTCCGCCACCTTCAACGCCCGCACCGTCGCGAAGGAGTGCGCGACCACGGTCAGGTCGCTCCCCTCCCGCGCCACCGCAGCGCGCCCGATCGGCGTCACCAGGTCCGGATCGACGTCGACCTCGCCCTTCTCTTTGTAGATCGGCAGGTTCTCGATCACCAGCACCGGGTCGTCATCGCGGATCGCCGCCTTCAGGAGGCCCTTGGCGTCGGCGGGATTGGCGGGCGCGACGACCTTCAGGCCCGGCGTCCCGGCGAACCAGCCGTCGAAGCTCTGCGAGTGCTGCGCGGTCAACTGGTTGCCCGCCCCGTTCGGCGTGCGGATCACGAGCGGACAGCGGACCTCGCCGCCGAACATCGCCCCGATCTTCGCCGCGTGGTTCACGACCTGGTCCATGGCGACGAGCAGGAAGTTGATGGTCATGATCTCGACGATCGGCCGCTCCCCCAGCATCGCCGCGCCGACGCCCGCGCCGACGAAGCCCTCCTCGGAGATCGGCGTGTCACGGACCCGGTCGGGGCCGAATTCGTCCAGCAGCCCGGCGGTCACCTTGTAGGAGCCGTCGAAGAGCCCGACCTCCTCGCCCATGATGAAGACGCGCTCGTCGCGTTCCAGCTCCTGGCGCATCGCCAGGCGGAGCGCCTCGCGGTAGGTCATCGTCTCGACGCCCGTCGCGGGGGCGGGCGCCTCGGCGACGCCGGAGCCGCTCACTTGCCCAGCCCTCCGGCGAAGACCAGCTCCTCCTCGCCCGCCGGGCTGCCCGGGCGCATGCGCTCGAACTGCTCCTCGGAGCCGGCCGCGTAGACGCCGGCGGCGAGGCGGTCGACCGACGGCGGCGCGTCGGCCTCCGCGTAGGCGACGGCAGCCTCGACCTCGGCCTCGACTTCGGCCTCCAGCGCCTCGATGCCCTCGAGCGGCGCGCCGCGCGCCTCGAGCGACTCGCGCGTCCGCACCAGCGGATCCTCGTGGCGCCGCTCCTCGATCTCCTCCTTGGTGCGGTACGCCAGCCCGGCGTCGGCGACCGAGTGGCCGCGGTAACGGTAGGTGAGCGCCTCGAGCACGGCGGGCTTGCGCTCCTGGCGCGCGGCGCGCAGCAGCCGCGCCGCCGCCCACTCGACCTCCTCGAGGTCGTCGCCGTCGACCCGCTCCCCCTCGATCCGGAAGGCGGCCGCGCGCTTGAAGATGTCCGGCTCGGCCGAGGCGCGCTCGACGCTCGTCCCCATCCCGTAGAGGTTGTTGACGACCATGAAGACGACCGGCAGGTTCCAGACCGCGGCCAGGTTCAGCGACTCGTGCCAGGCGCCCATGTTCACGGCGCCGTCGCCGAGCTCGCAGAGCACCGCCTGCTCCTTGCCGCGGCGGACCAGCGAGAGCGCCATCCCGATCGCGATCGGCAGCTGGCCGGCGACGATCCCCCAGCCGCCGTAGTAGCCGCGCGAGACGTCGAGCAGGTGCATCGAGCCGCCCCGCCCGTGCGCGCAGCCGTTGGCGCGGCCGAAGAGCTCCGCCATCACCGCCTCCGGCGGGACGCCGCGGGCGAGCGCGAAGCCGTGGCAGCGATAACCGGTGACCAGCAGGTCGTCCTCCTCCAGCGCCGACACCGCGCCGACCGTCGCCGCCTCCTGCCCCGAGGACAGGTGGCAGTAGCCGCCGATCCGCGCCGCCTTGTACTGGCGCTCCGCGGCTTCCTCGAAGCGGCGGATCAGGAACATCGTGCGGTACTTGCCGAAGAGGTCGTCGACGTCGAGGTCGAGGGGGGAGTCGGTCCTGTCGATTACGGCCATCAGGGCTCCTCGAAGTAGTCGGGGTGTTGTTCGCGGATGCGGGGGACCTCGCGCAGGACATCGCGGAGGTGCTCGCGCAGGGATTCCTCGGCGCCGTCGGGGTCGTGGCGTTCGACCGCCTCGGCCACCGCGCGGTGGGCTTCGACCATCGTCGGCAGGTAGTCGGGCATCGAGAGGCTGAGCCGTCGCAGCCGGATCAGGTGGGACTTGGCGCGCTCGTTGACCGGCCAGACCGCCGGGTGCCCGCTGAGATCGCAGAGGTGGCGGTGGAAGGTGTCGTCGAGCAGCTGCCAGGAGTCGATGTCGGCGCGGTCGCTCGAGCGTTCCTGGGCGCGCAGGTTTTCCTCCAGCTGCGCCATCGACTCTTCGTCGGCGAGTTCGGCGGCGACGCGGACCGCGGTGCACTCGAGCGCCTCGCGGATGAACTGCGCGTCGGCGACCGCGGCGGGGCTGATCCGGGCGACGAAGGTGCCGATCTGGGGGCGGACTTCGACCAGGCGGTCGTCGCGGAGGCGGCCGAGCGCCTCGCGGATCGGCGTCCGGCTGACGCCGAGGCGCTCGCCCAGCTCGGCCTCCGAGAGGCGCACGCCGGGTGTCAGCTCGGCGCGGACGATCTGGTCGCGCAGAGCCGCGTACAGGTACGGACCGGCGGGGGCCCGCCCGGGGCGACGGAGGGTTTCGGAGGCTTTCCTCCCACGGATAGGAATCGGCTCGGCCATGGGATAAATACTAGTATACAAGCGGTCGGACGGTTCGAGTCCCGCCCGACGCCCCCCTGACGCCCCGCCCCCGTGCGGGGCGTCTTCGTTCTAGCCCCGCGGACGGCGCAGGCTCCAGCCGAACCGGCTGCCGCGACGCGCCGGCGCCGGGCCCGAGAACGGCACCGGATCAGGCAGCGGCTCGCCGCGCCGTTCGGCGGCGACGAAGCGCAGCAACACCGTCGGCACGACGGCGCGCTCCTCCTCGGGCATCACCGCGATCTCGAGCCCGATCCGGTCCTCCTTTTCCTGCGAGGGCCGAAACCTCAGGTCGGCGACCATCCCCGCCAGTTCGCCTTCGACCCGTTGTTCGTCGGTCTCGGTCAATGCCATGGCGAGGGAGGCTAGATGGTGAGGTTCGGGGGCGGGGGTTCGGGGGGCTGGCGGCCGTCCGAGATGGCGCGGGGGTGTCCTGGGCTCCTCATGGGGGTCCTGGCAGGCTGTGACCCCCATGAGGAGCCCAGGACGTGAGGCGTTCGTGGGAGAGGCGTCACAGGGACGTCGCGAAGTCGGACTTACGTGAGGATCAGGTCGGAGAGCTTCCACACCTCGCCCGGATCCGTCACGAAGATGCCGGGAACGTCACACTTTCCGGCCCTCAGAGGCCCTTTTCTGGCCGATTTCGAGGACCCGATAACGCGCTGCGTGTTTTAGGGCCCCTATAGGGGGGTCAATACACGCAGCGCGTAGGTCGGTGTTGGACAACACGGGAGGAAACGTGGAGTTCTCGGCATCTCCGTGACGACGTCTGACTCCCGTCACGGATCCGTGCCACTCCCGACGCCCTCTCGTCACCCTCCCGCCGGTGTCCCTCCACACCTTCCGCACACCCGCCCCTCTCGCCACGGCCACAGCCTGCCCGGGCCGTGGCGAGAGGGGCGCGTCACCTCCCCGGGCGACAGCTTGCGGGGCCTGAACCCTTCCCGAGTCCCCGCCCAGGCGCGTTCGCAGAAATGACCGGATAGCGGTCAAAAATGCGAACGCTAGTCCGCAGGGGCGGGAGCTTCAGTCGTCCTGCTGCTGCTCGCAGAAGATGCCGTGGATGCGCTCGAGCACCCGGGCGGCGACGCGGAGTTCCTCGTCGTCGAGGCCCTCCAGGGCCTCCTGCCAGCGGCGTTGCCAGACCGCCTTGCGGGCCTCGACCTTGCGGCGGCCGCGGCGGGTCAGCTTGACGACGACGATCCGGCGGTCGGACTCCGAGCGGCTGCGCTCGACCAGGTCGGCCTCGGTGAGGCCGTCGAGCATCCCGGAGACGGTCGCGGCGCTCACCTCGACCGCCTCGGCCAGCTCGCCCGCGGGCATCGGGCCGCCGGCGTAGAGCTCGATCAGCAGCTCGAACTGGGCGTGGCCGATCTCGTCGCCACGGTGGGTATCGCGGCCGCGCAGGCTGCGGAGGCTGCGGAAGGCGCGCCGGAACGCGCGTCCCAACTCGGTGACGGCGGCTTGGCGCTCGGCGGACATGAGGCGCCGAAAGGTTAGGGACCGAAGGGATTTCGGTCAAATCGGCGGTGGGCCGCGGTGCGCGGCTTGCGCCTTTAGGTTGCGCTTCGCAACTCTTTAGGAAGTTGTTCGCGGGCGTTTAGGGCACGGCGAGCAGAGGGGGCGAATCTGTCCCCCATGCCCAAGCAAAAGAGAAGTCATCCGTTCGGCTCTGCCCTCCTGGGCGGGGCAGTCGTCGCCGTCTTCGCCGTGCTCGCCTTCGCGACCGGGCTCGTGTCGAGCGGCGGCGGTTCCACCACCACCCGTGAAGTCGTCCGCGCCTCCGGCACCACCCCGGCGGCGGCCGTCACCGCCGGCGACGAAAGCGGCAACACCGTCAACCAGATCTACAAGGCCGACGCCAACGGCGTCGCCTTCATCGAATCGAAGATGGCCGAAGGCGTCGCCTCCGGCTCCGGCGTCGTCCTCGACGAAGAAGGCCACGTCCTCACCAACAACCACGTCGTCGAAGGCGGCGAAGAAATCCAGGTCTCCTTCGAATCGGAAGGCCAGATGTATCCGGCGGAAGTCGTCGGCACCGAACCGAACTCCGACCTCGCGCTGCTGAAGGTCGAAGCGCCCGCCGCGCAGCTCCACCCGCTGACGCTCGGCGACTCCTCGAAGATGGAAGTCGGCGACCCGGTGGTCGCGATCGGCAACCCCTTCGACCTCCAACGGACCGTCACCAGCGGCATCGTCTCCGCCCTGCAGCGTGAAATCACCGCGCCCGACGGGGTGGCGATCAAGAACGTGATCCAGACCGACGCGGCGATCAACCCGGGCAACTCGGGCGGGCCGCTGATCAACGCGGACGGCGAAGTGATCGGCATCAACTCGCAGATCTACACCGGCGGCGAAGGCTCCAACGGCAACGTCGGCATCGGCTTCGCGATCCCGATCAACACCGCCAAGGAACAGATCGCCAAGCTCGAGTCCGGGACCGCCGACGAACACGGCTTCCTCGGGATCAGCGGGGCGACGATCACCCCCGAACTGGCAAAGGCGTTCAACCTGCCGGTCGAAGAAGGCGTCCTCGTGCAGCAGGTCGAGGAAGGCGGCCCGGCAGCGGCCGCCGGCATCCAGGGAGCGACCACTGCGGCGGAAGTCGAAGGCCAGCAGTTCGGCCTCGGCGGCGACATCATCACCGCCATCGACGGCGAAAAGATCGGAACCACCGAAGACTTGGTGAAGACGATCTCCGACGCCCACGCCGGTGAAACGGTCGAAATGACCGTGATCCGGGGTGAACGGACCGCGACGGTGAGCGTGACGCTCGCCGAACGCCCCGCCACCTCGGCGGGATAAGACGGCGGGCGCGCCTTTAAAGCGCCCTCCTCCGAAGCCACCCACGAACCCCCGGCGCCCCTCGCTCCTTGCGGTGAGGGCGCCGGGGTGCTTCGGCGTTCCGGCCGGCGCCGGCGGCGCCGCTCCGCCTGGGCCTTCGGGCAGTCGCTTAGGGTTCCCCGCTCATGGCCGGACTGAGCGAGACCGAGGCCGCGCGACGCCTGGAGGAGGCCGGCCCGCCGCAGAAGCAGCGGACCAGCCGCTCCTACCTCTCGATCGCGATCGCCAACACGTTCACGGTCTTCAACCTGATCCTCGCCGGGTTCGGGCTGGCGACGATCATCTTCGGCAACCCCAAGGACGCGCTCTTCCTCGGCATCCTCGTCGCCAACGTCGCGATCGGGACCTTCCAGGAGGTGCGCGCCAAGCGGGCGCTGGACAAGCTCGCCGCGCTGGTGGTGGCGAAAGCGACGGTGGTGCGCGACGGGGCGCCGCGGCAGGTGCCGCTGGAGGAGGTCGTGGTCGGCGACCTGGTGCGGATCGGCAGCGGCGACCAGGTTCCCGCCGACGGCGAGCTGGTGCGCGCCGACGGGCTGGCGCTCGACGAGTCCGACCTGACCGGCGAGTCCGAGCCGGTGGTGCGGCGGGTCGGCGACGAGGTCTTCTCCGGCACCTTCGCGCTGGAAGGCGAGGGCGACTTCGAGGCCACCGCGGTCGGCGCCGAGAGCCACGCCGCGCAGCTGACCGAGACCGCGCGCGCCTTCCGCCACCCGCGCTCGCCGCTGGAGAAGGCGATGGACCGCCTGCTGATCATCATGGTCGGGACGATGGCGCCGCTCGGGATCGGCCTCGGCGTGTCCCTGGCGCTGCGGAACGTGAGCCAGGCCGACGCGGTCGAGACGCTCACCGCCGGGATCGTCAACATCGTCCCCGAGGGGCTGATCCTGCTGGTCTCGCTGACCGCGGCGGTGACCGCGGCGAAGATGGCGCGGCACGGGATCCTCGCCCAGCAGCTGAACGCGATCGAGTCGCTGGCCTCGGTGTCGGTGATGTGCACGGACAAGACCGGGACGCTGACCGAGGCGTCGCTGCGGGTGGTCGAATTGATCCCGGCCGAGGGGGTCGAGGAGGGCGACCTGGCGAGCGCCTTCGGCGCCTACGCGGCAAGCGCGCCGGCGCGGAACTCGACCTTGGAGGCGATCCACGCGGCCGGCCTTGGGGACGGGATCGGGGCGCAGGAGCCGACCGCGGCGGTCCCGTTCTCCTCGCGGCGGCGCTGGAGCGCGCTCGAGCTGGGCGGGCGGCGGCTGGTGCTGGGCGCGCCGGAGGCGCTGTTGGACGGGGCGGCGGGCGGCGGCGCGGGCGCGGGCGATGACGAGGCCGCCGGCGCCGACGGCGGCGCGGCCGTCGCCGACACCCCGCTCCGCGAGCGCGCCGCGAGCGAGGCGGCGGCCGGGCGGCGGGTCCTCGCCCTCGCCTCCTACGGCGCGGCGCTGCCGGAGCCCGGCCCCGATGTCGAGCTCACCGCGCCGCTGCAACCGCTCGGCATCGTCGTCCTGGCCGAGGAGCTGCGCGCCTCGGCGGCCGAGACGATCGCCTTCTTCGCCCGCGAGGACGTCGCCCTGAAGGTGCTCTCCGGCGACAACCCGGCGACGGTCGGGGCGATCGCGCGCGACCTCGGGATCGAGGCGAGCGGCCCGGCGCTCGACGGGACCCGCCTGCCCGAGGACGACGCGGAGCTGCTCGCGGCGGTCCGCGCGGCGCCCGCGATCGGGCGGATCTCCCCCGAGGGCAAGGAGCGCGTCGTCCGCGTCCTGACCGAAGGCGCCGAATACGTCTGCATGCTCGGCGACGGGGTCAACGACGTCCCCGCGCTGAAGCAGGCGCGCCTCGCGATCGCTCAGGGCAGCGGCACGCAGATGGCGCGCTCGGTCTCGGACCTGGTGCTGGTGTCGGGCGAATTCGGCGAGGTGCCGCCGATGGTCGGCGAAGGGCGCCAGATCCTGCGCAACATCCAGCGGGTCGCGCGGCTCTTCGTCTCGAAGGCGATCTTCACCGCCTTCCTGGTGCTGGTGATCGCGATCCCGAGCGGCGTCTTCCCGATGCTGCCGCGCCAGTTCACGCTGACCTCGACCTTCACGATCGGCATCCCCGCCTTCCTCCTGGCGCTGGCGCCGTCCAGCGGGCCGTGGCGGCCGGAGGGCTTCCTACGGGCGATCGCGCGCTTCTCGATCCCGGCCGGGCTGGCGTGCGGGCTCGGCATCCTCTGCACCTACCTGCTGGCGCGCCACGCGCTCGGCTGCGATCTGACCCAGGCGCGCAGCGCGACGGCGGCAACGGTGGTGGTGGCGGGCCTGGCGATCGTCTTCGCGCTGGAGGACCAGCCGGGGACGCGGCGGCTCGTCGTCGGCGGGCTCTGCGCGACGCTGGCGCTGCTCTTCTTCGGCGCCTGCGCGATCCCCCTGGCGCGCGAATTCTTCGAAATCGCCAGCCCGACCGGCGGCATGGTCGGCGCCTGGCTGATCGGCTCGGCGGTGGCGATCGTGCTGCTGGCGGCGGCGCTGCGCGTGGTCGCGGTGCTCGACCGGCGCGCGGGCGTCACTCCACGCGAAATCGCTCCGGCACCTGTTTCTCGGTAGACCTGGGCGGGCGCTCGTAGGGCCGCTGCTGGCGCGGCGGCAGCGTGATCCGCTCCTGGTCGAGCCGCTGGTATGGGATCTGCTCGAGCAGGTGGCTGATCAGGTTGAGCCGGGTCGAGCGCTTGTCGTCGGACTCGACCACGAACCAGGGCGAGTCCTCGGTGTCGGTGCGGGCGAACATCTCGTCCTTGGCCTCGGCGTAGTCGACCCAGCGGGCGCGCGCCTCGACGTCGACCGGGGAGAGCTTCCAGCGCTTCAGCGGACTGTCGAGGCGGGCCTGGAAGCGGCGCTCCTGCTCGTCGTCGGAGACCGAGAGCCAGTACTTGATCAGGTGGATGCCGGAGCGCTGGATGATCCGCTCGAAGCGCGGGCAGGAGTGCATGAACTCGTCGTACTCCGCCTCGGTGCAGAAGCCCATAACCCGCTCGACCCCGGCGCGGTTGTACCAGGAGCGGTCGAAGAGGACCATCTCCCCGGCGGCGGGCAGCTGCGCGACGTAGCGCTGGAAGTACCACTGGGTGCGCTCGCGGTCGCTCGGCTTGCCGAGGGCGACGTTGTGGATCACCCGCGGGTTGGTTTTTTCGGTGATCCGGCTGATCGTGCCGCCCTTGCCCGCGGTGTCGCGGCCCTCGAAGATGACGACGACCTTGAGCCCTTCGTGGACGATCCATTCCTGCAGCCGGACCAGCTCGACCTGCAGGCGCTTCAGCTCCTTCTTGTAGCCCTTCTTGGTGAGGATCTTGGGCTCGGACATGGCGTCGTTCGGGTCGGCCCGGGGACGGTAGGCGCCTCAGGCGGTGCCGAGCGCCGCCTCGATCTCGGCGATCGCGCTCGCCTCCGCCGCGCTGACGCCGCCGTCGGAGCCCTTCTCCTTCTTCGCCGCGGCGACCTTCTTGGCCAGCGAGGTGACGAAGAGGCGATAGTCGCCGAGCTCGGCCGGGGTCGCCTTGGCGGCGACGAGGGCGACGCCGTCGCGGATGTTCTGGAGGTAGTGGTCCTTCATCGCCTCCTTGGAGTGCTCCTTGGCGCGATCGGTCTCCGGCCGGTGGGCGACGATCTCGTCCAGCAGCTCGGAGGAGCCGTGCTCCTGGCGCGCCTCGGCAAAGGCCTTGGCCATCGCGAAGGCCTCGCGGAAGCTGCCGCCGCGCTCGGCGGTGGTGACGATCATCCCGGCGCTGGTCGGCCCCTCGAGGACCGCCTCCCACTCCTCCTCGGTGAAATCCGCGTGCGTCGTCATCGGGCTCCTCTCGTCGCTGGGGTCGACACGAACCTACTTGAAGCGGGTGCGAACATATGTTCGTGGCCACCCACTCGGAAGCCCTGGGACGCTTCAACGCCGCCGTCGGGCGGTGCGACCTCGACGCGGCCTCGCGGGCGGCGCGCGAAATGGCGCGGAGCGGCCCGGTCGACCTCCACTGCGCCCTGGAGCTGCTGATCCTGCTGGCGCGGGCGCGCGACCGGCGCTTCGAGGCGGCGGCGCGGCGCTGGCTGGTGCGGCTGGGCCAGGAGCGCCGCGCCGCCGAGGAGCCCCACACGCTGACCGAGCTGCAGATCGCCAGCGTCGCCGTCGCCGGCCTGGCCGACGAGCGCATCTCCCGCCGCTGCGAGGGCGTCCTCCGCGCCCTGGTCCGCTGGGTCGAGGAGGGCGACGCCGGCTGACCCCTTCGCCCAGCTGTTCCTTTTGCCGACCCCTCCGGCATAAAGAACAGCTGGCGATGGCGCCCGGCGCCCGACCTTCGCCTGGCTGTTCTTTATGGCCTCCAGGGCGCCATAAAGAACAGCGGAACGGCGGGGTCGATCCGCGGGCGGCTAATCGACGGCGGGGAGCGGGACCGGGGTCTCGGGCACCTCGCCGCGGGCGATCGCGATCGCGTTGCGGGCAGCGAGCTCGGCCATCGTCGCGCGGGTCTCGACCGTCGCCGAGCCGATGTGCGGGACCAGGACGACGTTCTCCAGCCCGAACAGGCCCGGATGGACGTCGGGCTCGTGTTCGAAGACGTCGAGGCCCGCGCCGGCGATCTGGCCCTCCCGCAGCGCCTCGACCAGCGCCGCTTCGTCGACCACCGCGCCGCGGGCGGTGTTGACCAACGTCGCGGTCGGCTTCATCAGGCCGAGCTCACGGGCACCGATCAGGTGGCGCGTCTCCGGCGTCAGCGGCGTGTGGAGGCTGACCACGTCCGAGGTGGCGAGCAGCTCGTCGAGGTCGAGCCGGGTCGCCTCTAGCTCGGCGGCGCGTGGCGACTCGCGGCGGCCGTAGTAGGCGATCTCCATCCCGAAGCCCAGGCCGCGAGCGGCGACGCGCGCCCCGATGCCGCCGAGGCCGACGATCCCCAGCCGCCCGCCGCGCAGGTCGTGGCCGACCATGAAGCCCATCCCCCACTCCCACGGCTTGCCCGCGCGGACCAGTCGCTCCGCCTCGCCGAGCCGCCGGCGGGCGGCGAGGATCAGCGCGAAGGCGAGGTCGGCGGTGGCGTCGTCGAGCACGCCCGGCGTGTTGGTGACGACGACGCCGCGCCGCGCGCAGGCGGCAAGGTCGACGTTGTCGAAGCCCACCGCGACGTTGCAGACCCCGCGCAGATTCGTGCCGGCGGCGTCAAGGAACTCGTCGTCGACGCGGACGGAGAGCATGGTCAGGGCGACGTCGACGCCCTCGACCAGCGCCAGTAGCTGCGCCCGCTCCAACCGCCCGGCACCGGGAGCGTCCCGCACATCCCCTGCCGCGGCGAGCATCTCGGGGGCGCGGCCGGGCAGCGGGGCGGTCACCGCAAAGATCGTCATCGGCACCTTCTTACCAACTCGGCCCCACCCGGCGCGTCCGGCCATTTCACAATTTCTCGACTACCTGGTTTTAAGGATGCGGAGCGTGGGTATCGAAGTGATCTCCCCCTGCAGTTCCCTGAAGGCGTCCCTCCATGCCCCGGAGGGGCGCCTTTTTCCCTTTCCGCAGCGTCGAGGCTGGCGGACGCTCCGGGCGGGGATTCGGGAGCGGGTGGCCGTCTGGGCGGGGGCTCGGGGCGCCAGCGGCCGTCCGAGGTGGTCCTGGGCTCCTCATGAGGGTCCTGGCAGGCTGTGACCCCCATGAGGAGCCCAGGACGTGAGGCGTTCGTGAAAAAGCCGGCACAAGGATGGTGCGAAGTCGGACTTCCGTGACGATCTCCCGCCCGGATCGGGGTCCTCGCGGGACGCGCGTCGACTTTTGGTCGCTGAGCGACCAAAAGTCCACACGGAGATCCTTGATCAATGGGAGACTCGGGAGGAAGCGTGGAGTTCTCGACGTCTTCGTGACGGATCCCTATTCCGTCACGGTTCCTCCACGCCTTTCATACCCGCCCCTCTCGCCACGGCCACAGCCTGCCCGGGCTGTGGCGAGAGGGGCGCGTCCATTACCCGGGCGACAGCTTGCGGGGCCTGAACCCTCCCCCGGGCGCCCGCTTGCGGGGCCCATCCCTTCCCGGGCGGAAGCCAGCGGGCCCAGATCCCCTCGCCGGCGACAGCTTGCGGCTCCCCGTCCCTTCCCGGAACCCCACGTAGCTAGCGGAGTCAGCGTCTAGTCGTCTTCCCTCGCCGGGTCCTCGCCGGGCCAGCGACCCGTGGCGCCGGCGAAGGCGGAGCGGGCTTGGTGGTCGACGATTCCTTTGGTGACGCGGAAGATGGCGCCCTCGATCGCCAGGGCGGCGAGGAGTTTGCCGGTCGGGACGCCGCGGACGTCGGGCTCGGGCGGATCCTCGTCGTCGATCACGGCCCAGGCTTTTTCGAAGGCCTTTTTGGCGACCAGGCCGGCGACGAGGCCCGCGGCGATGCCCATCGGTGCGAAGAGGATCTTCATGGGCGGAACCTACCCCACCGGGCGCCGACGAACCCTTGCGCGGGTTGACATATCGTTGCGACACGTTACGATATATCGCGTTAGATTCCGATAGGAAATTATGAAAGGCATAGTTATGTACAGCAAGCACTCACATCGTCATCCCCGCCATCCCGGGTGCCGTGGTCGTGAGGAGTTCGCGCGCAGTCGCGGCTTCGGTTACGGCCGCGGTCGCGGTGGGCCGCGGGCGCGCCGCGGTGACGTCCGCGCCGCCGTCCTCGCCCTGCTCGCCGAGCGCCCGATGCACGGCTACGAGATGATCAAAGAGGTCGAGGAGCGCAGCGAGGGGGCCTGGACCCCGAGCGCGGGCTCGATCTACCCGACCCTGCAGATGCTCGAGGACGAGGGTCTGATCCGCGGCGAGGATTCGGGCGGCAAACGCCGCTTTGCCCTCACCGACGCGGGCCGCGCCGAGCAGGAGGCCAAGGCCGAGGAGGCCGCTCCTTGGGACGCCGTCCGCGAGGGCGCGCCCACCGGCCAGATCGCCCTCCGCAACTCGGTCGGCAAGCTGATCGCCGCCGTCAAACAGGTGTCCCACACCGGCGACGAGGACCAGCGCAAGCAGGTCACCGAGCTGCTCGACGAGACCCGCCGCAAGGTGTACGCGATCCTCGCCGAGGAGCCGTCCCAGGATCAGGAGTAGAGAGCCCGAGCCGATCCTGAGGCGGCGTGGGCCAGCCTCGCAAGGACGCAGGGAAATGAGGCGAGGGGAGCGCACTCAAGTGCGTGACCCGAGCCGAATGACCGAGGACACCGCGAGGCGCCCCCACGCCGTCTCAGGACGAGGCGCCCCCACGGCGTCTCAGGACGCGCCTCGCCACCCGGGGGCGCTTTATCAGGGCTCCCGGGTGGCGAGAAGTCCGCTTCCCCAAACGGACCCACACATATTGAGATACGCATCTCTTCTCCCTGTGGCGATCCCCCAGAAGCGCCCGACGTGCAGGTGCTTCTTCCTTTCACCGAAGAGACAGTCGGAAAGCTATTGGTTTGCGCCAAAAGGTGCAATCCCCAATATTGATTACCGTGCGATTGGTTGCGCGGACGGGGTCGCGGCAAGCACTCGATCGGCGACCGACTGGCCGGTGAGCCCGACCTCGGCGCGCAGCAGATCCGGCTTGCCGTGGGTGACGTAGCGGTCCGGGAGGCCGACGCGCAGGACCCGCGCCCGCTCCCCCGGCCCCGCCGCGAAGGCGTCCTCGAGGTGCTCCAGGACGGCGGCGCCGAAGCCCCCCGGCAGCACGTTCTCCTCGATCGTCACCAGCAGGTCGTGGTCGCGCGCGAGGCGCTCGGCCAGCTCCCCGTCGAGCGGCTTGGCGAAGCGGGCGTCGGCGACCGTCGCCTGGACGCCGTGGTCGGCGAGGATCGCCGCCGCCTCCAGCGCCACGTGGACGCCGTAGCCGTAGCCGAGCAGCGCCACGCCGCGGCCCTCGGCCAGCACCTCGCCCTTGCCGATCGGCACGAGCTCTGGCTCCGTCGGCAGCGCCACCCCCTCGGCCGCCCCGCGCGGGTAGCGCACCGCCGCCGGGCCCTCATGGGCGATCGCGGTGTGCAGCATGTGGACCAGCATCGCCTCGTCGCGCGGCGCCATCAGCACCACGTTCGGGATCGGGCGGAAGTAGGAGACGTCGAAGGCGCCGTGGTGGGTCGGACCGTCGTCGCCGACCAGCCCGGCGCGGTCCATCGCGAAGGTCACGTCGAGCTCCTGCAGGCAGACGTCGTGGACGATCTGGTCGAAGGCGCGCTGGAGGAAGGTCGAGTAGATCGCGCAGACCGGCTTGGCGCCCTGCAGCGCCAGCCCGGAGGCCAGCAGCACCGCGTTCTGCTCGGCGATGCCGACGTCGTAGTACTGCTCGGGGCGCTCGTCGGCGAGCTTCTGCAGGCCGGTCCCGCCCGCCATCGCCGCGGTGATCCCGATCACGCGCTCGTCGCGCTCGGCCTCGGCGACCAGCGCGTCGGCGAAGACCTTCGTGTACTGCGGCGGCGAGCCGGGCGCGGGCGGCTTCTCCAGCCGCTCGATCCCCTCCGGCGAGTCGGTTTCCTGCACCGGGACCGGCTTGAGCGCCGGCTTTTCGGCGGTTGTCGGCAGGCCGTTGACGATCGAGTTCGGCTTCGCCGCGTGCCACTCCTCCATCGAGGCGAGGCCGTTCGCTTCGGCGGGCTCGAAGCCTTTGCCCTTGACCGTGTTGACGTGGACGACGACCGGGCGGTCGGCTTCGAAGGCCTCGGTGAGGGCGCGGCGCAGCGCCCCGACGTCGTGGCCGTCGACCGCGCCCATGTAGGCGAGGTCGAGCTCCTCGAAGAAGAGGCCGGGCGCCCAGTAGGCCTTGATCGCCGCCTTGATCTCCGGGCCGAGCCGCTCGATCCGCCGCCCCATCCCGAGCGGCAGCTTGGTCAGCCGGTCCTCGAAGTCCTCACGGGCGTGGTAGAGGCGCGGGTTGAGGCGGATGCGGCTGAAATAACGGGAGAGCGCGCCGACGTTGGGCGAGATCGACATCCCGTTGTCGTTGAGGACGATCACGATCGGCGTCTGCAGGCCGCCGGCCGCGTGCAGCGCCTCGTAGGCGACCCCGCCGGTCAGCGCGCCGTCGCCGATCACCGCGGCGACCCGGCCGTCGACGCCGATCCCCTTGCGCATCGCCTCCTTGAGGCCGACCGCATAACCGATCGAGGTCGACGCGTGGCCGGCGCCCATGATGTCGTGCTCGGACTCCGCGATCGAGCAGAACGGGGCGAGGCCCTCGTACTGGCGGATCGTCGGCAGCTCGTCGCGGCGCCCGGTGAGGATCTTGTGCGGGTAGGACTGGTGGCCGACGTCCCAGAGGATCTTGTCGCGCGGGCTCTCCAGCAGGCTGTGGAGGGCGACGGTCAGCTCGCAGGTGCCGAGGTTGGCGCCGAAGTGGCCGCCGATCTGGCCGATCGTGTCGATGATGTAGGTGCGCATCTCCTGCGCGACCTGCTGGAGCTGGGCGTCGTCGAGGTCGTGCAGGTCCGCGGGGCCGTCGATGGTCTCGAGGAGGGACTCGACCGGCTCGCCGCCGTCGCCGTTCTGTTTGGGTTCGTCGCTCATTCGTGCCGGGTGAAGATGTAGTCGGCTACCCGCCGCAGGTCCTCCGTATCGCCGCTCGCCTCGGCGAGGGCGCTGCCGGCCTTGGCGTGGGACTCGGCGGCGAGCTCACGCGCCCGCTCCAGCCCGAAAAGGCTGACGTACGTGGTTTTGCCATGTCTCTCGTCGCTTCCATGTGGCTTGCCGAGCCGCTCGTCGCTCTCGGTCACGTCGAGAATGTCGTCGACGATCTGGAACAGGACGCCCAGCTCGTCGGCGAAACGGCGGTAGATAATTGTCTCACTTTCGTCGGTTCCCTCGAGAATCGGCACCACGCAGACGCTGGCGGAGATCAGCCGGCCGGTCTTCAGCGCGTGCAGCTCGCGCAGCCCGGCGGCGTCGAGCTTCTCCCCGAGCACGTCGATGTACTGGCCGCCGACCATGCCGTCGACGCCGGTCGCGGCCGCCAGCTCGCGCAGCGCGGCGAGCACGCGGGCGGGGTCGCCGGGCTGTTCGCAGAATGTCCGCACCGCCTCGGCGAAGAGCCCGTCGCCGGCGAGAATCGCGACGTCCTCGCCGAAGCGCTTGTGGGACGTAGGTTTGCCGCGGCGCAGGTCGTCGTCGTCCATCGCGGGGAGATCGTCGTGGATCAGCGAGTAGGTGTGGATGAGCTCGATCGCGGCGGCGACCGGGAGGAAGCGCTCCGGCGGCGCGCCGAGGGCGCGGGCGGTGGCGAGCGCCAGCACCGGGCGGACGCGCTTGCCGCCCGCCAGCAGCGAATAACGCATCGCCTCCTCGAGGCCCGCGGTGCGCGGCGCGGGCGAGAAGCGCAGCTCGGCAAGCGACGCCTCGACCAGGTCGCGCAGGTCCTCGGGGTAGCCGGTCGCCATCAGCGGCCCTCGGCGGGGACGCGCGGCGTGCATTTTCCACGCCATACGGTGGAAAAGGCACGCAGGGTGCCTGGGGCCGGACTACTCACTGTCGGCGGCGGCCGCCTCGCGGGCGCGGCGGTTGGTCTCCTCGACCGCCTCCTGCGAGAGCTCGCCCGCCTCGGCGGCGAGCGCCGCGGCGCGTCCCTCCTCCAGCTCCCCGCCGCCCTCCAGCTCGGCGGCGATCGCCTGCAGCCGCTCGGCGATCTCGCGCAGGCGGGTCATCCGGCCGGCTCGCGCTCGCGGACGATCGCGCCGAGCACGCCGTTGATGAATTTCGGGGCGTCGGCGCCGCAGTACTCCTTGGCGATCTCGACCGCCTCGTCGATCGCCACCTCGTAAGGGGTCTCCCCCTCCTCGATCTCGAACAGCGCGACCCGCATCACGTTCAGGTCGAGCGGCGCGATGCGGTCGACGGTCCAGCCGCCGCGCAGGTGCTCGGCGATCGTCTCGTCGAGTTCTTCGCGGGCCTCCTCGACCCCTTCGGCCAGCTCGCGGGTCAGCGGTTTGGCGTCGGTGACGAGCTCGTCGAGCGGGCGGCCGGTCACGTCCCGCTGGTAGCTGACGAAAACGGCGTCACGGCGTTGGTCGGAGCGGCGCATCAGGTCATTCTCTCAGGCGGTGCGCTCAGGGGGTGGGCGCTCAGCGGAGGATCTCGACGAGGAGGACCCAGGCGCTCGCCACCGCGCCGACGATCGCGAAGGCGACCCCGGCGGTGACCCAGTAGAGGGCGCCGCCGATCGCCAGCAGCTCGAAGAGGCCGCCGAGCCAGAGCGGGCCCATCGCCATCGCCCGGACGCTCCAGCGCGAGAGCTTCCAGGTCAGCTCCTCCCGCCCCGTCGCGTCCCCGGTGAGGATCGGCAGGCGCACGGCGATCGCGATCATCGTCGTGGCGATCACCAGCAACTCGACCCCCAGCGCGACGTGACTCTGGGCCGGCATCAGGCCGACGATCGAGACGAGAAGGACGCCCAACAGCAGCATCAGCGTCTCCAGCGCCCGCTCCGGCAGGCCCTCGAAGCCGAGGATGCGCTCGAGGTTGATCGAGACCGCGACGAAGAGCAGCCCGAGCAGCGCCGCGGAGGCGCCCGCCACGGCGACGAAGAGGTCGTGCCACTGCTCGGGGTCGTAGGCGACGCTCACGCCGCGATCGTACGCGGCGGGGCGGCGCTGGGTGGGGGGTCCGGGGGGCGGGTGGCCGTCCGAGGGAGGTCCTGGGCTCCTCATGGGGGTCCTGGCAGGCTGTGACCCCCATGAGGAGCCCAGGACGTGAGGGGTGCGTGGGAGAGGCGTCACAGGGACGTGAGGAAGTCGGACTTCCGTGACGATCGGGTCGG
>Ga0209916_1001046_pt1 | contig 29649 bp, 27 predicted proteins | sample ThiBio_1000_plan_FD_183956 | JGI IMG/M metagenome (GOLD analysis project Ga0209916, IMG submission 183956) | Wastewater bioreactor microbial communities from Cape Town, South Africa - Thiocy_solids_2 (SPAdes) | ecosystem: Engineered > Bioreactor > Thiocyanate-remediating > Anaerobic-Aerobic ... | reverse complement strand
TTTCATCCCCGCCCCTCTCGCCACGGCCACAGCCTGCCCGGGCCGTGGCGAGAGGGGCGGGTCCCTACTCGGGCGACAGCTTGCGGGGTCACGACCCTCCGGGGCGCCAGCCTCGGGAGGCTACGACCCTCCCCCGGTGAGTTCGCACTTATCCGCGCTATGCGCGGATAAGTGCGAACTCGACCCGCCGCGCCCGGGCGCCGCCCCAGAGCCTCAGGCCTCGACCGCTGACGTCCGGCGGACGGAGCCGACGAGGAGGCGGATCTGGCGGGGGGCCAGGCGGGAGATCGAGGCGGCGTAGAGGGGGACGCCGACGCCGATCGCGATCAGGGGGGAGGCGATGCCGCTCGCCAGGTCGCCGGCCAGGTAGCCGATGCCGAAGGAGACGCCGGCGAGGAGGGAGAAGCGGATGGCGTCGCGGGTGAGCTCTCGCACTATGGGCATGCAGTGGCGGCCGGCACCGCCGAGCAGGAGGACGACGGCGAAGCAGAGCGGGACGACGAAGAAGGAGCCGACCACGCCGTTGACGCCGAAGAGGGCGCCGCCGATCGCGGTGACCGCGATGTGGGCGAGGAAGACGAGCGGGGCGACGACGTTCACCATCCTCGAGCGGCCGAGGGCCAGGAGTGCCGGGATCAGCAGGTTGACGAGGAGAGCGGCGATCGTCCAGGCACAGAGCAGGATCGCGAAGAGGCGCAGCTGGGCGACGTCGGCGGCGGAGAAGCTCGAGGGCAGCACGTCGCCGATCAGGGTCGCGCCGCCGGCGATCAGCGCGCCGAGCGCCGGCGCCACGATCAACATCGCGTAGCGGAAGCCGCCCGGGACCGTGGCGGCGATCACCTCGGCGCGGTCGGCGAGGACACCGCGGCTCATGTCGGCGATCCGCGACATCCCCAGCGCGAAGCCGGTCGCCGCCACCAGGTAGCTGGCGAAGAGGTAGGCGTAGGAGAGGACGGTGGCGCTGCCGGAGCCGTACTTGCTGGTGAAGGCGAGGGTGACGACGTAGAGGCCGTTGAAGGCGAGGTAGACGATCGTCCCGCTCAGCACCACCCAGACCCAGCCGGCGAGGCGGCGCAGATCGCGCACCGCCGCCCGTCCGCGCTCGGCGACCGGGATCGCGGCGCGCACGCCGTCGAGCATGATCGCGCCGGTGACGACCGCCATCGCCAGCATCGACCAGCCGAGCGAGAGCTCGCCGGCGAAGCGCGAGGCCACCAGGTAGGCGACCAGGCCCGCCAGCGCGCCGAACAGGTACGCGGCGGCGATCCGGTCGAAGCGGTCGCGCACCGCCAAGAGCGTCGCCCCGCCCGCCGCCCAGAGCTGCAGGATCATCGCGACGCCGAGGATCGGCAGCGCCGCTTCGGTGACGCTCCGCTGCGCGGGCTTCAGGCCAGGAGCGATGACCGCCGCCAGCGGCCCCGCCAGCGGGATCGTGAGGATCGCGACCGGCACCGCGATCACGCCGAGCGCGGCGCCGAACTGCGCCGGGCTCAGCCGCGGCCGCGCGCCGACCAGGAACGGCGCCGAGGTGATGCGGATGCTCTGGCTGAAGACGCCGAAGCTGGTGTAGAGGGCGAAGGCGATGAAGAAGCCGTCGGTCTTGCCGCCGATGCCGAAGGAGCTGAGGTAGAGCAGCGCCTGGATGCCGGAGGTGAGCCCCATCGCCAGCGTCGCGGCGGCCATCGCGACCCCCGCGTGCGCGTGCTTGGCGCGCAGCTTCGATTCCTCGGGGGCGTCAGGCGGACTTGCAGGCGGCGCCGTGGCCGTGATCGAGCTCATACATAGCTAACGACCCAGAGCACTCATAATTTTTCACCACTTTCGATCCGAACCGGGGAGCTGGCGTCACGGATCAGGAGCTTCGCCTCGCCGCTGCCGTCGGCGGGCACCGTGTAGACGTTGGTCCCGTTCGAGTAGACGAGCGTGTCGTCGTTCAGCCACTCGACCTGATCGTCGATCGAGCGCTTCTCGGCCACCGGATGGTCCTTCAGCGTCGCCACGTCGAGGACCTTGAGGCGCCAGGTGTCGGTGGTCCCGATCCGGCTCTTGAAGGCGATCTGCCTGCCGTCCGGGGACAACGACGGGCACTCCACCCCGTCCCGGAGCACCTTCAGCTCCCGGGTCGAGACCTCCCCTTCGACCAGGTAGTGGTGCGTGCCGGTCCCCAGCGTGGCGTAGAACCGGTTCGAGTCCATCGGGTCGAAGGTGATGCCCCAGAAGTTGAAGTCGACGGCTTCGAACGGCTTGCCTTCCTTGAGCACCTGGAACTGCTCGAGCTGGGCGATCGGCTTGGCCGTGGCCATGTCGACGATGTAGGTCCGGGTCGAGAACGCGGCGCTCGAGCCGCGGTAGGCGTCCCCGGCCACGAACACCGTGATCGCGCCGTAACGCCCGTCGCTCGACACCCGCGCCCGCGACGGCAGCCCGGTCAAGGTGAACGTGTGCAGCGGTCGCAGCCGCGAGTCGAACGTCGTCGCGGTGTATTCGACGCCGGACGCCGCGACCCCGAGGCAGAGCCCGTTGCCGGCCGCGTAGTAGACCCGCTCGCAGGTCAGGTCCTTGCCCGAGCGCGCCGTCACCGTGCCGTCGTCGACGACGAAGACGCGCCCGTTCAGCCGCGTGTCGGCGGGGTCGACGGCGCGCACCATCACCGGCACGTCGGCGTCCGCCGCCGCCACCGGGTTGGCGTCGGTCGACGTTTCGTTCGGCGCCAACGCCGCGACCGCGACGTAGACGCCCCCGCCGACCACGCAGAGGACGACCAGGGCGACGAGGATCTTGACGTTGCGGCTACCCATTCAGCGCGGAGCGCTGCGAACGTACCAAGAGCGGCGTCGCGATCAAGAGCGCGACCGCCAGCCCGACGGCGAAGACGACGACCGCCTGCTGCAACCCGATCGTCACCCAGAGCGCGCCGAACGCCAGCGAGGAGAGCAGGTTGCCGATGCTGACCACGGTGATCAGGATCCCGATCCCGCTCGCCTGCAGATCGTCCGGCAGCGCCGCCCCGGCGACCGCGGTGAGCACGCCTTCGCTGCAGGCGAAGAAGGCGCCGAGGGCGACCAGGCAGACGATCAGCCCGACGTAGCTGACGTGGTTCGTCAGCAGCGCCGCGTAATCGACGAACAGCATCGCGAAGCCGCCGAGCAGCACCGGCACCCGCCCGACCCGGTCGGCCAGCCTGCCGATCGGGATCGCCAGCGCCATGAAGGCGACCGCGGTGACGACGTAGAGGAGCGGGAAGACGGCGGGGTCGAAGTCGATCTTCCGTTGCAGGCCGACGTAGATCAGGGCGTCGGAGACGCTGGTCAGCGAGAGCACCAGCGCGGCCAGCAGCAGGACCACGAAGCGCGATTCCCGCAGCAGCCCGGCGGCGCGGCGGAAGCTCGGCGGCGTCCCCTCGCGCGGCGCCCGCCAGGGCTTGCCCTGGACCGTGAGGACGAGGACGGCGAGGCCGAGGAAGGCGAACAGGGTGCTGACGAAGAAGACGGCGTCGAAGCGGGCCGGCGCCGCCAGCAGGATGCCGAAGGCGACCAGCGGCCCAAGGAAGGCGCCGACGCTGTCGAGCGCCCGGTGCACGCCGAAGGAGGTCGCCAGGTTGTCGCGCGTGCTGGAGAGCGAGATCAGCGCGTCGCGCGGCGCCGTGCGGATCCCCTTGCCGATCCGGTCGAAGGCGACGATCGCGCCGATGCCGCCGACCGAGTTGCCGGCGGCGACCAGCGCCACCTTGCCGAGCGCCGAGAAGCCGTACCCCGTCTCCGCCACCTGCTTGTGGCGGCGCCAGCGGTCCGAGACGAAGCCGGCCGCCACCTGGACGACCGCCGCGGCGCCGCGGTAGGTGCCGTCGATCGCCCCCAGCGCCAGCGGGCTGGCGCCGAGCGAGAAGACCAGGTAGATCGGCAGGATCGTCGCCACCATCTCCGAGGAGACGTCGGTGAGCATGCTGGTCAGGCCCAGCATGAAGACGTTGCGGGACACCCGCAGCGCTTCCGGGCGGCGCAACCAGAGGCGCGGTTTCAGCAGCGCCTTGGAGGCTTCAACCTGGTACATGGCCCGGCTCCCGCGGCGCGGCGGCACCGAGCTCGAGGCGCTCGGCCACTTCGGCGGCCACGCCTTCGGCGAACCCCATCACCGAGTCGCCGTTCAGGAGGTACGGGTAGATCTGCGCGTTGGAGGCGAGCGCCAGGCCCTGCACCCCGGGCCAGATCGGCGCCATCTCGAGCGGCGCGCGGTCGGCGCGGAGCTGGTGCACCGGCTCGACCAGCTTCGCCCGCTGGACGGTCCAGTCGACCACCTCGTCACGGCTGAAGCCGGGCGAGAGCCGCCCCAGGTAATCGGTGAAGCGGCGGTAGATCGACTCGTCGTCCTCGGTCTGCTCGGGCGCGTCGGGGGCGCAGTACTTCGGCATGTAGACGAGGTGGTGGCCGTCGGTGTGGTCGGTGCCGAGGACCTGCGTCGTCTCCACCGCGCTGGTCAGCGGCGTCTCCTCGACGATGTTCACCGCGTAGTAGGGCAGCAGCGAGCGCTTCACCTTGACGATCACGCAGACGCAGCCGAGCCAGCGCTCCGGGTAGGGCGCGAGCAGCGCCCGGTGGCGCTCCGGCAGCAGGAACCGCAGCGCCGGCGGCTGCAGGGTCGGGATCGTGAGGTCGAAGGAGAGCGACTCGCCGCCGAGCTCGACCCCGGTCACGGCGCCGTCCCCGGCCGTCACCAGCCCGCTCACCGCCGCGTCGGTGAGGATCTCGACCCCGAGGCTCCGCGCCCGCTCGACGATCGCGTCGATCAGCCGCTGGTGGCCGCCGACGATGTGGCCCATCGCCTCGCCGCCGGCGGTCTTCTTGTCCCGCGCGCCCGACATCCGCCGCGTGCGGGCCCAGAGGTAGGTCGCCGGGAGGCCGGAGGGGTCGCCGTCGAAGCGGGTGGCGAGCAGCGGCTTCCAGATCCGCTCGACCACCTGGCCGCCGCACTGCCGGCGCAGCCAGTCCTCGAGCGGGATCCGGTCGAGCTTCTCGGGGCTGCCGCGGAACTGGCACTGGGCGACGAACCAGCCGAGGCGCAGGCGGGCGAGCGGCGCGAGCGGCGCGAAGCGCAGCAGGTCGCCGACGCCGTTGAAGTCGTGCATCTCCCCGTTCGCGAAAAACCCCGCGCCGACGCCCCGGAAGCGCAGCTGATCGCCGAGGCCGACCTCCTCCGCCATCGCGATCATGCGGCTGTCCGCGGGCGTGATCACGTGGTAGAAGCGGTCGACCTCGTGCCCCCCGAAGTCGAAGGTCGAGGCGAGCCCGCCGACCCCGCTCCCCCGCTCCAGCAGCGTCACCGCCGCGCCCGCCTCGGCGAGCCGCAGCGCCAGCACCGTGCCGAGGACGCCGCCGCCGACGACGCCGATCCGCTGCCGCTGACCCATCAGCGCGCCTGCGCGACCGCGGCCGGCGGCGCCTCGGCCGCCTCGACCGCCGTGGGCAGGGCCCGCGGCACCGCGAACGACGCGGTCGCCTCGGCCAGCGGCGAGACCGGCGGCGGCTGGATCCGCCCGACCAGGTGCGCCGCCATCAGGCGCCCGTAGGCGATCACCGTCGGTTTCAGCTGCATCTTCGAGACGCCCTTGCGGGTCCGCCAGTCGTTGATCGTCGGCACCTCGGTCACCGTGGCGCCGGCGTTGTAGAGCTTCAGCAGGAGCTCGACGTTGGCGGCGAAGCCGGGCTCGCGGACGAGCAGGTAGCCGTAGGTGTCGGCGGCGCGCCGCAGCGTCCCTGCGCGGTACACGCGGTAGAGCGAGGAGAGCGTGTGGATCTGGCGCAGGCCGCCGAGGTAACGGAAGGTGTTGGACACCGATTTCGAGGCGGCGAGGCGCCAGCCGGCGACGCCGATGATTTCGCCGCCCGGCGCGTAGACCGAGGCGAGGACGATGTCGGCCCCGGCGTCGAACTTCTCCATCATCTTCGGCAGGTCGTCGAGGTCGGAGGTCGTGTCGGCCTCCAGGGTGACGATCGCGTCGTCGTCGGAGGACTCGCCGAGCGCGGCGCGGATGCCGGTGTTGATCGCCGTCCCCAGGCCGCGGTTCACGGTGTGGGTGACGATCGCGAAGTGCAGGTCCCGGGCGTGCTCGCGGATCACCTCGGCGGTGCCGTCGGTGGACCCGTCGTCGACGAAGATCACGCGGGCGCCGAGGTTGCGGGCGACCGGCGCCAGGTCGGCGAGCAGCCGGGGGATGTTTTCGGCCTCGTTGTAGGCCGGGATGACGAAGCGGATCATGCGGCAACCGCCATTGGTCGAGGGGCAGGGATGTCGAGCAGATCGACCGGCCGCCGCACCGCCGCCGACTCGCGCACGGCCAGCGCCGCGGCCAGCGCCTTGACGCCGTCGTGGGCGGAGATCGGCTCCGGGGTGTCGTCGAGGACGCAGCGGCAGAAGGCGCGCAGCTCGGCGGCCAGCGGCTCGGCCTTGGTCAGCGAGAAGCGCACCGCGGCGCCCTCGCCGTCGCCCCGGAGCATCGAGAGGCCGTCCCAGTGGACCGGCGCGGTCGGCGATTCGACGAACCAGACGTCCTGGGTGATGTAGGAGGCGCGCAGCAGCCCGTTCTCGCCGATCAGCGCGATCTCGCGCGTCTTCTCCGGGGTCAGCCAGTTGACGTCGAGCAGCCCGAGGGCGCCGGGCTCGCTGCCCGCCGTCGCGTTGAAGCGCACCAGGCAGGTCAGCAGGTCCTCCTGGGAGCTGTGCATGAAGCGGCCGCCGTCGGCGTAGATCTCGCCGATCGAGGCGCCGAGCACGTGCTGCATCACGTCGAGGTCGTGGGTGGCGAGGTCGATCGCCACGCCGGTGTCCTGGATCCGCGTCGGCAGCGGCCCGACCCGGGTCGTGTGGGCGCGGTAGATCTGGCCCAGCCGTTCCTCGGCGACCAGCGCGCGCAGCTTGGCGATCGCCGGGTTGAAGCGCTCGACGTGGCCGACCATCAGCTTGCGCCCCGCCTCGAACGCGGCGCCGCGCATCCGCAGCGCGTCGGGCAGGTTGGTCGCGATCGGCTTCTCGACCAGCACGTGGAGCCCGGCGCCGAGCGCCTCCAGCGCCACGTCGGCGTGCAGCTCCGAGGGGCAGGCGATCGAGACGGCGTCGAGCTCGCGGGCGCCGAACTCGATCAGGTCGCGCCAGTTGTCGTACTCGAGCACCTGGCTCTCCCCAAGCGCCCGCCGGCGCGAGGCCCGCGAGGGGTCGGCGACGGCGACCAGGCGCGCGCAGTCGAGCTGCAGGTAGTTGCGGACGTGGAAGCCGCCCATCACCCCGCAGCCGATGACGCCGACGCGCAGCCGCTCGGACTCAGACATAGCTGCGCTCCCGGCTCGGCTCCTGCTCCAGCAAGGCGACGGTGAGGCCGGCGATCCGCCGCGAGGCGGTGCCGTCGCCGAAGATCGGCGGCCGCTCGGCCGGGGCCGACCTCTCCATCGCCGCCTGGAACGCCGCGGCGTCGGCCCCGACCAGGGTGTTCCAGCCGGTGGAGACCGTCTCGATCCACTCGGTCTCCTCGCGCATGGTCACGCACGGCACGCCCCAGAGGTAGGCCTCGCGCTGGACGCCGCCGGAGTCGGTGGCGATCGCGACCGCGTCGCGCTCCAGCGCCAGCATCTGGGTGTACGTGACCGGGTCCCGCACCTCGACGTTCGTGGGCACCTCGAGTCCCCAGGTCTCGATGCTCTTGCGGGTGCGGGGGTGGACGGGGAAGATCACGCGCCGCCCGGCGGCGGCCAGGCAGTCGAGCACCGCCGCCAGGCGCGCCGGCGAGTCGGTGTTGTAGTTGCGGTGGGCGGTCGCCAGCACGTACTCGCCCCGCTCGCCGCTCTCCGGCAGGCGGTCACGGGTGGCGAGCAGGACGTCGGCCAGCGGGTCGCCGGTGACGAAGACCTCGCCGCCGACCCCTTCGCGGGCCAGCACCTCGCGGGCGTGCTCGCAGGGGGCGAAGAGCGCGTCGGAGAGGCCGTCGGTCTCGATCCGGTTGGCCTCCTCGGGCATGTCCTCGCGGTAGCTGCGCAGCCCCGCCTCGACGTGGAGCAGCGGCAGCCCGGCGTCGACCGCGGCGCGGGCACCGGCCAGGGTGGCGTTGGTGTCGCCGCGGACGAGGACGGCGTCGGGCCGCTCGCGGTCGATCACCCTGGCGATCCGCCGCTGCGCGACCTCGACGCCGGTGCTGTTGGGCAGCGAGCCGACCCCGAGGTTGTACTCGGGCAGCGGCAGCTTCAGGTCGGCGATCTGCAGGTCCGACATCTGCGGGTCGTAGTGCTGCCCGGTGTGGACCAGGATCTCCTCGACGCAGTCGTCGAAGGCGAGGGCCAGCGGAGCCGCCTGCACGATCTCCGGGCGGGAGCCGATGATCGAGATGATCCTGGGTGCCATACAGCAGAAACGCGGCGCGGCCCCCGTCCCTTGCGCGCCCCTCAGAGAATTTCCCTCGGTCGTTTTTCAGTCCCCGAATCCGGCCGTTCGCGGCCGCGGCGCGGAAGTGGAGGCGGAGACCCGCCGTTTCCTTAAGAGATGGAGGCCTACGATCTCAGCGCCGACCGGAGCATGGTCACCACCGGCACACTGGAATCCTGCGCGCGGCGCTGCCTCGATCTCCTCGGCGCCCTGTCGCTGCTCCTGCTGCTGGCGCCGGTGATGCTCGGCGTCGCCGTCGCCGTGCGGCTCGACAGCCGCGGCCCGGCCCTCTTCCGCCAGCGCCGGGTGGGCCACCGCGAACGGCAGTTCACCGTCTACAAGTTCCGCAGCATGCGCCTCGACGCCGACGAGGAGCGCCACCGCCAGTACGTCTCGGCGCTGATCGGCAACGGCTCCGGCCGCGGCGGCGCGGAGGGCGACGGCGGCGAGAACCTCTACAAGCTTGCCGTCGACGACCGCATCACCCCGGTCGGGCGGCGGATCCGCAGCTGGAGCGTCGACGAGCTGCCGCAGCTCTTCAACGTCGTCCTCGGCGACATGAGCCTGGTCGGCCCGCGGCCCGCGATCCCGTATGAGGTCGAGTCCTACCCGGCCTGGTACGCGAAGCGGTTCGCGGTCAAGCCGGGCCTGACCGGCCTCTGGCAGGTCAGCGGCCGCAACCAGCGCACCTACGAGGAAATGGTGACCCTCGACATCGACTATGCCGAGAACCGCTCGCTCCTCGGCGACCTCGCGATCCTCGCGCGGACGCCCGGCGCGGTGCTCGGCCGGAAGGGAGTGGCATGAACCCGCAGGGAACGATCGGCACGCTGGTGGTCGGTTATGGCTACTGGGGTCCCAACATCGTCCGCAACGTGGTCGAGAGCCCGGACTTCCGGATGATGGGGCTGTGCGAGCGCGACGAGGGCCGGGTCGCCGACTTCCGCCGCCGCCACCCGGGCATCTGGGCCGAACCGGACCTCGACGCGGCGCTCGAAGATCCGCGGATCGAGGCGGTCGCGATCGCGACCCCGCCGCACACCCACTTCGACCTCGTCAGCCGCGCCCTCGAAGCCGGCAAACACGTCCTGGTCGAGAAGCCGCTCGCGCGGACCGGCGACGAAGCGGCGGGCCTCGTCGCGCTCGCCGAGGAACGGGGCCGGGTGCTGCTCCCCGGCCACACCTTCGTCTACAGCCCGTCGGTGAACAAGGTCCGTGACCTGATCCGGGGCGACGAGCTCGGCGAGGTCTACTTCATCACCTCCTCGCGGATGAACCTCGGCCTCTACCAGAAGGACGGCGTCGTCCTCGACCTCGCCCCGCACGACCTCTCGATCCTCCTCCACTGGCTCGGCAAGCCGCTGCTGGAGGTCAACGCGCACGGGTCGAGCGTCTACCAGGACGGCGTCCACGAGACCGCCTTCATGACCCTCGGCTTCGAGGACGGGGTGCAGGCCAACGTCCAGATCTCCTGGCTGGCGCCGCGCAAGATGCGCCAGATGGTCGTCGTCGGCTCGCGCAAAATGGTCCAGTACGAGGACACCGCCGCCGACGACTCGGTCCGCATCTACGACAAGGGCCTCGACTTCGCCGAGCCGCCCGCCAACTTCGGCGAGTACCGCCTCACCTACCGCACCGGCGACATGGTCGCCCCCCAGATCGCCGCCGCCGAGCCCTTGGCGCTGGAGCTGAAGGACTTCGCCTCCGCCATCCGCGAGGGCACCGAGCCCCGCTCCAACGCCCGCCTCGGCCTCGAAGTGGTCCTCGGCCTCGAAGCCCTGGAGCGCTCCCTGCACTCCCACGGCGCCCCGGTGAAGGTCCGCTCGGTCGAAGAAGCCCGCGCCTCCCGCGCGGTCGCCGCGTAGCAGACCCCCCGTCCGCCCCCCGAAAAGTATGAGATTCGACCCAGACCCGCGTCCGGATGAAGGAGTCCGGGTATTGCGGAAAGTATTGAACTCAGATGGGCTTGAACGGCCCCATCGTCCGGGATTTACCAACTAATTAGACGGCCTGAAAAGGACGCTAGTTGCTGGCGGCGCGGCCTTCCGACTCGAGCCGGTCGAGCTCGGCGAGGTAGATGAGGACGGAGTGTGCGGCGAGCCGATCGACGGTCGTGTGCTGCCGCTCGGCCTCGTTCGAGAGCAGTTCCTCGACCTCCGCCCCGACGTTCAGCTCGACCTCCGCGACCGGCTCCTCGATTTCCGCGTTTTGCAGGAAGGATGGGAACTTTGGGGCCCCTCGGCCGGAGCGCAGTTTGCCGACGTAATAGAGCAATGCGATCTCCACGCCGGCGGGCAGATCCGGTCCGAGACGATCTTCGATCCCCTGCCGCGTGAAAGGGCCCACCACAACCTGCATGCCTGATCAACCCCCCTGTCCTCGATGTTCTCACGCTGCCGCCGAGAACACCTACTTAATTCAGCCTAGAAGGCACCCTACTCCTATATGAGGGTTCTTTATCACGACGAAATCTTGCCACTCGGGGCTCTCAAACCGGACCAATATCGACCATTGACAAGTACGAGGTTCGACCTATTCTCTTCGCCATCGACGTGGGTTGAAACGTCGCGCCAAGGGACTCGTCCAGTGTGCCCCTTGGGACCGGAAGAGAGAAAGCCCAGCAGTGTCCGCATGCGGTGAGCATGCAGGAGAACCAGATGAGCACGCCGCTCAATGGCACCACCAGTGGCTCTGACGACAGCCGTCTCACTCGACTGGCCGTGGCGAAGGCAAAGGACGGGGATGCCGACGGCATCCACTATCTCTACGTGCGTTACGCCGACGACGTCCGGAGATACGTCGCCACCTTCGTCAAAGATCAATACGAGGCCGAGGACATCACCCACAACGTGTTCGCGAAGCTGATGACCGCGATCACCAAATACGAAGAGCAGAGCGTCCCCTTCGCCGCCTGGATCCTGCGGGTGGCGCGCAACGCGGCGCTCGACTTTCTCCGCGCCAAGCGGATGATCCCGACCGACGAAGTGCGCGTCTCCGACTCGCAGGACGCCGACGACGGGGGTGAAATGGGACGTGACATCAAGATCGCCCTCGAATCGCTCCCCGAGGACCAGCGTGAGGTGCTCGTGCTCCGCCACATCATCGGGCTGTCGCCGATGGAGATCGCGGGCACGCTCGACAAGACCGAGAGCTCGATCCACGGCCTCCATCACCGGGGGCGGCGGGCGCTGCAAGGCGCGCTGACCGAGCTCGGGACGGTTCCGGTGGTCGCCTCGGCCGCCTGAAGGCAGCCGAACGGGAAGAAGCCACGCGGCCCGATCAGCGACCGAGGCACCCACCCGCCTCGGTCGCTGGTCGGGCCGATCCCGTTCAGCGGAGGCGCACGACCTCCGAGGGCCCGCCGCCCGGGTCCGCCCCGGCCTCCAGCTTCTGAAGCCTGATCATCACCTTCTCGGCGCGCAGCCGGAAGGCGGTGATGCGCTCCTCGAAGGGGTCGGGACGGCGCGGCGCGGGCCTCGCCGGCCGCGGGGTGAATTCGGCGCTGGGGAAGCGTCCGGGCTCCGGCGCGCCGGCGGGCGCGCTCGCGGCGCCTCGCGGCGCCCCGGTCGACTCGAACCCGGTCGCGGTCGCGGGTCCGTCCGCGCTGCCCCGCGGCGCCCCGATCGGCTCGACCACGGTCGCGGCGTCGGCCGCTTCGCGCGCCCGCGCGGCGGACTCGGCCGCGGACGAAGCTTCTCCCGCGGCGCGAGAGGCGGCGGCACCGGCCCGTTCGGCGATCGCGGCGGCGCGGCGCGCCTGCTCGGCCGCCTCGAGGCTAGCGGCGCCGATCTCCAGCGCCGCCTCTTCGGCCGACTGCGCGGTGACCAGGGCGACGTCGATCCGCTCTTCCAGCTCGGCGACGGTCGCGGGCGCCCGCGCCGGCTCGATCCGCCACTCGTCGGTCGTGTCCCGCTCGGTCCCTTCCAGCGCCTCGCGTTCGCTGGTGTCGATCTCGACCGCGTCGCGCTCGCTCGTGTCGAAGCCGACCGCCTCGCGTTCACCTGTCTCGAAGCCAATCGCCTCGCGTTCACCTGTCTCGAAGCCGACCGCCTGGCGCTCGGCCGTCTCGCCGTCGACCGCTGCGCGCTCGCTCGTATCACCCTGGGAGGCCTCCATCGCGGCCAATGTAGAGGCGGGTCAGGCGGAAAAAGCCGCTCGTTGCGGATAATCACGATCTTGACCTCCCCCGCATCCCCCGATCCCGCCCGCGGCCTCTTCGAGACGCTCCTCGTCGCCGACGGCCGTCCCGTCCGCCCGGCCCCCCACCTCGACCGCCTCGGCGCCTCGACCCGCCAGCTCTTCGGCCGCGACCTTCCCGCCGAGCTACCCGACTCGGTCGCCGCCGCGGCCCGGCCGCTGACGCTCGGCCGCATGCGCATCGACCTCCTGCCCGAGGACGGCGGCCTGCGCTTCGAGATCAAGACCGAGCCGATCGACCCGGCGATCTTCTTCCCCGACCGCGAGCACGGCGCCGACGTCCAGACAGTCCGCCACCCCGACTGGGCCGGCGCCCACAAGTGGGCCGACCGCGACTGGCTCGAGTCGGTCGAGGCCGACCTGGGCGACACCATGCCGCTGATCCTCACCGACGCGGGCGAGGTCCTCGAGGCGGGCCGCGCCAACATCTTCATCGTCACCGCAGGCGGCATCGCCACCCCGCCCGCCGACGGCCGCATCCTCCCCGGCACCGCCCGCGCCGCCACCCTCGACCTCGCCGCCGAGCTCCAAATTCCCACCGCCGAGCGCCGCCTCTACCTCGACGACCTCCGCCACGCCGACGACCTCTTCCTCACCTCCTCCCTGCGCGGCATCCGCCCCATCCGCACCCTCGACGGCACCCCCCTCGGGCCCCCCGACCCCGTCACCGAGCGCCTAGCGTCCGAGCTGCGCCGCCGCTGGCTCGACGAGTAGGGACCGGCAGGGACCGGCGCCGCGCACCCGTCGGGCGCGCGCCCATCGCAGGAGCGGGGCGGCGGGGGTGGGACGGGCGGGGGCTCGCGGCGCCGCCGGCCGTCCGAGGTGGGTCCGTGGGTGTCCTGGGCTCCTCATGGGGGTCCTGGCAGGCTGTGACCCCCATGAGGAGCCCAGGACGTGAGGGGTTCGTGGGAGAGGCGTCACAGGGACGTCGCGAAGTCGGACTTACGTGAGGACCGTGTCCGGGAGCCTCCACACCTCGGCCGGATCGGTCACAGAGATGCCGGGAACGTCACACCTCCCGGCCCCGAGGGACCCTTTTCGGGCCGGAATGCGAGGGCCGGGAACGCGCTGCGTACTTTGACCTTGCTATAGCACGGTCAATCCACGCAGCGCGTAGGTCGGTGTCGGGCAACACGGGAGGAAGTGAGGAGTTCCCGGCATCTCCGTCACGGATCCGGCGGCCGGGAGCCCGCGTGGTTCGAAATCCACCTGTGGCGTGGATTTCGAACCACGGTAGGACGACCGGGGACCCGCGTGGTTGGAAACCCGCGCCATACGCGGATTTCCAACCGGGGAGATCCCTGACCGTTCGGGGACCGGCCCTCGGTGCCCGTCGTGGGCGTCCCGTCACGGATCCGTGCCACACCCGGCGCACTCCCGTGACGCTTCCGCGCGCTTCCCTCCACGCTTTTCATACCCGCCCCTCTCGCCACGGCCACAGCCTGCCCGGGCCGTGGCGAGAGGGGCGGGTCCGTAATCCGGGCGACAGCTTGCGGGGCCACGACCCTTCCGGGCGACAGCTTGCGGGGCCTGAGCCCTCCCGGGCGACAGCTTGCGGGTCCCCATCCCTTCCAGGCACCGCTTGCGGGCCCGGACCCTCCCCGGCGCCGGCCCCCGGCCCCTCGCCCAAAGAAAGAGCGGGCCGAATCGGCCCGCTCTTTCGCACAGCTCCAGCCGTGTCGCCGGCGACTAGCCCAGGCGCTTCTCCAGCGCCTCGAGCTGGGCGCTCACCTCGGCCGGGAGCTTGTCGCCGAATTTGGCGAGGTGCTCCTTCGTCTGGGGCAGCTGGGCGCGGTAGAGCTCGTCGTCGACGGTGAGCAGCTCCTGCATGTCCTCGGCGGAGATGTCGAGGCCGTCGGTGTTGAGGTCGTCCGGCGTCGGCAGCAGACCGATCGGGGTCTCGGTCGCCTCGCCCTTGCCCTGGCAGCGGCGGAAGACCCACTCGAGGACGCGGCTGTTCTCGCCGAACCCGGGCCAGAGGAACTTGCCGTCGTCGTCTTTGCGGAACCAGTTGACGTAGAAGATGCGCGGCAGCTGCGCACCCTCGGTCTTGCCGATCTTCAGCCAGTGGGCGAAGTAGTCGGCCATGTTGTAGCCGCAGAACGGCAGCATTGCCATCGGGTCGAAGCGCAGTTCGCCGACGTTGCCGGTCGCCGCGGCGGTCTTCTCCGAGGACATCGTCGCCCCCATGAAGACGCCGTGCTCCCAGTCGAACGCTTCCGAGACCAGCGGCACCGCGCTCGCGCGGCGGCCGCCGAAGAGGAAGGCGTCGATCGGCACGCCGGCCGGGTCCTCCCACTCGGGCGCGATCGACGGGGCCTGCCCGGCGGGCGTCGTGAAGCGGGCGTTCGGGTGGGCGGCGGGCGCCTCGGAGTCCGGCGTCCAGTCGTTGCCGTGCCAGTCGATCGCGTGCGCGGGCGGCTCGCCGGTCATCCCCTCCCACCAGACGTCGCCGTCGTCGGTCTTGGCGCAGTTGGTGAAGATCGAGTTCCGCTCGATCGACTGCATCGCGTTCGGGTTGGTCTTGTGCCCGGTGCCCGGCGCGACGCCGAAGAAGCCGGCCTCGGGGTTGACCGCGTAGAGGCGGCCGTCCTCGCCGAACTTCATCCAGGCGATGTCGTCGCCGACCGTCTCGACCTTCCAGTCGGGCAGGGTCGGGATCAGCATCGCCAGGTTGGTCTTGCCGCAGGCCGACGGGAAGGCGCCGGTCACGTACTTGACCTCACCCTCGGGCGAGGTGAGCTTGAGGATCAGCATGTGCTCGGCGAGCCAGCCTTCGTCGCGCGCCATCGCCGAGGCGATCCGCAGCGCGAAGCACTTCTTGCCCAGCAGCGCGTTGCCGCCGTAGCCGGAGCCGAAGGACCAGATTTCGCGCGTCTCGGGGTAGTGGACGATGTACTTGTTGTCGCCGTTGCAGGGCCAGGAGACGTCCTCGACGCCCTCCTCCAGCGGCATGCCGACCGAGTGGACGCAGGGGACGAACTCGCCGCTGTCGCCGAGCACGTCGAGAGCGGCCTTGCCCATCCGGGTCATGATCCGCATCGAGGCCGCGACGTAGGCGGAGTCGGTGATCTCGACCCCGATTTCGGAGATGTCGGAGCCGAGCGGGCCCATCGAGAACGGCACCACGTACATCGTGCGGCCCTTCATGCAGCCCTTGAAGAGCTCGTCGAGCACCTCGCGCATCTCGGCGGGCTCGCGCCAGTTGTTGGTCGGGCCGGCGTCCTCCTCCTTGGCGGAGCAGATGAAGGTGCGGTCCTCGACCCGGGCCACGTCGGCCGGATCGGAAAGAGCGAGATAGCTGTTCGGCCGCTTCGCGTCGGAGAGGCGCTCGAAGGTCCCGGCGTCGATCAGGACCTGGGCAAGCCGGTCGTACTCCTCGGCCGAGCCGTCACACCATTGGACGGAGTCGGGCTGCGTCAGGGCGGCGATCTCTCCCACCCAATCCAGCAGTTTCTGGTTTGTCGTCAACTCAGCGGGGGCGGCAGTGGTCGAGTCGCTCATTCGCCTCTCTCTATTTGGTCGCTTTGCGGCCGACGGCTGTGGCGTCGGCGCCCTTCTTCAGGATCTTCAGCGCAGTGGATCGCATGGGTTTCCCGGCGCGGCCGGGGTTCGGCCCGGCCTGGCACTCCGAGGGACGGAAGGCGTCAAACGGCCGGGGAAGCAATCATGCCACGAACGCGGGCGCTTGGCTCTTGTGTGTCGAATGCACACACGGCGAGGGGGCATCGTGCGCGCCTCGTGAGCGCCTTCGCGAAAGGCGCGCGCTCAGCGCAGGAAGGGGCGCCGTGAGAGCGATTCGAGGTTGAGATCGGCTTCGTCGGTGCGGATCTTCAGCAGCGCGTAGGCGACCGTGCCGTCGGGATAGCGCACCGTGCATTCGAACTTGGTCCCGACTTCCACCTTGACCCCCTTGGGACAGTCGACATTTTCGACCGGGGCGCCGAAGCCTTCGCCCTTCGATTCGAGGCTGGCGCGGACCGTTTCCGAGGCCTTCTGGTAGTCGACGTCGGTCCCCCCGCCGCAGCCGGCGACGATCAGGGCGAGGGCCCCGACGAGGGCGAGGGCGGTGATGGTGCGCAGATATGACACGTTCCTCGCATTGTTCCGTGTCGCTGTGTAGGGTGCCCCGCCGATGAGATTCTTCGAGTTCGAGGCACGCAAGATCGTCGAGCTGGCGGGCATCCCCGTCACCAAGTACGGCTTCTGCACGACGCCGGAGGAGGCGCGCGCCGCGGCCGAGGAGATCGGCGGCCCGGTCGTGATCAAGTCGCAGGTGCTGACCGGCGGCCGGATGAAGGCGGGCGGCGTCAAGTTCGCCGACACGCCCGAGGAGGCCGCCGAGCACGCCGAGGCGATCCTCAGGCTGGAGATCAACGGCCACATGCCGCGCGGCGTCCTCGTCGACCCGAAAGCGGAGGTCAAGCAGGAGTACTACGCGGGAGTCGTCTGGGACGGCACCGCGAAGCGCCCGCTGATGCTCTTCTCCGACATGGGCGGGATCGACATCGAGGAGGTCGCCCGCACGCACCCCGACCACGTCGGCCGCGGCCACGTGTCGAACCTCTTCCCGATCCCCGACTTCGAGGCGAAGCAGGCGATCGCCACGACCGGCGTCACCGGCTCGCAGCTGAACCGCGCGACGCCGGTCCTCGCCCGCCTGGCCCGGCTCTTCCGCGAGAACGACATGACGCTGGCCGAGATCAACCCGCTCGCCGAGCTCACCGACGGCAGCTTCGTCGCCCTCGACGCCCATATGGAGATGGAGAACGAGGCGGTCGGGCGGCAGAAGAAGCTGCTGCGCAAGGAGCTGCGGATCGCCGAGGACGACGACCGCGAGCCCTACGAGCACTCCAAGTTCGAAGAGGCCGTCGCCGCGATCGACGCGGCCGACCACCGCGGCGTGATCCAGGGCAAAGACCACGGCTTCACCGGCAACCTCGGCCTCGTGATCGGCGCCGGCGGCGGCTCGCTGACGCTGACCGACGCGGTCCGCAGCCAGGGCGGCAAGCCGGCCAACTACTCGGAGATCGGCGGCAACCCGTCGGTCGCCAAGGCCTGCGGCCTCGCCAAGGAGGTCCTCGAAAAGGACGGCGTCGAGAAGATCGCGGTGATGATGTCGATCGTCTCCAACACCCGCGTCGACATCGTCGCCCGCGGCGTGATCAAGGCCTGCCTCGAACTCGGCAAGGACCCGGGCGAGACGATCGCGATCTTCCGCATCCCGGGCGCCTGGGAGGACGAGGGCTTCAAGATCCTCGCGCGCTACGGGGTCGAGTACTGCGACCGCTCGGTGTCGATGTGGGAGGCGGCCGGTCGCGCCGTCGCCAAGATCCAGGGAGAGGGGGCCGCTGCCTGATGTCCATCCTCCTCACCAAGGAGACGACCTTCATCGTCCAGGGGATCACCGGCCGCGAGGCCGTGAACCTGACCCGCGAGTGCCTCGACTACGGCTCCAAGATCGTCGGCGGGGTGACCCCGGGCCGCAAGGGCCGCGAGGTCCACGGCGTGCCGGTCTTCGACACCGTCGCCCAGGCGGTCGAGCACCACGGTGCGCCGATCGACGGCTCGGTCGTCACCGTCCCCCCCGCCTTCACCAAAGACGCCGTCTTCGAGGCGATCCTGAACGGGATCAAGCTCGTCGTCGTCGTCACCGAGCGAATCCCGCGCGGCGACGTCGCCCAGATGGTCGAGCTCGCCGACATGAACGGCGCCCGCATCATCGGCCCCAACTGCCTCGGCCTGATCGTGCCGGAAGTCTGCAAGATGGGCGGCATCGGCGGCCCCGCGAAAGACGCGGCGAAGGCCTACGCGCCGGGTCCGGTCGGCGTGATGAGCCGCTCCGGCGGGATGACCACCGAGATCTCCTCTTCCCTCACCCAGTCCGGCCTCGGCGTCTCGACCGCGGTCTCGATCGGCGGCGACGCGATCATCGGCTCCACCTACGCCGAGCTGATGCCCTACTTCGAGGCCGACGAGCAGACCAAGGCGATCGTCATCTACACCGAGCCGGGCGGCCGCATGGAGGCCCAGCTCGCCGAGTGGGTCAAGGACAACAACTCGCGCCTGCCCATCGTCGCCTTCATGGCGGGCAAATTCATGGACGACGAGGAGATGAAAGGGATGAGCTTCGGCCACGCCGGCACGATCGTGGAGGGCAAAGAGGACACGGCGACGGAGAAGATCGCCCGCCTCGAAGCCGCCGGGATCCGCGTCGTCGAGCGCATCGACGAGATCCCCACCGTGGTCAAGGAGAAGCTCGGGGTGCTCGCCTGATGCCCCAGGACAAGGTCTTCATCGACGTCGAGGTCGACGCCTCGATCGCGAACGACGCCACGGTCGCCGCCAAACTCGAAGAAGTCTGCCCCGTCGACATCTTCAAGAACGCCGACGGCCACGTGGAGATCGTCGACGCCAACGTCGACGAGTGCGTCCTCTGCAAGCTCTGCCTCGAGGCCGCCCCCACCGGGACGGTCCACGTGCGCAAGCTCTACGACGGCACCGAGCTCTCCTAGCGACCCGACTCGCCGATTCGTCGGCGAGCACAAACCCGGCACCCCCCACCGCCACGAGCCCCGGCCACCGCCGCGCGGTCGACCTACCGTCCGCCCACCAGCCGCCGCGGTCGACCTTTCATCCGCCACCGCCACCGCGGTCGACCTACCGTCCGCCCGACAAGCCGCGGTCGATCTACCGTCCGGCTACCGGACCTTAAATCGACCGCGACACGGCCACCGGACCTTAGATCGACCGCGATCGCGGGGGACCAGGGCGGGGCCGGACGCTACTTCGCGTAGGCGTGCACGATGCAGCGGTTGGTGGCGTTCAGCGCCACCGGCACCGGGCTCTTCAGCTTCGCAGTGACCCGAGCCATCACCGGCGCGGCCGACCAGCACTGTTCTTCCGCCATGTACGGGTGGAACACAAAATCGCCCGGTCCGAGACGGATCCTGAAGTGCCCTTCGACGATCGGCAGCCGCGCCAGCACCGTCGCCGAGCCGCGCTTGCGCACGTTGACCAGCGATCCTTCGCCGGTGTAGATCGGATAGCCGCCGCAGTTGCTCGAGGGCAGGCAGATCCGTGGCGAGACGTAGAGCGGGCAGACGATCGACGCCTGCGCGCAGATGACATTGGACTTCCCCGCCTGCGTGACCGGCCCGCAGTGCGGCGGCGGCGGGCATTCCGGCATGCAGACCCTCACGCAGGTGGCGTCGTAGACGGTCCCTTCGACCAGCTTCTTGGCTCCCGCCGCCGAGGCCGAGCCGGATCCCAGTGCGGCGCAGAAGACCGCAAGCACCAAGAGCGTCGCCAATCTGGTCCCGACTCTCCTCATGCTCTCCTCCTACCCACTCTCGCCCTTATACAGCGCCGCATTATGCGCCGCCGTATAAAGGCGTCATCTCGACCGACCGCCGCCGGTCAAGAAGACCTGTGTTTAGTTTTGGTCGCTATACGACCACAACTAAACACGGACATTCTTGACCGGCCTTGGGCCTGTTTCGGAAGGGAGCCAGTCCGACGCCACGACAAGACCGGCGAACAGGACCGCGCAGATAGACGCATAGTTCTCCGCCAAAGACCGGCGAAGGGGCTTAATTGCACGAAGGCCAGTTTCCTTGCACGAAGGCCAGTTTTCCGCCGCCCGCCTATGTGACCTCGTCACGTTACGCCCATATAAATTTATAGTCGGGTAACGTGTGCATCGATGGATGCATCGGTCAGGTCACGGCTGTCGCGCAGCGACCGGATGGAGCAGACGCTCGGGGTGGCGCACGGGCTGTTTGCCGAGCGCGGCTACGCGGACGTGACGATGGAGGAGATCGCGGCTGAGGTCGGGGTGACCAAGCCGCTGCTCTACAACTACTTCGGCAACAAGGAGCGGCTGTACATCGCCTGTATGGAGCAGGCGGGGGACTCGTTGACGCGGACGGTCGGCGCGGCGATCGCCGGGACCGACAGCCCCGGTGACGCGCTGGGGGCGAGCGTGCGGGCGTTCTTCGCCTTCCTCGACTCCGACCGGGCCGCCTGGGCGGTGCTCTTCGACGAGACGCTGCCGGCGAGCGGCGAGGTCGCCGACAAGGTCGCCGCCTACCGCGGGCAGATCCTGGAGCTGGTCTCGGGATCGCTGCTCGCCCAGATGCCCGACTCGCTGCGGGACGCGCACCGGGTCGAAATCGAGGCGCTCTCCGCCGCCCTCCTCGGCGCCGCCGAGGAGCTCGCCCGCTGGTGGCTGCGCACCCAGGCGATCTCCGCCGGCGAAGCCGCCGAGCTCCTGATCTCCACGGTCGAGCCGGGCATCCGCGCCCGGTCCGCGGCTGCCGTCTCCCCCACTTCCAAACCCGGGAAAGGAACCCAGAAGGAATGAACGCAGAGACCCGCCGGGTCGCCGTCATCGGCGGCAACCGGATCCCCTTCGCGCGCTCCGACACCAAGTACGCGCACGCGACCAACCAGGACATGCTCACCGCCGCGCTCGACGGGCTGATCGACCGCTATGGGCTGGAGGGCGAGACGCTCGGCGAGGTCGCCGGCGGCGCCGTGCTGAAGCATTCCCATGACCGTGACCTGACCCGCGAGAGCGTCCTCTCGACCCGCCTCGCCCCCGAGACCCCTGGCTACGACGTCCAGCAGGCCTGCGGCACCGGCCTGGAGACGGCGATCCTGGTCGCCAACAAGATCGCCCTCGGGCAGATCGACGTCGGGATCGCCTGCGGCGCCGACACCACCTCCGACGCACCGATCGAGCTGAACGAAGAGCTCCGCGCGACGCTCCTCGACGCCAACCGGCAGCGCTCCACCACCGACAAGCTGAAGACCTTGACGCGCTTCCGCCCCGGCCACATCGTCCCCCGCATCCCCCGCAACGAGGAGCCGCGCACCGGCCTCTCGATGGGCGAGCACTGCGCGATCATGGCCACCGAATGGGACATCGGCCGCGCCGAGCAGGACGAGCTCGCGGTCACCTCCCACAAGAACCTCGCCGCCGCCTACGACCGCGGCTTCCAGACCGACCTGATCACCCCCTACCTCGGCCTCGAGCGCGACGGCAACCTGCGTCCCGACTCCAGCATCGAGAAGCTGGCGAAGCTGAAGCCGGTCTTCGGCGGCCCCGAGGGGACGATGACGGCGGCCAACTCGACGCCGCTCTCCGACGGCGCCTCGGCGGTGCTGCTCGCCTCCGAGGAGTGGGCGAAAGCGCATGACCTCCCCGTGCTCGCCTACTTCGCGGACGCGCAGACCGCGGCGATCGACCACGTCCACAAGCGCGAAGGCCTGCTGATGGCGCCCGCCTACGCGATGCCGCGCATGCTCGACCGCGCCGGCCTCACGCTCCAGGACTTCGACTACTACGAGATCCACGAGGCCTTCGCCGCCCAGGTCCTCTGCACGCTGAAGGCGTGGGAAGACGAGGCCTTCTGCAAGGAGAAGCTCGGCCGCAAGGCGCCGCTCGGCGCCATCGACCGGGCCAAGCTGAACGTGAACGGCGGCTCGCTCGCCGCCGCGCACCCGTTCGCGGCGACCGGCGGGCGCATCGTCGCCGGCCTCGCCAAACAGCTGCACGAAGACGGCAAGGGACGCGGCGTGATCTCGATCTGCGCCGCCGGCGGCCAGGGCGTCGTCGCGATCCTCGAGGGCCCGGAAGGAGCCAAGTAAATGTCTGATCGCTACTCGCAGATCGTCAACGCGCCGGTCCTCTCGACCGTCGCCCGCCAGGTCGGGCTGCCGCAGCCCGTCGACCTCGACCGCTACAAGCCCGGCACGCCGGTCGTCGCCGGACCGGTGCTGAGCGGCGCCGCCCCCGGCGGGACGCTGGAGCGGGCGCTGAAGAAGGTGCTCGACGAGATCGGCGCCGAACGCGCCGGTGCCGAGGGCAAGGCCAAGGCGCTCGTCTTCGACGCTTCCGGGATCTCCGACTCGACCGAGCTGGTCGAGCTGCAGCGCTTCTTCTACCCCGCCGTGCCGCGCTTGCGCCGCAGCGGCCGCGTCGTCGTCCTCGGCACCACCCCGGCGCTGGCCGGCTCCGCCCGCGCCCACACCGCCCAGCGGGCGCTGGAGGGCTTCACCCGCTCGCTCGCCAAGGAGATCGGCGGCAAGGGCGCGACCGCGCAGCTCGTCTACGTCGAGCCGGGCGCCGAGGACCAGCTCGACTCGACCCTGCGCTTCCTGCTCTCACCGCGCTCCGCATATGTGGACGGCCAGGTGATCCGCATCGCCAAGGGCGTCGCGCCGACGCCGGAGATCGACTGGGACTCCCCGCTGGCCGGCAAGACGGCGCTGGTGACCGGCGCCTCGCGGGGGATCGGCGCGGCGATCGCCGCCACGCTCGGCCGTGACGGCGCCAAGGTCGTCGGCCTCGACGTGCCGCAGGCGGCGTCGGACCTGCGCGCCGTGGTCGAGGCGCTGGGCGGCGAAGCGCTGCCGCTCGACATCACCGCCGAGGACGCGCCGGAGAAGATCGCATCCCACTTCAAGGACGGCGTCGACGTCGTCGTCCACAACGCCGGCGTCACCCGTGATCGCACCCTCGCGAAGATGCCGGAAGACCGCTGGGCGCAGCTGATGGAGATCAACCTCTCCTCCGAGGAGCGCATCAACGACGCCCTCCTCGACTCGAAACGCCTGAACGCCAACGGCCGCATCATCGGCGTCTCCTCGATGGCGGGGATCGCCGGCAACAACGGCCAGACCAACTACGCCGCCTCGAAGGCCGGGGTGATCGGGATGGTCGAATCGCTGGCGCCGACGCTGGCCAAGCGCAAGGCGACGATCAACGCGGTCGCGCCGGGCTTCATCGAGACCCAGATGACCGCGGCGATGCCGATCGGCCCGCGCGAAGCCGGCCGCCGCCTCTCCTCGCTCTCCCAGGGCGGGCTGCCGGTCGACGTCGCCGAGACGATCGCCTGGTTCGCCTCCCCCGCCACCACCGGGGTCAACGGCAACGTGGTCCGCGTCTGCGGCCAGAGCCTGCTGGGGGCGTGACGCGGTGGCGACCGAGACCAAGAAGCTGACCGGGGCGCCGTCGATCCTGCCGCTCTACGCGCGGGCGGCGGCACCGCTGGTGCCGGGCGCCTCGCTGCTGCCGTTCATCCCGGGCGGCGGCGGTGAGATCCCCGACGTGCGCCTGGAGATCGACGGCGTCGTCGCCGACCCCGACGCGGTCGCCGCCTACGCCAAGGTCTGCGACTTCGCCCTGCGCGACCACCTGCCGCCGACCTACCCCCACGTGCTCGCCTTCCCGCTGCACATGGCGCTGATGGCGGACGGGTCCTTCCCGTTCGGCGCGGTCGGCCTCGTCCACGTCGCCAACAAGATCACCCAGCACCGGCGGCTCGGGATCGGCGAGGCGCTCGACCTCCGCGTGCAGGCGACGAAGCTGAAGGCCCACCCGAAAGGCAAGGCCTTCGACGTCGTCACCGAGGCGCGCGTCGGCCGCCAGATCGCCTGGGAGAGCACCAGCACCTTCCTGCGACGCGGCAAGGGCGACCCGGGCGCGGCGTCCGGAGAGGCGTTCCCGATCGTCGACGAGGCCACGCCCGCGAGCGCCGAGTGGCGCCTCGGCGGCGACCTCGGCCGCCGCTACGCGGCCGTCTCCGGCGACCGCAACCCGATCCACATGCACTCGCTGACCGCGAAGCCGCTCGGCTTCCCGGCCGCGATCGCGCACGGGATGTGGACCAAGGCGCGGGCGCTGGCGGCGCTCGAGTCGCGCCTCCCCGACGCCTTCGCCGTCGACGTCCGCTTCCGCCGGCCGATCTTGCTGCCGGCGAGGGTCGAGTTCGCGACCTCCGCGGGCACCGGCGAGGAGATCGACTTCACGGTACGCGGCCGCGGCGAGAGGCGGTCGAACAGACATCTGGACGGCCGGATCACCCCGGTCGCCGCCAAAACCAGTCCCAAAGGAAAGGCAAATTGAGCACCACGACTACCACCGACAGGGGCGTCGCCGAGCGCGCGATGGGCATCGGTCTGCGCGGGCTGAACTGGCTCGCGGGCTCCGACCTGCTGGACCGCATCCGCCTCCGCAAGGGCGTCGAGCGCGCCCTCTTCCAGGGCACCAAGGGCGGCTTCCGCACGGCGACCGCCGCCGGGCGCACCTTCAAGGCCGCCCAGTCGCTGGGCAAACCGGCGCGCCAGCCGCGCTCGAAGTCGAAGGGGCTCTTCGACGTCACCCCCGACGACGAGCAGGCGATGTTCCAGGAGGCCGGCCGCGCCTTCGCCGCCGACCAGGTCCGCCCCGCGGCCAAAGACGCCGACGACGCGCGCAAGACGCCGCCGGAGATCCTCGCCCAGGCGACCGAGCTGGGCGTCGCGATGCTCGGCGTCCCGGCCGAGCTCGGCGGGGTGATGGAAGGTGGCGCGGCGACGACCGCGGCGCTGATCGGCGAGGCGCTCGCCCACGGCGACATGGGGATCGCCTACGCGGCGCTCGCCCCCGGCGCCGTCGCCACCGCGATCGGGCTCTGGGGCTCGGCCGAGCAGGAGGCGACCTACCTGCCCGCCTTCACCGGCGAGGACGTGCCCGCCGCGGCGCTGGCGATCCTCGAGCCGCGGCCGCTGTTCGACCCGCTGAAGCCGGCGGCGAAGGCCAAGCGCGACGGCGGCGACTGGGTGCTGGACGGCGCCAAGTCGCTGATCGCCCGCGCGAGCGAGTGCGAGATCTTCCTCGTCGCCGCCGACGCCGAGGGCGTCGGACCGGCGCTCTTCGTCGTCGAGTCGAAGGCCAAAGGGCTCTCGATCGAGGACGAGCCGGCGATGGGCCTCCGCCCCGCCGCCACCGGCAGGCTGATCCTCGAGGGCGCCCGCGTCCCCGCCACGGCGATCCTCGGTGAGGGCAAGCGCGCCGATTATGTCGAGTGCGTCAACCGGGCGCGGATCGCCTGGGCTTCGCTGTCGGTCGGCACCGCGCAGGCGGTCCTCGACTACGTCATCCCCTACGTCAACGACCGCCAGGCCTTCGGCGAACCGATCTCCAACCGCCAGGGCGTCGCCTTCACCGTCTCCGACATCGGCATCGAGTCGAACGGCATGCGCCTCGTCACCTACCGGGCGGCGGCCCGCGCCGACCAGGGCGTCGACTTCGCCCGCGAGGCGGCGATCGCCCGTCGGCTCTGCGCCCAGAAGGGGATGAAGATCGGCTCCGACGGCGTCCAGCTGCTCGGCGGCCACGGCTTCGTCAAGGAGCACCCGGTCGAGCGCTGGTACCGCGACCTGCGATCCGCGGGCGTGATGGAGGGCGCCCTGCTCGTCTAACCACGCTTGTCGCCCAGAGGGCTACAAGCGTCGAAGAGAGTGAAGGACACACCATGATCAACCTCGAGATACCGAAGAAATACAAGCCCCTCGCGACGCAGGCCAACCAGGTCGCTACCGAGGTGTTCCGCCCGATCTCGCGCAAGTACGACGAGGCCGAGCACTCCTACCCGAAAGAGCTCGACATGCTGGCGTCGCTGATCGACGGCATGAACGAGGGCTCCGACCTCGGCGGCGCCGGCGCCGCGGGCGTGCGGCGCTCCTCCAACGGGGCCGACCCAGCGGAGAACCGCAACGGCTCCAACCTCTCCACCGTGCTCGGCGTGATCGAGCTGTGCTGGGGCGACGTCGGCCTGCTGCTCTCGATGCCGCGCCAGGGGCTCGGCAACTCGGCGATCGCCTCGGTGGCGACCGACGAGCAGCTGGCGACCTACGGCGGCAAGTGGGCGGCGATGGCGATCACCGAGCCCGAAGCGGGCTCCGACTCGGCCGCGATCCGCACCACCGCCGAGCTCGACGGCGACGAGTACGTCCTGAACGGCGAGAAGATCTTCGTCACCTCGGGCGACCGGGCCGACCTGATCGTCGTCTGGGCGACCCTCGACCGCTCCAAAGGGCGGGCCGCGATCAAGTCGTTCATCGTCGAGCGCGACAACCCGGGGCTGAAGCTGGACCGGCTGGAGCACAAGCTCGGCATCCGCGCCTCCGACACCGCCAACTTCACCCTGCAGGACTGCCGGGTGCCGAAAGAGGCACTGCTCGGTGACCCGGAGGTGAAGGAGAAGGGCTTCGCCGGGGTGATGGAAACCTTCGACAACACGCGGCCGCTGGTCGCCGCGATGGCGGTCGGGGTCACCCGCGCGGCGCTCGAGGAGACGCGGCGCCGGCTCGCCGCGGCGGGCGTCGAGGTCGACTACGACACCCCCGCCCTCTCCCAGCCCGCCGCCGCGGCCCGCTTCCTCGAGATGGAGGCGGACTACGAGGCGGCCTGGCTCCTCACCCTGCAGGCGGCCTGGATGGCGGACAACTCGAAGCCGAACTCCCTCCAGGCCTCGATGGCGAAGGCGAAGGCGGGGCGCACCGGCGTCGACGTCACCCTCGGCTGCGTCGAGCTCTGCGGCGCCGTCGGCCTCGGCGAGTCCGAGCTGCTCGAGAAGTGGGCCCGCGACGCGAAGATCCTCGACATCTTCGAGGGCACCCAGCAGATCCAGCTGCTGATCGTCGCCCGCCAGCTGCTGGGCAAGAACTCGAGCGAACTCAGGTAGCGCGGAGGGCCGCCCGAAGGGGTTCACCGGGCGGGATTTCTGTGGGAGGGTGGGCGGCGTCTGTCCGTCCGCCCTCTCCCATGGAGGTCTCGTCCCGTGAAGCGCCTGCGCGCCCATCTCACCTACGCCAACGTCATCGCGACGCTGGCCCTGTTCATCGCCCTCGCCGGCGGCACCGCCGTCGCGGCCAAGCAACTGCTGCCGAACAACTCGGTGGGCACCAAACAGCTCAAGAACAACTCGATCACCGCCGCGAAGGTGAAGAACGGCGCGATCACCAGCTCGAAGATCGCGCTCTCCTCGCTCGGCACCGTCCCCAACGCCGCGCACGCGGACTCGGCCACCTCGGCCGGCACCGCGGAGTCGGCGAAGATCGCCGGCACCGCCACGAACGCCACCAACGCGACCACCGCGACGACCGCCCAGTCGCTGCAGGGCCTGAGCCCGGCCCAGATCGCCGCGCTGTCGAAGCTCACCTGCCCGGCCGACACGAAACTGGTCGCCGGCACCTGCTTCGAGACCGCCCAGCGACCCGCCGCCAACTGGGAAACCGCCGTGAGGACGTGCGCGAAAGCCGGTCGCTTCCTGCCCAACGCCGCCCAGCTGACCACGTTCGACATCCTCGGCCCGAGCAACGAATCCGAATGGACCTCCGAGCTCCAGTACACCAGTGACCTCGGCTACCGGGCCGTCGTCCTGAACATCACCACGAACGGCTACTCGCTGAACCTCGTCGCGATGGGCGGCGCCGGCCAGGCCTACCGCTGCATCGTCCCACCGAGCAACTAGGGAGGGACGCCGTCGACGGGCCGAAAACCGGACACATGGTCAGGTTTTCGGCCCGTCGACGCGGGCGGTGCGACGGAAGGCGCGCGGGAGGCGGTTGCCGGCAGACTGCGGCGCGTGAACATCATCGATGACCTGATGGAGCGCTCGCCGGCTTCGCGGCTGGGGATCGTCGCGATCGACCCGGAGGGGAACCGGCGCGACTGGCACTTCGGCGAACTGATCGCCACCTCGGCGGGGCTCTCCGGCGCGTTCGCGGCCCGCGGGGTGAAGCGCGGGGACGTGGTGATGACGCTGGTGGGGAACCGGATCGAGTGGGTGCTCTCACTGCTCGCCTGCTGGCGGATGGGCGCGGTGGCGCTGCCCTGCAACACGCAGCTGCGGCGCAAGGACCTGGAGCTGCGGATCGCGGCCGCGGCGCCGGTGCTGTGCGTCGGCGAGGAGCGGCTCCTGGCCGAGCTGCCCGCCGGGGTGCCGACGATGACGATGACCGAGGTCTCCTACGTCCTCGACGAGGACCGGCCGCAGGAGACGCCCGCCTCGGTCGTCGACCTGGACCCCGAGGACCCGGCGCTGATCGTCTTCACCTCCGGCACCACCGGCGACCCGCGCGGGGTCGTCCACGCCTACCGCTACCTGTTCGGCCAGCGGGTGCAGGCCGCGCACTGGTTCGGCTCGCTGCCCGGCGACCTCGCCTGGTGCACGACCGCGACCGGCTGGTCGAAGTCGGCCCGCAACGTCTTCATCGCGCCCTGGCTGACCGGCGCCGCCGCGGTGCTCCACAACGGGCGCTTCGACCCGGCGGAGCGGCTCGACCTCGCCGCGGCGCTCGAGGTCAACGTCCTCTGCCAGGCGCCCACCGAGTACCGGATGCTGGCGCGCCGGACCGCCCTGCGCCCGCTCCCCGCCCTGCGCCGCATGGTCTCGGCGGGCGAGCCGCTCGACCCGGAGACGATCGCCGCCTGGCGCGAGGCGACCGGCCTCGAGCCCGCCGACGGCTACGGCCAGACGGAGACCGGCCAGGTGACCGCCAACCTCGCGGACGAGCCGGTGCGGCTCGGCTCGATGGGCAAGCCGCTGCCGGGCGTGGAGGTCCGGATCGAGGACGGCGAGCTGCAGCTGCGCGCGGCCACCTCCCCCACCTTCTTCTCCCACTACCTCGACGGCGAGCGCTTCGAAGGCGAGTGGTGGTCGACCGGCGACCTCGTCGCCGAAGACGACGACGGCTTCCTCTTCTTCCAGGGCCGCAACGACGACATCATCAGCTCCTCCGGCTACCGCATCGGCCCGACCGAGGTCGAGGCCGCCCTCCTCTCCCACCCCGCCGTCGCCGACGCCGCCGCGGTCGCCGCCCCGGACCCGGAGCGGGGCAGCGTCGTCCGCGCGATCGTCGTCCTGCGCGAAGGCGAGCCCGGCGACGCCCTCTCCCGCGAGCTGATCGACCACTGCCGCGCCCAGGCCGCCCCCTACAAGGCCCCCCGCATCGTCGACTTCGTCGACGAGCTGCCGAAGACGACCAGCGGCAAGGTCAAGCGCGCGCAGCTGCGCGGGGAATGGCGGCGACAGGGGGCGTAGGGCGGGGTTCGCAGCGCTGCCGGCCGTCCGAGATGGGTGGTGGGTGTCCTGGGCTCCTCATGGGGGTCCTGGCAGGCTGTGACCCCCATGAGGAGCCCAGGACGTGAGGCTTTCGTGGGAGAGGCGTCACAGGGACGTTGCGAAGTCGGACTTACGTGACGATCGGGTCGGG
>Ga0209916_1001044_pt1 | contig 29672 bp, 36 predicted proteins | sample ThiBio_1000_plan_FD_183956 | JGI IMG/M metagenome (GOLD analysis project Ga0209916, IMG submission 183956) | Wastewater bioreactor microbial communities from Cape Town, South Africa - Thiocy_solids_2 (SPAdes) | ecosystem: Engineered > Bioreactor > Thiocyanate-remediating > Anaerobic-Aerobic ... | reverse complement strand
AGGGCTCGATCCGGCGCATCTGCGCCTCGGTAAGCAAAAACAGATCATTCATGGCGATGCCTCCCAGCACCGCCATTGAATCAATCACTCAACATATCTGCAAGAATTTAATGGGTCCTGAACCTAGGGCGCCACCTTCGTTGAGCTTTCCCAGCTTGACGGGTGCAAACCCGAGTCGTTTAGCCAAGGCCGCCGCGGGAGCGGTCGCGTCCTCGTCGTCGCTCGACAGAAAGACGACCCGGTGTCCGCCCTCAACGATCGGATCGGCCGCCAGGGTGGCCGCAACCAGATGATTGAATCCTTTCACGAGCTTGGCGCCGATGAATGCCTTCGCAACGAAGGCGGAGGACGGGAGGCCGTCCAGATCTTCAGGGGGAACTCCAAACGTGTTCATTGCGTCGATGATCGTCTTGCCTTTCCAGTTCGGCAGAGCCTTCGCAACCTCGCGATGCTCCTCAAAGGGGACCGCTAGGATGATCGTGTCGGCCTCGAGCGCGTCCGGCAGCGACCTGGCGACGACCGTGGGTCCGATCGCCCGAGCCTGCGGCGCCAACGCCTCGGGCGGCCGGCGGCTCGCGACGGTCACGTCGATGTTTTTACGGGCGAAGGCGTGGGCGAGGGCCTGGCCGACCTTGCCGAATCCTACAATCGCGCAGCTCATAATGTTTTTCCAATCCGTGTTGATGTTGATTCCCCGGCCTTCAACGGCGCGGGTGATCCGTTTCGCTTCCCGCGATCCGGCGCGATTTCAGATGGCCGAGAAGCCGCCATCGACAGACAACTCCACCCCATTCACGAAGCTTGAATCGTCTGAAGCAAGAAACAGCGCGGCCGTCGCAATTTCCTCAGGACGGCCCATCTTTCCCCGCGGGATCAGGGATTCGAACATCTGCTTCGCTTCCTCGGTGAGAACCTGGTCCTGCATCGGCGTGGCGATCGGCCCCGGGTGCAGCACGTTCACCCGGATATTCCTGCCCTTCAGCTCGTTGAGCCACCCGCGTGCGAATGCGTGCAACGTCGCTTTGCTCGCCGCATACACGCTGTAACCGGGAAAACCTTTCACCGAAGCAACTGAGCCGGTCATGAAGATCGATCCGCCATCGTTGAACAGCGGCAACGCCTTCTGAACCGTGAACAGCGTGCCGCGCGCATTCAGGTTGAAGGCCGCATCGAAGTGCTGCTCGGTAATTGCGCCCAATGGTAAGGCTTCGCCCGTGCCAGCGCTCGCGTACAGGATGTCGATCTTGCCCTTGATCCGCTTGACCGTGTCGAACAGGCGGTCGAGGTCGTCGAGATTGGCGGCGTCGCCGCGCACACCGGTCACGTTCCGGCCGATCAGCTTGACGGCCTCGTCTAGCGCCTCCTGTCTCCGGCCCGTGATGAAGACATAGGCGCCTTCTTCAACGAACCGCTTGGCGCTCGCCAGCGCCAAGCCGCTCGATCCACCCGTGATGACTGCAACCTTACCGTCTAGCTTTCCCATAACTTCTCCTTGCGGGGTGTCGGGACAGCATCTGCCCCGAGGACCTCGAAATGGACCCGTCGGCGTCCGTTGTTGAGTGCGGAAGTGCGCACATCGGTGGTGCAAAATCGATCCGGCTAGACGACAGGCGCCGCCGTTCGGAGTTGGGCCGCGGCGTGGACATAAGCTAGGATAACCGCCCGTTTTGCTGTTGGATGTGTTAGATACGGGCTTTGGAAGGCGCACCGCGGCGGTGCCAGATTGCACCATGATCGACTGGGATGACGTTCGCTACTTTCTTGCCGTCGGGCGCGGAGGCTCAGTGCGAGCCGCCGCCGAGCGCCTCGGGGTGAACCACACGACAGTGCTGCGACGCATCGCTCAGCTCGAGGAACGCCTCGGGGCGCACATGTTCGAAAAGCTACCCTCGGGCTACCGCCTGACGGCTGCGGGCGAGGAGGTCCTTGAGCTCGCGAACCAGATGGAAGCGTCGTCGCACCAGCTCGAGACGCGCGTCTTCGGTCGCGACCAGAGCGTGCGCGGGCTTCTGCGGGTGACGTTGGCGCCGACCCTCGCGACACACCTACTCATGCCGGACCTCGCCGATTTTGCGCGTCTGCATCCGGACATCGAGATGGAAATCTTGTCGTCCGGCGAGCTGGCAAATCTGACAAACCGAGATGCCGATGTCGCGATCCGCGTTGTTTACGACCGCAAAACCCTGCCGCTCAATCTTCACGGCCTGAAGGGGCCAGAACTGTTCAGCGGCGTCTACATGTCCCGCGATCGACTGGCGGCGTGGCATGCGGGTGCGCCTGATCCCATCCGGTGGATCGTCATAAGCAGTCATGGCATCCCGGACTGGGTCCGCGAGGGTGAGGTTCGCCCCACAGGGGTTCCGTTCAGGACCACAGACGGCGAGGCGCAGATCGTTGCCGTCCGGCAAGGGCTCGGGATGACGACGCTGCCGTGCTTCGTTGGAGATGCCGACCCACTGCTGGCGAGGGTGCCGGGTACTGACCTGCACATGCATGGAACGCTCTGGCTTCTTACGCAGGGGGAGACACGCAAGACGAAGCGCGTTCGGCTTTTCACCGAGTTCGTATCCCGCAGGCTCGCCATACACGCGCCGCTTCTCGCGGGACTGTCCATATAGCGCGACTGATGCGGAAACCCCGCTCCGGCAGGGTTTCTATTTCAATGCGCAAGCATCGCGAGCGCGCCAATAAGCAGCAATAGCCCTGCAAAGATCGCGATCAGAAATATGTTCTGCACTTAAGGCCATCACGATAAAAACAGCAGGCTATCGGCAATAACGCCGAAAAGACTGATCGTTCCTAATATGGCCAGCATCAAGAAGATGCGCTCTATTTTGTCTGAGTTTTCGAATGAGAACATGAGCTGCTCCCCTCCTTGTCGGAGTTGGACGGAGCGCAGCTGGCGGTCTCATCACCGATAGATGCCACGAGCCGTGCGGTGATGAATCGAATATGGGCCATTAAGCCAAGATCGCCATAACATACGTTTATTAATATGCGGGAACGAAAATTATTGTGGCGCAGCGGGGCTGCCAAATTGATTACGATCCGGGCTTGCCATTAGGTCAAGAGCCACGTCAGGGCCAAAAGCGAAGAGCTGGCCGTGAGGTAAACAAACCAGAAGTCTGTATCTTCCCGCGTCATAAGGAGGCATCCTTCTGCAATCAAGCTGCTCCCCATTAAGACCAGAAAAAGCCCTGGTCATTGATTTTGGATAACACGCCGCGACCTCTCTTAGGTGCTTGCCAGACGGCAGGATTTTTCTATCGCATCTTCAGAAGACTGTTTACGCAACGTTAACTACGAAACTAGCGGTCATGGAAATCTGCCTAAAAACGGGGGTTCACTCCGACCACCATGGAGGTGCCCGATGGGACAGATGTACGACCCGGAGTTGGTTAAACGTCGCCTGAAGGATATGGCGTATCAATTGCGACAAGACGCGATCAAGAACGGCGACATGGAAAGTTGGCGGATTTCTCGTCTGATAGGTGAAGTCTCAACAATGGAGCAAGTTCGCGAAATGGAGCGCAGGCTCAGACGATGGCGCGGGCTTTAGCTCTTAGTAATCAAGGCCTTTGCGAGCAGTCTTCTAATCTGGCTCGGAGCGCGCTTCGGCCCAGAGACAGGCCGCTGCGAGTGCAGCAGCATAAAGGGCCTCCAATCTCTCATCATTCTCGCCTTCATCTATCGATTGCCGAAGGTTTCGAATAGCCACGAAGGTGTTCTCCCTAAAGAGATCGCCTAACATGCCGTGCTCGGGAAGCGCCAGCGCACCTGCCTGTATTAGATCAGCATCGCCAGGAACTAGATGCGCTTTATCTAGGGCTTCGAAAACGCTGATTGCGATCACTCGTTCATGGGCTTTCATGACCGCCATGGAGTCGTTGTTCCATATGCCTTTACTTACGTATCCTACTTTGCAGCGCCTTGGCTAGCCTCTTATCGAAATCTGCTTTGCGTAATGCAATGGGTCGATCAAACGTATTGTTCTCGGAGAGGATGCCCCGAATTACATTTTCTTCGATTTTATCGATGTTGCAGTCTTTGAACGTGCAATTCGTGAACGCTAACTGTTCCGTGCCTTCGTCTAGTAGCAAGATGCAATCAACAAAGACGCAGTCATCAAACCGCGTAAAATTTAACTGCGATCGGAAGTCGAAAGTCCGCCCATGATATGCTTCTTGCCAGAAGACCCGCTCCTCGCGCAGGCTGATAGTGCTCACGGTGAACTGCTCGGTTTATCGCGGTGGGGACGAATTACTCGCTTCAACGTTTGCCGCTTTCAATGCTCGGCTCGCCTCTTGGCCACTGCGAATGGAAATGCCATGCCGCTGAGCCATCGATCGAACCCCGGAGGCAGTTCGATTCAGCGCCGCTGCTATTCGATAAATGGACCGTCCTTGCTCAGCATACAAACGCAAGGTGCGCAAATCGTCGTCACTCCAACTTCCGTTTTTCACAGCAACCCTCATAGGTACGATAGATTGCCGTATAACGATGAGATAGTCAGCTAGTTCCGAGGGCTACGGCTTCGGCGTTGCCGAACTCAGCACTTTGGCTATCTCCGCGAGACTGTCAGCAGTGCTGGTATTGCCGCCAAGTACCCCAAGCAGATTCTTTTCCCGCTCCTCGTCGAGGACGGCATGAGCAGCAGCGATCCGCTCCATTTCGTTGGCTAGCTTGCGATACGTCTCGGCAAGCGCACTGAAGATCTTACGCTTCCCTTCGTTCGACGCCGTTTCACCAATAGTCTCGCAGGCTTCGGCATCAGCGTGGAGTTTGTCGATGAAGAGCCGAATATCTTGCATTTCTACCCTTTCGCGTTAACTAGCCGACTTTCAGCAGACTCATCGCTAAAGGTCATCTGAACAGCATGAAGCTTTTCGATAGCCTTCTTAACTGCGGCTGATCAATCATATTGGAGAAGATAGTTTACCCCGAATAGCAATTGAACCGCCCGTGCTTCACGCCGCGCAAAAACCCGCGCGAGACGTTCTGCTCCATTTCCCATTCCAGATATTCGTTTGCGAGGATTCCCAATTCCTTGATTGCATGTATTGGTGGCGGTTCCAATGCGATTGGCTTGTTTCATCCTTTTCTTGATGAGCCTACGGTTGAAATGTATGGCGTTGAAGCCGCCGGTAATGGGCTCACAAGTGGGATGCATGCGGCGTCCATCGCCAAAGGGCAGCCCGGAGTGCTTCATGGAAACCGGACGCGTTTACTGATGGACGACAATGGCCAGATTGAGAATGTACATTCAATCTCAGCAGGTCTCGATTATCCAGGTGTAGGGCCAGAACATGCGTGGTTGGATGCTATCGGACGTGTAATGTACATTTCTGCAACGGACGAAGAAGCGGTGTCAGCGCTTTGTCTCTGCGCAGAGCTAGAAGGTATTATTCCAGCTCTTGAACCTGCACATGCCTTGGCGAGGGTCCTGACCCTCGCGCCGCAAAGACAAAGAGAGCATTTGATGGTTGTGAATTTATGTGGCCGCGGCGATAAAGACCTTCTGACGATCTCTGGATTTTTAAGGACCTGAGCCGAGAGTTCTAGACTACCGACGTATTTTATATAGACACGCTAAAGACTCATGCGGAGTCACTGCTAGGAAAAGCCAAAGATCACGCAGAATATCAAAATCTACGCGCTAACTCGCATGAACAGCTCTTCATTAAATTAAAAGATCGTGAGTCAATAATGGACGCAGGAGCGGATTTGGGAATTTTCTTTTCATCGTAACGGCATAGAAATTCTCAGTTATGCCTGGCAGTCTGTTCGCCTCGACAAGGGCGCCAGAGTCCAATTCATCTTTAACAACGATCGACGGCAGGACGGCAAGCCCGATGTCTTGGCGTGCTAGCAAGCGCATCATCGCCATGTCCTCCACTTCCGCAACGATTTGCGGGCGAATGCCCAGCCGATCGACAAGAGCATCAAAGCCAATCTTCACGCTGCTATCGGTTGTTGGCAAGATGATCGGGTGAGACCCTAGCCGCTGGACTAAATCCTCCTTCTTTATGCCAAGTCGAGCTCTCGTGCCGATCAAGCTAACAGGTTGTTCGGCGAGGCGGTGAGCGACAAAGCGCGTCAAGGCATCGCGAGACGGTGCCTGGTTAATGAGAACAACATCGAGACTTAGTTCCTCAAGCGACTGCAAAAGCTCGCTAGCGCTACCTGAGCGCAGTACCAGTTCAACGTCGGCGCGTCCAAATAACGGTTTCAAGAAAGCCATTTGGAAATTGCGAGAAAGTGTCGCTAAGGCGCCAACTCTAAGTACTCGCCGCGCACCCCTCGTGTTGCGCAAGGTGCCAACTAGTTCGTCTCCGGCCGAGAAGATCGCATCGGCATGATCGAGCGCGATCCGTCCCGCTTCCGTCAGGTGTAGTTGCCGACCCCTTCGGTCGAATAAAGGATGACCTAAACGGGCTTCAAGTTTACGGATTTGAACCGATAAAGCCGACTGGGTGACGTTCAATGTCTCGGCCGTGCGCGTGAGGTTCCCATCATGGGCAACGGCCCAGAAATATCGCAAATGGTTGTAATTGAGCGTGCTCATTTCGTTTCATTATAGCGAACGAAAGTGCGCAAACAATGCATTTTCTTCCTAATCTGCATCCGAGTATCAGCTGGGCGATGAAACCCAATTTGGAGTTTATTCGTGTCGCCTTACGCCTTCTCGTTGATTGCTCCCTTCGTCCTTATTATTTCCGCCGCCCTTTCGTTTTTGCTCTCGGAACAGCACTCTCGCTTAGTGGCAACCCTTGCCGAAATTGCTGCGCTTTTGGCGCTGGCAGTGGCCTTGGCGTCGATCGTTACGCTTGTCTTCCTTGGCGCTGGCGAAAGTAACCTTTTTGGCACGGCCGGGATCGGTCTATCGACGCGTCTCGATGCCGTTAGCGTGACGATGCTTGCACTTGTCGCTTTCGTCGGCTGGATCGTGGTGCGTTATTCGCGCACATATCTGGACGGTGAGCAGCGCCAGAGCACCTTCACCGGTTGGCTAACCACAGCTCTGGCGGCCGTGCTTCTTCTCGTGCAGGCTGGCAATCTTTCCCAGCTTGTCGTGGCATGGATAGCGACCAGCCTGTGCCTTCATCGTTTGTTGTTATTTTATCCCAGCCGGATCGCCGCGCAGCGCGCAGCACGAAAGAAACTGTTTTTTACGCGGATTGGCGCCGTGAGCCTCATCACGGCAGCTGTTATGCTGGCGCTCGCCTTTGGCACAACCGACATCGCTGCGATCAATGCAGCCGCCAGGAATGGCAATGCGCCCTTGCTGGCAGTTTCCGCGACCATTCTTATTGCGATTGCGGCATTGTTGAAGTCGGCGCAATTCCCCACGCATGGTTGGCTGACCGAAGTCATGGAAGCGCCAACACCGGTCTCCGCATTGCTGCATGCCGGCGTCATAAATGGCGGCGGATTTCTGCTCGTCCGGTTCGCCGATGTGATGTTGCTCTCGCCTGGAATCTTGGCCGTCCTGGCTATCCTAGGTGGCTTCACCGCACTTTTCGGCGCACTTGTGATGTTGACGCAGCCTTCAGTCAAAACTTCGCTTGCTTGGTCGACGGTGGCGCAAATGGGGTTCATGACGCTTCAATGCGGGCTGGGACTCTTCCCATTAGCGTTGCTGCACATAGTCGCGCATTCACTCTACAAAGCGCACGCCTTCCTCTCTTCTGGCGGCGCCGTTGATCAAGTAGCGGCCATCCGGCGACCAGGACCGGTTGCGATACCTGACGGCGCTGCAGTCGGCTGGGCCTTTATTGCGGCGCTTACGATTTATGCCGCGATCGGCGCGGCGTTTGGCACCATTTTCGGCTTTGATCACAAATCACCGCAATCTCTAGCACTGGGCGCCATCCTAATTTTCGGCGTAGCTTATCTATTGGCACAGGGAATGGCCGATGCCGCTCCGCGTGTTTTGACCCGTATGACTGCGGTCTACTCGCTGGCCGCAGCGTTCGGCTACTTCGCCCTGCAAACGCTGGCAGAGCGGCTGACCGCTGGCGCGCTGCCTACAACGCCTACACCAGGCCGCCTAGAGTGGACACTGATGATTCTCGCGATCATCTCGTTTGGGACGGTAGCGGTTGCTCAAGCACTTTTCCCGCTTTGGTCTAATCACCCTGCTGCAGCCGGTCTGCGGGTTCATCTTTCGAACGGCCTTTACATCAACGCAACACTCGACCGGATGCTTGGCGGATGGTTCGTCCGTAAGCCGTCTTGAAAAAATACAGCCAGGAACAAATCAATGCTGATGATTACGCCTGAACCCGCAACTCTGGAATCGGATGTTATTCTAGCCGCTGCGAAACAAGCGGCTCGCGCCATTCCACCTCTTTGGCCGCTAACATCCAGTGTAGCGGTAAATCCTTTCTTGGGACAAACCGAGGAACCGTTAGCCATCGCTGCAGTTCGCCTCAGAAGAGCTGCTGGGATTGCTCTGACAATGTCGCGCGCATGGTACGCAGACCGTATTCACACTGGTGAAATTTCCGACGAAGATATAGAGGGGGCTCTTGGGGCGGCAAGGGAACTAGCCCCAACCGAAACTCTCGCTTCCGTTAAGTCCAAAGCAGAGGAGCAAACACCGGCTTTGCCCCCGCTTCCAACCATTGCGGATTTTGCAGCCAAAGCTTCAAGCATTGATTGGCCGGGAATTTTGTCGGAGCGCTTTGGTCACTGGGCTGCCAGCTATTTCGACGCCGGCCACGCACTCTGGGCTGCACCGCAGAGTCGAAGCGCCTACGCTGCTTGGCGCGCGGTCGCGACGAATGACCTAACGCCGGAGATACTTGGTTTGTCAGGATTTGCCGCTCATATCGCGCAGGCGCCCGAGCACCAAAATGACGTTGTGATCCAAGTGGTCAAAAGGTTGGGGTTGAGTGAGGGCGCGCTAGAGATGTACTTCCACCGGCTGCTTCTGAGCCTGGGTGGCTGGGCACAGTACGCCCGCTACAGACTTTGGAAGGCTGAACTCTCGGGCAGCTCGGACGACACAATAGCCGAACTATTGGCTATCCGTATGATGTGGGAAAGCGCGTTGTTTGAACAATATGGTTCAAAGATCGCCGACCAATGGGAAGAGGCGCTTTGCGCTTATGCATCGTCAATCGAACCCACACTGGACGACGCGATCAATATGATCCTGCAGGAGGCGACTGAGCGCTCGTTGCAACGGCGCTTAGCCAAAACCCTCGCAGTCCCTGCACTGACAAATGTATCGTCACGCCCGGCAATGCAGATGGCTTTTTGCATAGACGTGCGCTCAGAGGTATTTCGCCGGGCGCTTGAAAGCACTGATCCATGCATCGAAACCCTCGGGTTTGCTGGCTTTTTTGGTCTCGGCATTTCGCATAAGCGTTTTGCCTCCGATGTGCCCGAAGCTCATCTGCCGGTATTGCTGTATCCCAAAATACACACATGCTCTGGCGGTCATTCACACGATAACGGCAACCGAGACCAAACCGCCAGAGTTGTTGCTCGTGCGAAGCGTGCTTGGGGTAGATTCAAGCTTGCAGCAATTTCCTCTTTTGCGTTCGTCGAAGCGACTGGACCCATTTATGCAAGCAAACTGATACATGACGGCCTCGGCTTGTCCAAAAACGAGGTCCCAAACGATCCGCCTCCGCGATTTGATCCGGCGCTACCTCTCGACGCGCGCATCAGCATAGCAGAGAGCGTCCTCAAGGCGATGTGCCTTATTGAGCGGTTTGCACCGCTCATTCTTGTCGCTGGACACGGCGCTAATGTCATCAACAATCCACATGCAAGCGCGCTCCACTGCGGTGCATGCGGCGGCTACTCTGGTGATGTCAACGCACGGTTGCTCGCCGGGCTGCTCAACGATCCCGAGGTACGCCTAGGTCTGGTAGAGCGTGGGATCAATATTCCGGACGACACGCTGTTTGTCGGCGCGTTGCATGACACGACTACGGACAGAGTGACCGTGTATGAAGCGGATCATCCATCTTCGACTCATAGAGAGAAAATCGTAACGGCAAAGGCTTGGCTTAAAGTCGCGGGGCAGCAGGCGCGGACTGAGCGCGCCTTAAGGTTGCCAAGAGCTACCGGGCCGAATGAGATCGTGAGTCGCTCTCGCGACTGGTCCGAAATTCGTCCGGAGTGGGGGTTGGCCGGCTGTGATGCGTTTATCGCAGCACCGCGCCGTCAAACTGTCGGCCGAGACCTCAAAGGCCGCGTTTTTCTTCATGACTATGATTGGCGGCTGGACGAGGAATTCAGCATCCTCGAATTGATCATGACAGCGCCGGTCGTGGTAGCAAGTTGGATCAGCCTTCAATATTATGGATCTACGGTTGCCCCAGAACTGTTTGGTGGCGGCAATAAACTTCTTCACAACGTCACCGGCGGGATCGGCGTCTTGGAGGGGAATGGCGGACTTTTGCGGGCGGGACTTCCTTGGCAGTCAGTTCATGACGGCAAGCATTACGTGCACGATCCTGTTCGCTTGACCGTACTTCTTGAAGCACCTCGGGACGCGATGAGCGCGATCCTGAAGCGTCATGATCAAGTGAGAGCCCTATTCGACAATAAATGGCTTCATTTGATAGCTCTCGATGACAATGGCTTCATGGCTTGGCGGTATATTGGCGGTCTGCGCTGGCAGGCGATTGCCACCAACAAAGATGAACGACATCCCATGGCAGTATGAGCCGGCGTTATCGGCTAAAAGGCGAGACTCGTCGTCGAATCTAGCTACCTTCGCGTTCAAGCCTATCGGAAGCTGACAGCTGAACGGAATTGCGCTTCGGAGAAGCAATCATCCAATGATGGAAGGGTCGTACCTTCTTGTCACAGGTTCGCGGACCGCTGTCTTTCCAAAAGTAGGTAACCTCAAATCCTAAGCGTGCCGAAAATTGATCAGCAATAGCGGGTTGCTCAAACGCAGATGAGGGAGGCTATCTTTGAGCAAAGCTAATCATCAGGCTCCAACGAGCGAGTTTACGTCTAGTCCGTATTCTGGCCGCCGCGGCGTGCTTGCGACGATGCACGGCAAAGAGGCTGCCATCTCGCCAGCGTTCCGAAAACGGCTCGGCCTTCGAGTCGAAACGGCAATGGGGCTCGACACCGACGCACTTGGCACTTTCACAGGCGAAATTGCGCGATTCGGAACCATCCGCGAGACTGCAATCGCTAAAGCTCGTCTTGGAATGGCGGCGGTAGGTATATCTATCGGCATCGCCAGCGAGGGAAGCTATGGCCCCCATCCGCACATTCCCTTTATCGCTGGTGGGATAGAACTTATAGCTATCGTCGACGATGACCTAGGAATTGTCGTGTGCGAACACCTAATTGACGATGCCCCGGCTTACGACCACGTAATTACGGCTGAGATAGGCAATATCAACTCGTTTCTGAATCGAATACGATTTCCAAATCATGCCCTGATCGTGCGACCTCATCAGACTGATGGCAGCGAGGTCATGATCCACAAGGGATTGCGCACCGTCGAGGCGTTGGCCAACGCGATTGCGTCGGCAGCAGCTCGCTCGGACGACAAACGCGCGCTCGTGCAGACAGACATGCGCGCACATATGAATCCGACGCGGATGGTGACGCTCCGTCGTCTGGCTATCTCTCTTTGCGACCGTCTGGCCACGCGCTGTCCGAGTTGTGCTATGCCAGGCTACGGACTGATTGATGTTGAATCCGGTTTGCCCTGTGAATGGTGCGGCGCACCGAGCTTGATGGCTCGCCATCATCTATTCGGCTGCGTTGCCTGCGATTTCAGCGAAAGGCGCCCTCGACCCGACGGGCGTACCAGCGCTGATCCTGGTCAGTGCCCGAAGTGCAATCCATGATCGCCTTGAAATCTTTATGCACGTAGGCCCGATTGCCGAAAGTTGTCGAATTTGGCGCGTGACCAGCAGAGCAAAGCAAATACTGAATTTAACGCTACCGTTATGAGATCGACGTGCCGATCGCACAAATTTTGAATGTCAGGCAATGACATGTTGGTGAGCAGCACTAAGTCGGCGCTTAATTGTGATCTTGGCTATATTTTGAATGACCCAGGAATCCTAAGCCCTCGTTTACGCGCACGTTCCGATGAGTGCTTCGGAAGGCTTGGGTTGGTCGAAAAGAGAACTATGAAATCAAGTTTGATAAGCTGCGCTTGGTGAACGCACCTTCGTATTGTCATTCATTCGAACTCTTTCCATGATGCAATCCAAGGAGCTCGTTGGTGAGCCGATTCAAGTCGGATAGTGAGTAAGGTTTCGCAATGAATGCTACCGCCTCGGCTGCACGTGCAATAGTGGTATCACTTGAAGAGAGGACCACCGGCAACCCCGGTCGTTCAATCTTTAGACGTCGAGCGAGTGCCACTCCATCCATTGTCCCAGGCATTTGAAAATCGCTCAGAACGAGATCGCAGTTCACCCCGGAATTTAAAAGTATTATGGCTTCATCAGCGTTCGCGGCTTCAAGCACTTCAAATCCACCTGCTCGCAGGAATTCCGCAACAGGAATACGGAGCAGAACCTCATCCTCAACAATGAGTATTGTCTTCTGCTCTAAATTTGGAAATTTCTCGTAGCTCGTGGTCGGTTCATGGGCCATTCCGATTGTGCTCCAAACAAAGTAACATCTCGCCTCAGAGGTTAGTTGGGGTCAAACAGCAGCTATTTTGCGCCCGTTGGCCAGAAATGCATGGAAAAATCCATTCGGCTAAATTCAATTTACCTGTGCCCAATTTACGTTCCGGCAAAGCAGTCCGCCCAATATGCACCCGTGCGTGATCAAGCTATTGCGACCGACAATCACCGTTAATGCATAGCTTATATCGCGTTTAGGGTCGTAGGCGGTGCCTGCAAGCTTCGTTTCGGACTTGCGATCCAGCGACATCACCAATCGATCGCCGACCTTCTCGCCCTTGCTCGCATCTTTGATCCAAAGATTGGTTGCGCAAATCTTGGATCCGCACGGTGCGATCCTGACGCGAGCATTCCCGTCATCGCGCAACCACACCCCGTCAGGGCTGCGTTCCTGGGCGGCCAATGCGGTGCACCCTATAAGATAAAGGATAGAGAACGCTGCTGCGCGCATTATCACGACATAGACTCCTGAAGGTTTGCGCTTCTATCTTCGCTATACGCAGGCCTTCCCTGTTCGGATCACATACCGTGTGGGGGCCGCTTTCGTGAGACCATCGTAACGCGCAGCACCGTGTGATCTGATGATCCCGCAAGGGCGTAACAGGAGTAATCTCGGGCAAAGAAAGGCCAACCTTTGAAAACTTATGGCATTGCCTACATCGCGACCGGTTTGGTGTTTCTTGCCATTGATGCGATCTGGCTGACCGTGGCCGCGCAACGGCTTTACCGACCGCTAATGGGTGATATGTTGGTCGACGGCTTCAGACTGGCGCCAGCAGCACTGTTCTATCTCATCTACATCGCCGGAATCGTCTTGTTTGCCGTCGCGCCTGCTTTGGCCAGCGGGAGGTGGACGACAGCAATATCCTACGGCGCGCTCCTCGGGCTTTTTGCCTATGCGACCTATGACCTGACCAACCAGGCGACATTGAAAAATTGGCCGGTAGCGGTGACCATCGCCGACCTGTGCTGGGGAACGTGTCTGACCGCTGTTGCAGCAACGGCAGGTTTTCTGATCACGCGCGCCTTCACGCCCGCGCCTTGATCTGGCTTATCAGGCCTGACGCGATAAGCCCGACGAAGACGGAAAGTGTGCCGGCACTCATGGCGTTCAACCTGACAAATGCTTGGTATTCGGAACTGGTATAAATGTGTACGGGGGGGGTTCCATACGCACCGTTGAATCCGAAATAGATGAGTATAGCCCCGCCAATCAAGATGAAGGCGAGTAGCCGCTCGGAAGGGCGGAAGAACGTTGCGGCAATTAGGGCGCATGGGATCAAGAAAATCTCCACGCCCGACGCCGGGCCGAATACCTTCGCGCTCAAGATCGTGTTGGCCATCCCAACAATAGGGAGCAGCGCTCGGCCAATCTTGGAATATCGCCGGGCAACGGCTGGCACGGCCAGGAAAAGCGGCGTCGACAGGAAGGTGAAGACAGCCGGCCAGACATGGCCGCTGACGGTCCAATAGACATAGAGCGGATAAAACGGCTGATTGGATGCGACCACCAGCGCGATCAGGTTGCAGGCGGCGACCATGGGATCGTCATGGGCGGCGTAAGCCGCGATTCGATCCCACATGTGTCGAAGACGATTCATGGATGGACTGGGCGTCAGGCTGGACGCAGGAGATAATGGCTTACGCCCCATTCCTCGCCGCCGGCATGTCCGAACAGCCCGGCGGTCGCCAGATAAAAGAGACGCCAGCGCTGGTGCCAGAGCGCGGCGTCGGCACCGTAAACCTCGCCGAGGATCCGATCTATCTCCCGGCGATTTTCATCGAAGCGCGCGAGCCAGTCCACCGCTGTCTTCTGATAGTGGATCCCGCTCCAGCGCCAGTCCTGTTCAACCACAAAGCAGTCCGGGAAATGCCCGATCAGGCCGTGGCTCGGCATAATTCCTCCCGTGAGGAAGTGCTGGGCGATCCAGTCCGCTGCGTTTCTGTGATCGAACCGATAGGGACTGTTCTTGTGACTGAAAACGTGAATGAACAGCCTTCCCGTCTCGGGAGCGAGCCACATCCTGATACGTTCGAGCAGCCCCTTCCAGTTGGACATATGCTCGAACATCTCAACCGAGACGATCCTGTCGTACTGACTGCCAGCCGTGAATTCATTCATATCCGCCGTTACGATACGCACATTGGCGAGGCCGCGTTCGGCCGCTTGAGCCTCGATATGAACTCGCTGTGGCCTTGAGTTTGAGACAGCGGTGATGATTGAACGAGGGAAACGCTCGGCCATGAAAAGCGTCAGCGATCCCCAGCCGCAACCGAGTTCCAAGATCGTTTGCCCGTCGGCAAGGTCGGCGTGTCTGACCGTCTCTTCAAGCGACATCCGCTCGGCGTCAGCCAGTGTTTCCTCACCCGTCCGATAAAAGCAGCACGAATATTTGCGACGCGGACCAAGCGTGAGGGCGAAGAACTCGGGCGGCAGTTCATAATGCTGCTTGTTGGCGGCGTCGGCATATTCGGCTATCGGATACTCGCCCATGGCGCGCACGAAATCGCTCTCTGCCACGTGCCCCTCGGTGGCAAGCTTTCGTCGCGTGCGTCCGACTAGGAGTTCGATGCCCATCTGCGCCAGGGAGTCGGGAAGCGGGACGCGTTCCGCGGCGCGGATAACTGAGGCAATCAAGCTCATCGAATGTCTCCATTGTCACTCGCATAGGCAGCGTGTTGCGGGCCTGGCCAGAATGCGTTGACGCGATGTTGATAGTCTCGAAATGCCTTGCCGCGCGAGCGCAGCATGTGCGCTTCCAAGGGCGGAATACCGGAGGCGTGAACGAGGAGCCAATACATTAGAAATGGCCCGGCGAGAGACAACCACCCCCAAGGGTAGGCACCTGAAAGATCGATTGCGATGATGGCGTAGGCGAACCAGCCTATCCATTCGAAAAAATAATTTGGATGACGCGACACCCCCCAAAGCCCGACGTCGCAAACCTTCCCTTTGTTTACCGGATCGGCACGAAATGCGGAAAGCTGACAGTCGGCTATCGTCTCGCCGAGAACTGCCATGATCAAGAAGGCGAAACCGAGCCAATCAGAGAATCTGAGCCCGGGTGCGGGGTTGTGAGCTGCAAGCGCGATCGACAGCGCCAGCGCCAGCCCCACCAGTGCCTGGATTTGCAGAAACCAGAGCAGGCGAACCTTGAATGCGTCTCCCCATTCCTCGCGCAACTGCCGGTAGCGCGGGTCGTCGTCGCCGCCGCGGGCGGTGCGAACAGCGATGTGGATGCCAAGCCGCAGTGACCAGACCAGTGCGAGAGCCGCCACGAGCACTTGACGGACCGAGATTTGGTTATCGGCAAGAGGAACAAGAGCCGCTGCCGCGGCGAAACAGCCGGTTGCAAAGGACCAGGTCGCGTCGATCCAGCCCGACTGACTAGTCCGCAGCGCCACAAGCCATGCTCCGGTCATCGTTGCCGGGAGGCAAGCCGCGAGCGCTACAAAGATGATTGTCGCCGTCATGCGGTACTCCCCTGAACCGCCGTCGAATCGGGGAGCGATTGAGGATCGATGTTTTTCAGAGCAAAGCCTACGACGTCGTCGAGAACAGGCGCAAAGAACCGCAACGGTCGCGCCAAGGCGCCGATCAGCATGCGGTGATCGATATAATCGTACAGCTTGATCTCGGCTTCGCCTCCGACACGTCTTATGCTTTCGGCCATCCGAACCGTATTGCCAGGATCGACGTGTCTATCCCGCCGCCCCGTTGCCAGAAACGTCGGTGGCGCATCTCTTCCAACGTAGTTTATTGGCTGCGTAGCGGCCAAGCCTTGCTGCGGTCCAAAAATTTCTTTCAGCGTAGTGCTATTCAACGGAAGAAAGTCGTAGGGACCGGCAAGGCCGATCATCGCGCTGAGATCGCGGCTTGCAACAAGTCCCACTTTGGCAAGCCTTTTACGGTCAAATGCTAGCATCGCCGCGATGTGGGCACCGGCGGAATGACCCATGACGATAAGCCGACGCGGATCGCCACCGAATTCCATTATATGATCCACGGTCCAGCTCATCGCCTCAGCCGCGTCATCAATAAAGTCAGGGAACCGGACCTCCGGAAAGACGCGATAATCGGGAATAACGACTGTGAAGCCGCGCGTCGCCAACGCCGACCCGACAAAAAAATAGTCGCCGCGCTCGCCTTCCTCCCAGCCTCCACCATAGAAGAAGACGATAACAGGGGAAGGTCCATGTATAGTGGGCTGATAGACATCGAGAAGGTGACGCGGACGCTGGCCATAGCGGATGCCCTTACGCGGTCGCGTTGCTCCGATCGCGGCGATCGCATTAAGAAAATCGAGCGGCGACGTAAACGCTTTCATCTGCTAGCAGCCATCCATCGGTCAGGATCAGAAACCCACAAACGGGCGCAAAAGACGACCCAGGAATCCATGAAGCCGTGTGTCGCCTTCAAGAGCTGCAAGACAGACGCAATCCGATTCATGCCCCACGACCGGGCGATGATCGACATCGTCGCCCGCCTCGTCGAGATCCCCCGGGAAATACCGACCTCGCTCATCCAAAAGTGATCCGGACAGGATTTGCATGAATTCGAGGCCAGTATGTCCATGAGCCGGCAAATGAAGCCCCGCTCTCCCTTTGAGCAGCATGACCTTAGCGTCCGGACTGCCGGCGATCTTGACCTTGCTCCACTGGAAGCCAGGTCCAAGCCATTTCCACGGGCCGACCTCGCAGTCCTGCATCGCTCGCGGAAGTTCCAATCCCAATTCCGGATGCTTGATCGTAGGCCGGTCTCTCGCCTGTAACGGTTGAGCAACTTCAAGCCGCTCCATGGTGCGCCCGAAGAGATCCGCTGCAAGCGGAGCGGGTGGCATCTCGTCCAGGATCGCTCCGCCAATGGCCTCGAAATTCGCCATACGGTTGCGGCAGACGGTGCATCCTTCAAGGTGTACGGATACGACAAGCGCGGGGCCGGCACTCAACGTTCCGCTCGCCCTACGCATCAGCGTTTCGTCGCTGGGATGATGATTGATGGTCATATATTGTTGTCCAACAGGGTCCGAAGGCGATTGAGTGCCAGCCGGACACGGGATTTTACGGTGCCGAGCGGGATGCCCAACTCTCGAGCGATCTCCGCATGGGGCTTCTCAGCAAAGAAAGAGAGCCGCACGATCGTTGCCTGATCGCTCGGTAGGGATGCCAATGCCTTTCGCACCCCTTCTTCCCGTTCTGCCGTGATTGTGATGTCTTCACCCGATGGTGGCATGTCGGGTTCATCACTCGGATCCAAAAGATGATCGGCTGTCCGAGACTGCATGCGGCGCAGCCGGTCAATCCTTTGATTGCGAGCAATCGTAAACACCCATGTCGAGGCACCCGCTTTACCTGGATCGAAATAAGACGCCTTTCGCCATACCGCGATCATGACCTCCTGGGTCACTTCCTCGGCGACGGAATCCGCAAGACCTGACCGCAGAAGGAAGCTTTTGATGCGAGGCGCGAAATAGGCGAATAGCTGTGCGAAGGCATTTCGATCCTGCTGCCGCGCAACAGCACATATGAGGCTGATCAGTTCCTCAGGAGAAGGTAGCACCTCTTTTTGCCTGGCCTCGTTCAAAACAATAAGCCTCGCTGCGGGACGGACCTGCCGCGTGCGCCTTTTGTCGAGATGTAAACTTGCTGCATCCATTTGTCCTTCATACGCCCGCGCCCTGCAATTGGATCACGGGTTAGGTGATCTACTGCGCGCCAAGTTCCGTAAATATTGGCAGTTTGACGCGCGGAGGGAAATCCTTTGACCGGAAAGATTACAGCCACCGACTGGCATAACGGACCAGAACACGGGCCGGCCCCCGGTCAAAGCCTTGATATCGCTGTTGTGGGCAGCGGCATTTCCGGCCTGTCCGCCGCGTGGTTGCTTTCCAAGAGGCACCGGGTTGTTCTTTACGAAGCCGATAACCGGCTGGGCGGACACAGCCACACCGTCGATGCTGGGGGCCTGGCAGTCGATACTGGATTCATCGTGTTCAACGAGAACACCTATCCAAACCTGACGGCTCTGTTCGATCACATCGGCGTTGCCACAAAGTGCTCCGATATGTCGTTTGCCGTTTCCCTCGACGACGGCCGTCTCGAATATTCCGGCACTGGACTACTAGGTCTATTCGCGCAGCGCCGGAACGCCATCAGCCCAAGATTCTGGATGATGCTACGCGATCTCGTCCGCTTCTATCGCGAGGCACCGCGGAACGTTGCGGCACTGGGCATGATAACTCTTGACGAATATCTCGATGCGGCTGGCTACGGGGATGGATTCCGCAACGACCATCTCTATCCTATGGCGGCAGCCATCTGGTCGACTCCGGCGGCGAAAATCGGTACCTATCCCGCGGCTTCGTTCATCCGATTTTGCGAGAGCCACGGGCTGCTTAAGCTCACTGGCCGCCCCGTCTGGCGAACCGTCGCTGGCGGCAGCCGATGCTATGTTAGACGGCTCTCCGAGACCATACCGGAAGTCGTGTCAAACTATCCCATCAAAGCGATCGTTCGTACCGGAAATGGCGCCGAGGTCATCGGGCTCGAAGGCAACCGCCGCCATTTCGATCATGTTGTCATCGCCGCCCACGCGGACGAGGCGCTGAAACTGCTGGCCGATCCGAGCAGCGAAGAACGGCGTCTTCTCGGAGCATTCGAATATATTTTCAACGATGCGGTCCTCCATTCCGATACGCGTCTGATGCCGCAGCGGCGTCGGGTCTGGTCGAGCTGGAATTACATGACCAGAGATGACCTTGACGGCCGCCGGCTTGCGGTCACCTACTGGATGAACCGCCTTCAGGAAATCGAGAGCGATCGGCCGTTGTTCGTGACGCTTAATCCTCACAAGGAAATTGAAGCCGATACAATCTTGAAACAGATGCGTTACAGCCATCCCCGTTTCGATGCCGCGGCAATGGAGGCGCAGAAGCAGCTTTGGTCGCTGCAAGGTAGCCGCAACACCTGGTTCTGCGGAGCCTATTTCGGCGCAGGGTTTCATGAGGATGGGCTGCAAGCCGGTCTCGCGGTCGCCGAAGCGATCGGCGGCGTGCGGCGGCCATGGACGGTTCGGCACGAATCCGGGCGAATTCATATTTATGAAAGCGAGCTCGATCTGCCTGAGACGGAGGCAGCCTGATGCCAAAGGTCCGATCAGCTCTTTTCGCTGGTTCTGTGATGCACCACAGGCTCCGGCCAACACAGCACCGCTTGCGCTACAGAATCTTCTATCTCCTGCTCGATCTCGAAGAAATCGATGCTCTGGCAAGCAGGCTTCGCTTGTTCTCGCATAACCGCTTCAACCTCTTTAGCTTCCACGATCGCGATCATGGCGAGGCTGCAACCATGCCGCTTCGCGACAGGATCGAGCGGCACCTGGAAGAAGCGGGCATCGAATCGGGCGGACCGATCCAACTGCTCGCCATGCCCCGCATCCTAGGATACGCCTTCAATCCGCTAAGCATCTATTTCTGTCACAGACGAGACCAATCACTTTCCGCGATCTTCTACGAGGTCAACAACACCTTCGGGCAGCGCCACAATTATCTCATTCCCGTGCCCTCCGGCATCGAGGGGCCTATCCGGCAAGAAAGCCGAAAGTCTTTTTATGTGTCGCCATTCATGACCACCGACATGGTCTATTCGTTTTCTGTCGTGCCTCCGGGAACGGATTTAGCGGTTTCAGTTGTCGGCCGCGACGAGAGCGGGCCGCTTATTATTGCCAGGCTGGCTGCCGCCCGACAGGAGTTGACGGACGCTTCACTTGCGCGCGCCTTTTGCGTTTATCCACTGCTGACATTCAAAGTCATCGCGGGAATCTACTGGGAAGCGTTGCTGATCTGGCTGAAGGGTATTCGCCTGCATCGTCGACCCTTGCCACCCGATCAGCCGGTCACCGTTGGGCGTAGCGCTAGTCCTGAGATCAATCATCCAGAAAAGAAAACAGCGAATGGCCTTTGACGGCAAAACGAGAACACTCGACGGGATTGGGGACCGCAAGGAAAGCTTGGTCGCCCGCGTCTTGCGCCGAATGATGGCCCAGATCGAGTTCGGCCATATCATGGTTGTGCTGCCCTCCGGTGATCGTATCGAGCATTCTGGTGCGCAGGCGGGACCTTCTGCAACGCTTGTTCTCCGTCGCTGGCGTGCGATCCGGCGCCTCCTCAGCCAGGGAGATCTGGGCTTTGCAGAAGCCTATATCGAGGGCGACTGGTCGAGTCCCGATCTTGCCGCATTCCTGGAATTGGCGGCGCGAAACATCGCCGTGCTCGATCGCAAGATGTCTGGTTTCTGGCCTGTCCGCATGTTTAATCGCGCGCGGCATTTGCGGCACGCGAACAGTAAAGCGGGTAGCCGCAGGAATATCTCGTTTCACTACGATCTCGGCAATGATTTTTACCAGTGCTGGCTCGATCGGAGCATGACGTACTCCTCTGCGCTCTATGCGCATCCAAACCAGACGCTTGAAGACGCTCAGGAAGCCAAGCTGTCACAAATCGAAAAACTCCTGGACCTCCGCGGTGGCGAGGAGATCCTGGAAATTGGCTGCGGCTGGGGCGCGTTGGCCGTGAGATTGGCCCGCGCAGGGGCTCGCGTTACCGGTATCACCCTGTCGTCGGAGCAACTGGCACTCTCTCGACAGCGCGTGGAACAGGAAGCGTTGGTCGGCAGAGTTGCTTTGGAATTGACCGACTATCGCGACATCGAAGGCTCTTATGACAGGATCGTATCGATCGAGATGCTGGAGGCAGTCGGCGAGGCGTACTGGCCGATTTATTTCAAAACCCTGCATGATCGCCTGAACGTCGGCGGCATAGCGGTCCTGCAAGTGATCACGATCGACGAGACTCGTTTCGAGGCCTACCGTGGGTCCGCCGATTTTATTCAGCGTCATATCTTCCCAGGCGGGATGCTTCCAACGAAAGCGATCATTATCGAACAAGGTGGGCAGGCCGGGCTCAAGCTCGTTTCGACACAAAGTTTCGGCCAGAGCTATGCCGCGACACTAGCCGAGTGGCGCAAACGTTTCTTGGCGTCATGGCCCAGCATCACCGAAATGGGGTTTCCGGAGCGCTTTCGCCGGCTCTGGGACTATTACCTATGTTATTGCGAGGCAGGCTTCAGGGCCGCAACTATCGATGTGGACTTCTATGTTCTCGCAAAAAGATGACGGCCTAGATGGAAGAAGCAAAAATTTTTAAGGGGCGCTTGTCTTCTCCCACGCAGATGCAAATCGGCTCCATCGATTACTTGAGGTAGGTCCGCATCTAAATTGGTTTGTCGCTTAGATGACCTCTCGCAGCTTTCAGTCGTGAATATCAGCGCGAATATAACTCAATCCGCCGATAGCAAAATCGCACCGAAAGGCTCGGCCTATGGCTACCAGCCCGATACGCAGCAACCGACGTTTATCGAGTGGAATATCGGTGCGATAAGGAGCAAAGGCGCTGAACCGCAAAACGACGGTCCGCCAATCTGCATATGCCGTGAAATTTTGACGGTACGACTGCCACGGCTTTGCCAAATAGTCCGTCCTCAAGTGAACGCCGTAGAGCTCGCCATTGCCTAACACGTCGATCGCGATCCCGTCCCAGCCATTTGCATCCACAACATCGGCTGTCGGCGAGAGATCGAGCGCGGCTTGAACAAATCCTCCATTATTTTCCAAGCTGACGTCTCCGCGCACACGGATGGCGGCCCGACCGGCGACCATCTCGCGACCTATCACTCCCTTGGAATCTCCACCCATGACCTGGTCTGTAACAAGTTGCCAGACGCTGCCAATCGTAGCCACAAGAGGCTCCCCCCTGAGGTCATCTATTATAGTGGGCGCAGGCAACATCTTTTCATCCCTCATACTTGTGAACGCACGTTAGCGACATGCCGAAGAATGACAGCACCAGCAGAGGCGCAACTCAGCCACGCCATCGCATGGGGTAGCCCTTTTCGCCGATGGCGACTTGATGGCATCAAAATCTTACGCTGCGTCCGGAGCTTATATCAGCCGAATGTCCGGTTGTTGCCGCACCTGCACCTGCGACACTAAAATCACGACCAGTCAAGGTGCGTACCCGTCCAATTTTCTCTGCTGGAATTCTTGATCGAGAACCGTTCATGTCTTGAGCAAAGCCCTCAGATCGTCATGCTTTATTGGAAACTCGACCGAATGCCAAAAGATCGCGAGAAGACCATCACGCAAGCGGCCCGCGCATTCATGGAACGCTTATAGCAAAAAGGGTCGGCCTTATCGGGCGCTGGCCCGGGAAGCTGTTCGTCGTAGCTAGCCGCGCCTTACATCCAACCTGCCAATTCCTTTCTGACAACGTGTTCTATGACTTTCATTCCGCCCGTCCCGTCGTTGAGGCACGGCACATGGGTGAATCGTTCGCCGCCACCCTGAAGAAAAGCTTCCTTCGCCTCCACTGCAATCTCTTCGAGAGTTTCGAGACAGTCGGAAACGAAGCCTGGATTGATCACCGCAATTTTCTTTGTTCCGTTTTTTGCAAGCTCTTCGATGGTTTTGTCTGTGTATGGCTGCAGCCATTCTTCCGGACCAAATCTCGATTGAAACGTCACCATTATCCGGTCTTTGTCCCATCCAAGACGCTCCCCAAGCAGCCTCGTCGTTTTGTGGCATTGGCAGTGATAGGGATCGCCCTTCTTAAAATACGACATCGGGATGCCGTGGTAGGACGTGAGCAGTATCTCCGGCTTCCAATCGAGCGTTGCAAGATGGCTTTCGATAGAATTGGCGAGAGCGTCGATATAGATTGGATCGTCGTGATATCTTGGCACCGTCCGGATTGCTGGCTGGCATCTAAGATCGATCAGCGCCCTGAAACTTTCGTCGTTCACCGTCGCAGTCGTCGCGGCCGCATATTGAGGATAGAGCGGATAAAGAAGAATCCTTTCGCATCCAGATTTCTGAAGATCCTGGATCTTGCTGCGTATTGATGGCTCCCCATAACGCATCGCCCAGTCGATCTGAATCGACGAAAATTCCGACAATCTGTTTGCGAGTTGCGAAGCCTGGCTACGTGTGTAAGTCCGCAGGTAGCTTTCGTCCTTTTCCTTGTTCCAAATCCTCTCATAGGCTTTTCCGATTTTTCTCGGCCTCGTATTCAGCACGATGCCGTAGAGTATCGGATACCAGAGCCAACGAGACCACTCGATGACGCGGCGATCTGTCAGGAATTCTGTGAGATATCGTCGCAGTGAAGCGGGATCGGTTGCATCGGGCGTGCCGAGATTAATCAGCAGCACACCGATTTTGCCAAATTCCACCTTCGGATGCTTAGAGGGTGCGTTCTCAATCAAAATTCGACCATCCATTGCGGAAGCGCGTTGTTAGCAAAAAAGAGTGCGTAAGATCGAAAGCATCGTGTCCAACTTAAAGAGCAGCTCACGCTTAGGGCGTCTCAGAACCGACTTGCGTTTTTGCCTTTTTCCTATGAATGTCACCCAATCTAGCCTCCAGCATGTTCAAGTACGTTTACGAGCGGGAAAGCCCGGCGGATCACTGTCGCAAGGGAAAAGCCTGACCGGGCTCTACCCCCGCTGCGACCTATGGCAGGAAGGAGAGAGGGCGAGACCTAGCAGGAAGCAGGGACGCGCAAGTTGAATGCGAAGAGACAAAAAAGCTTTAGCAGTATCTTTCAAACGAAATAGGACTTGCCTTTCGTGAGCTCATAGCCCCGAGCGCGATTTTCCTTATCAACTTCACGGCCAGTGACTTCATCAACTAGCTTTTGACGAAGGCGATGGCCGCTATTCTTATTGATCTGATGGAAGTGTGTTTTCTCGGCTGAGGTGGACGCCGGATACAAAGCAATGGGACAGGTCACCAACGATAGGCGCAAGCAGCCTTTTCAGTACGCGCGTGGTGCCATTTGCTGTCCTCCAAAGCGATATCAATGAAGGTTTGCGGGTTTGGTTCCAACCCTATCAGGGTCCACCGCACCCCTAGGGGAGCAGTGTCAGCGTGAACTACTCTGAAGCGCACAGCAGGAAACGGTGGCTCAAGCCGGCTCGCGATCTAATTTAGCACTCGCGGAAGCACGACCACCGATACGACGTCTGCCTTTAGAATCTCGGTTGCAATGATCGCGATGTGAAGCGAGAAGCGATCCTCGATTTCGGCAGCGCAATCTTCATCGAGAGCGTCGATGAACAGGATGTCACCCTCAAGTTCGGTACACTGAAAGCCGAGAAACAGGCGATCGTATTGCTCAGCACCCACGATGAGCGCCATTCTCGCCTCGATTGCTTGCTGCTGGACTACTGAAAGCTTCATTGTGACCATCCTGCACCAGGCACATGGGTATGATCACAAAGTCGAGCAACACTGCTGCCTCATAAAATTAAACATCGAGCTGACACGCGAACGAAGCTGAAGCGCTGACTTCATGATAAGCAAAAGCAGGTCGCTTAAAGTCCCGGCAAAAGCCTGTCGGTGTTTTTTATCTCAACCACGAAATCATCCTTGGTTGGCTGGACGGTGAAGATAGCCGTCTTGGTCTCCGGAGACCGGGACTTGCCGACGATGTTCTGCTGTTGAATCGCAGCGCTGACCAACCCACCGATGTAGTCCATACCGGGATTCTTCTTGTCCATCTCCTCGGCGACGGTGGACGTCAGTTGATCGCTGCCGAGCTGAATCGCTAGCAGCACCGTCCAAAGAGGCACGTAGACCTTCGGGTCGTAGGTATAGGTCATGTGACAACGATATCGGGAGATCGTATCCTTATAATCGTCGGTCAGAACCGTGACGTTCTGAAAGAGAGTCGGATAGGTCAGAAAGACGTCACGTTCGTTATCCAGAATTCGCCTGATACCCTTTCGGAGTACCGGGAGATTGACTCCTGTCGTCACCCGCTGGGCTGCAGCCGCGACCTCTGGCTCGACCAAAGCTTCAAATTTTGCAGTGACCTGTTCTTTAGTCATCGTGGTGAGTTGAGTGTAACTCAGGCCCAATGGGGCACATTGCAAGACGATCTTACACGCAATCATTTCCTGCACTTTGGTGATGACGGCCTTGTTTTCGCAGTCGTACTTATCGCTGGAGAACCATCCGGCTTGAGAGCTACTGACGGATAGACTGAAGATGGATGCCAAAGCTGCAAACGATAGAAGGCGGGATTTGCGTACAGTCGGTTGATTGAAGGCCATGTTCAGTTTCCTCCTGCGTCATGGCAGAAGGCGTACATCCACTTCTTCTCACCAGTCTTCAAATTCTCGATTTTTTCCGAGTAATTCCAGTGACCATCATCGAAAAAGATAAAGCCAACCATGCCGACGTCTTCGGACTTCTTATACATCCCAGCCCATTTTAAAAATTTCACGTTCTTGTCGGTGTCGGTTACGAAACGAATACCGTCATACTGCTGAGTACGAGTATAGGCGCGACCAAACGCTGTATAGTGCTCGACTATCATTCCTTTGACGTTCATTTTCGAATCGACATCAACGCTAATGAGAATTTTGTAGACGGGATCTTTGTCCAAGACCTGAGGTTCGGGCTTGAATGAAGTCGGTGAACATTCAAGCATCGTTGCGCCACGCCAGACGGCGGGTTCATCAGCGCGCGCGAATGATCCAAGACCAACAAGGATGACAGTGGACAAGAGAATTGTCTTCATTCTCCGTCCTCCTCATGACATCCAGCGAGCATCGTCGCTCGGCCCTTCTCAGACCCATTTTCTATCTTCGCCAAGACCTCGTTATAGAACCAGTGGCCCTCGGCGAACCTGAACGTCCCGCCCATGACGAGGCTCTTGTCGTTCCTATCTGCGCCAGCCCACGTGATGACTTTCTTTTTCCAAGAGATGGCATTCGAGACGACGTCATAGGCGTATGCGCGAGACGTGATCTTGCCCGACAAGGTGGTCGCCTGGATGGTATAGTTTTTCTCTTCAGGACGGATCCTGATCCTGAACTTGTAGACGGGATCATCCGTCTTCACATCCGGGTTTCTCGAAAGAACTCCACATTCGAAGTTGCGAGGGCCATTCCAGAAGGCCGCGTGCGCCGTCGATCCCAATCCCGCGAAGATCACTGCGCTAATAATGAAATGTTTCTTCATAAATTCGCCGCCCTAGCGATAATCGATGACGCTGCCGGACGAACTCACAGCACGAACGCTGCAGCCCGGGTTGCTGGAAGCCGCAAGGTCCATTGCGTTCTGAATGGACTCGTCGTTCGAGGCCGAATACGCGCAATCCCGCCAATATGAGTCTCCAGCTCCCCTAATTTGAATTTTGGCATCTCCGTTTGACGCCGAGAAACTCGCTGCAGCCACCTGCAATAATAACTTCCAAAAACCCATTGGATCTCTCCTATCCGTGCCTCGCCAGCGGGCCGGATTCGCCTGGCTCATAATATTGAGCCCGGCGCGCCTGTATCTGGCTTATCTGAAAATTATTCGGTTTTAAAGCCGTGGGTTTAAAGACCGTAAACGTGTTCGCTGGAGGGCATGGACCTCCGGCACATCCTGGCAACCAACCTGCGGCGTATCCGCCATGAGAAAGGGATTTCTCAGGAGCAGTTGGCCTTTGAAGCCGAAGTGGACCGGGCTCACGTGAGCAAAATCGAGCGAGGGATGACCCAGGTCGGGATCGAGATCATCGGCAAGTTCGTCGATGTCCTGGGCGTCGAGCCTGCCGAGTTCTTCCAGTTGCCGCCCAAACGAGCCCGGAAGAAATAAATCCCGAAAGCTGTGGACTCGCATTCGTCTGAGCCCACCTTCACGATCTTCAATTGACCTCGGATCATGAACGAGAAATAGGTTTAATATCCTATTTCGGAGAATGGCTCATGAGGTTGTCCCGGCGTCGGTTTGTCGAGGGATCAGCTTTGCTGATTCTGGGTGCCGCATCCGACTCGGCAGCGAGTGAGCCCAACGATTCGCGTATCGAACAATTGAAGATGCGCCGAGCCCACCTGATAGCCGAATGCGAGCGTCTGGATCGGATGTGGCATGAGGCGCAGGGGAAGATGCCGTGGCATCTGTTGCCGGGACCGAAGTTCATGAACGAGCATGGTGAAGGGTGCGGGCCTCGGGTTGGGTGGCCCGCCGATCTATCGGGGCGAATAAAGCTGAACACCGGCTTGGTGTTAGTAAGGCCATCCCCACACGATCTTCGCGAGCTATTCGAACAAGACACTTTGGGGAGAGGCCGGGAGACGGCTGTCATCAACTATCGACAACGTGTTGGAAAGCTCAGAGATAGGCTTCGCCTGAAACGACAATGGGAATCCGATGTCGGAATGCCACGAACGTCGGACTGGGAGCCGTTGGACATCGAAATCGAAGCAATCGACGAACGGCTCCAATCGCTGATGAAGAAGGGCATATGGGTCGTTGATTGATATCGATTGGTGATGTGTTAAAGCGCGTACCACAATAAGTAGGAGTATTGAATGACAAAGAAGGCAAAGAAGTCCGTCAAGAAGGTTGCGAAGAAGCCCGTTCGCCGGCCTTTCAGCAAAGAAGATATCAAAGCCTTGAAGGCTCATTCAAAAGCTCGGACTCCCGTGGCGAAGATCGTCAGGCTGATGAAACGCACTGAGGGCTCGCTCCGTCAGAAGGCGTTGAAGCTTGGCATCGGCCTCGGTCATCAACGTTAGTCTATCGAGACTTTTGAGTACACCCAGCGTCTTTTAGCATCTGTCCATTGTTGTGACTGTCCGTCGATCGTTTCTCATGACCACGGAGCGTCTGAAATGAGACCGCAGGTAGTGCTGGCCTTTAGAGCCGTTTAGACGTCCTGCGGTCACAGAAAATGAAGGGGCAGCTCGGCGCTGCCCCTTCCACATTTAGGATGCCTTCTTCGGCTTGAACGCCGGTCTGGCCTTGCTGGCTTGCGAGAGTATCTCATCCAGCTCTCCAGCCCGCACCGCCTCAATCAGCATGTTGATGATCGTCGGCAGCTTGTCCTTGGCTGGAACCACGATTGCCGCCTTACCCTTCTCGAACTCGACGGCCTTCGAGCCGAATTTCACCGTCATGAGGACCGCACCTGCCGGATCGCTCTTCCACCAGGGCCGAACTTTCTGCCGCAGGACGACCGGCTGCTTTTGGCCATCCACCTCGGCCATCCTCTGGACCGTCCGGATATAGGCCGGATCATCCAGGAGGCGCTTCTGCTCCTCCAGCTTCTCGATGAATTTGGCACGTCGGTTATGGATGGGATCACCGGTGGTCTTCGGCATTGCGGTAAAGGAAAGGGACTTCAAGACTGGCATTGGGTTTCTCCATTGTTGGATCAAACCCAGCCCGTTTTAACATCCCGTACGTGCTTGTAACTGGCTCAACGCCACTTTTGACGACCTGCATCGCCAAAAGCCGATTCCGGCACTTGAATCTTTGGCCTATCCGACGAATGGTACACTCGGACTCATTTCAAAAAGCCAATAATTGAAAATTTTGGGTGGTGAGAGCGATGGCTAAGGCGGCCAAATCTGCGGTCGATAATGCAACGACCCCGAGCAGCAAATCAGACGCGAAAGCTCAAGTTGTTGCGGAAGCGGCGAATGAATTTGTTTTCGCTGTTGTGGGCCATGTGGGCTCTGGAACATCAGAAGTCGCACGGAGCTTCAAAGAACTACTAGAGCGCCAGACGGAGCCATTTGATACAACTGTCATTAAAGGCAGCGAGGTTATCGAAAAGTGGGCGACCAGCATTGGCAAAAAACCACCTGAACGACCTGATCAACAAGCAGTTCGAAGTCTTCAAGATGCTTCCGTCTGGCAAGATTTGGGCGACACTATGCGGGAAAAGGATCTCTCATCGGTCGCTAAGGGCTTGATTCAAGAAATTCGAAGCGCAAGAGCATCTGCGTGCAAGGCGACGCTGGTCGATGGCGAGCCAGTAATTCCCGATGGGAAGCCGAGAGCTTATGTGCTTGATGCACTAGGTTCAGGACCCATTAAATTCTTGCAGATATGTTGAGTGATTGATTCAATGGCGGTGCTGGGAGGCATCGCCATGAATGATCTGTTTTTGCTTACCGAGGCGCAGATGCGCCGGATCGAGCCCT
>Ga0209916_1001042_pt1 | contig 29679 bp, 36 predicted proteins | sample ThiBio_1000_plan_FD_183956 | JGI IMG/M metagenome (GOLD analysis project Ga0209916, IMG submission 183956) | Wastewater bioreactor microbial communities from Cape Town, South Africa - Thiocy_solids_2 (SPAdes) | ecosystem: Engineered > Bioreactor > Thiocyanate-remediating > Anaerobic-Aerobic ... | reverse complement strand
CAGATTCAGCCCACCGTCCACGGTCAGGCCTTCTGGCAGCGCGGTAATGCCGGTGCCGCGCAGATCAATCCAACCGCCCACGGTCAGTCCTTCGGGCAGTGCAGTTATGCCGGTGCCGCGCAGATCAATCCAACCGCCCACGGTCAGTCCTTCGGGCAGTGCAGTTATGCCGGTGCATCCTTCCAGATTCAGCCCACCGCCCACGGTCAGGCCTTCTGGCAGCTCGGTGATGCCGGTGCATCCTTCCAGATTCAGCCACCCGCCGACGGTCAGGCCTGAAGCCGACTGGAATTCGTCGGCGCTCATAACTTTTCCATCAACTTTTATCGTTTGCATATCTCTGCCTCATTTGAATTAGTTACCCCGTAACGTGGGGCGGTCGGTGATGGCCTGACGTGCAAAGGAGATTGCCATCCAGCACTACGGGCGTTTGCTATACACGCCCCGCCTACGCAACCAACCAGGAAAATGAACTGTGTTGGTAAGGCAATACTAAACATCACGTTTATAGATTGCAAACTATTTGTTTAGTTTTTTTCTACGGGCAAGAAAAAACCCGCCGAAGCGGGTTGAGATTGGTGGTTATGTTGGTGCTATTGGTTGGGCAAGATAGCCATTGGCATTTACCGATTGAGTTGGTTAATTTGTTGGTTCAGGCTGGCGATTGCACGCTGGGTTGCAAGAATATCTGTCGCGTATTTATCAGAAACAGCCTGCATTTCAGTTGAAATAGAATTTTCGTAAACAGCACCGGCAAGGTTGTTATTGGCCAATGATTTTTTATACCTGAGCACGGCCATTTCCTTATTACGTTGCTCTACCAAATGCAGCATGTGTTGCTTTGCGTCATCAAGCCGAGCATACAGGCTATTGCTATAGCGGGATTTTTCTCCCTGCTGTATCAAAGTTCTGTTCTGGCTATTGGCTGACTGGGTTGAGTCGATTTCATCCTGTGTCGGTGTATGCGAATCAATGACGATCTTCTTAGCATCTGCCCCACATGGGAACTGGCTGAATGTCATTTGTCCCTTTGCATCTTTGCATTTGTATATTTCGGCAGAATGTGCGCTGGTTGCGTACAACAGGCCGAGCATGGCTGTGATATAAATTGGTTTGGCTAGCATTTTGATTCTCCATTTTCAAAGTCTTATCTTCGATGGCGGTACAATAAACGATACTGCGTGGATCTTGTCAATCTTATCCCATGTGAGGCTGATGCGGCCAAAGGCATCGTTCACGGATAACAGTGTCACGCCTTCGGCTTTGCTGTACAGCAGTTCTTTTACCATGCTACGGCCGTCTTTTGTTTTAACCATAACGTATTCACTCACCACTGGTTCTTTGTTCGGTTCGCATACAACCAGCCAACCATCCCGAATGGCTGGCGCCATACTTTGCCCACGCACGCGAAGGCTATAGGCGTTCGGGTCTTTGGTTGGAACATCGACATAACCTTCGCCGTGCCCAACTGGATATTCATTCTCAAACCAATAACCTTCATCACCGAGCTGAGCTGTGCCAACAATCGGGGCCGTGCGGTAGTTGCCTACGATGGGGCCGTACTCTGCATCCTGCTCTTTTACATACATTGTTCTTTTTGGAGTGCCGGTACCTGTTACAAGCCATTCAAGATTGACATTTATTTTTTCTGCAATGATGCGGTGCATCATCGGCGGAACACCGCGATGCTTCCAGTTTTGCACTCGTTGTTCAGATGCGCCGATGGTTCTGGCGAAATCTGCCCAGTTCATACGATTTTCTTTCAAAATTTGTTCTATTCGAGTGTAAACATCTTGCATAAACACATTGTTTATTTGTTCATGCATATGTGCAATAAACGGTATGTTGACTTTTCTACACACCGCGTTTAGATTGTGCGTCATGAATAAAATATCCTCAGCAATAAAGGTCGCTGGCGGCGCTCAAGCGTTGGCAGACTCCCTTGGTATTTCGGTACAGCGGGTGTGTAACTGGCAATACAGGAACAGAGTTCCGGCTGAGTTTATCCGTCGAATCGAGCAAGTAACTGGTGGGAAAGTATCTGCATACGATCTTCTACCTCAAATTGATGAACCAAATTCTAATACTGAACACGAAAATGCTTCGGCCTGATCGGTGTTTTTTTGTCTCATTTTTTGGGCTTACCACGCTATACCACTGCGTGGATATGAGTGGTAACCATGAATAATCAACAACTTGATTTATGGCACGACAACCTTGGCGATGCGCTGCGCGCGGTGGTTATGGCCGCAGGCGGACCAAAGAAGATCGGCTCTGAACTTTGGCCGACACGCAAGATCGAGGATGCCGCACGGCTGCTTAACCACTGCCTGGACGATGACCGCGCAGAGAAACTGGGGCTGGCAGAAATCGAACACATTCTCAAAAGAGGCCGCGCGCTCGGCATTCATACCGGCATGGCATATCTGGCCCAATCGTGTGGCTACGAACAACCCAAACCCGTCAACCCGGAATCCGAAAAGGAAAGGCTGCAACGCGAATTCATTCAATCAGTCGCGCTGCAAGCTGAGCTAGTAAAGAAGATGACAAGCCTATGAACGAACAAACATTCGATCGTGATGCCGAAGGACGTGCCGATGAGCTGGCAGCCCGTGAGCTTGAGTCCGCTCTTGCCGATCACCGCGCGGGTATTGACCGGCGCGTGACTACGCATAAGCCATGCCGCAAGTGTGGCGGCATTGATTGGCGCATCGCCGAAGGTTATGCCATCTGCGAAGAGTGCATGCTGGATATGTCGGGTGCTGCATCATGATAACCCCGTTCCCCGAGGCGAATGGAAGTGGTTCCATTTTTCGATCAGTAGATAAACATTCCATATTTAACATTAGCTTATGGTTAATGCATTTCCGGCGTGGGTCCTTCCTGGACATCGTGTCACACGGGTACGTAGAGGCTCGGTCCTCCACTAGTCTATGGGTTTGGTTTATAGGCAACCGCTTTGGTGGGTGCCTGGCGTGAGTTGGGAAAATTATGATGATGTTGTCGATCAGCTCCGGGCTGGTGGGCTTGTCATTGACTCGAGCGGTATTGATGTTGGCACAACTTTGCCCGTGCGATGTTTTGAACAGGGTGGGGATCGCGAAAAACGTGGTTGGTATTGGCTATCTGAAATACCGCTGGCCGGTAAAGATGGTCGGATTAGCAACTATATCGTTGGATCATATGGCATTTACAGAGGAAATGATTCCGGCAAGCAGAACATTAAATTAAGCCCAAAAAAAGTCACTATAAATGCTGAAGAGCGTGAGGCCATACGGGCTCGGCAGCTTGAACAATCCAGAAGGATGAAGGCTAAACGAGCGCATGAGATCCAGCGAGCAGCTGATCGTGCGCTTTTTGTTTGGGGCAAGTACATTCAGCAAGGATCTTCAAAATATCTGGAGCGTAAGGGAGTTCAGGCTCATGGTGTCCGGTTCAGCCCGATGGGTAACGGGACATTTGCCATTCCGATATGTGATTCTGCTGGGCGCGTGTTCGGGTTGGAAATTGTTCGAGAGAACGGAAAACGCGGAAGACAGAAGGAGTATTTCCCCAAGGGCCTAGACAAGAAGGGCCATTACTTCCTCATTGGTTCACCAAGCCCGGGCGGTATTATTTTGGTGGCCGAAGGATTTGCAACAGGCGCCACCCTGCATGAGTCAACCGGATTACCGGTTGCCGTGGCTTTTGATGCGGGTAACTTGCTGCCGGTTTCGCAAGCCCTTGCCAAGGCATACAAGGGCGCTCGTTTACTTATCTGTGCCGATGATGACTTTGCCACCCATGGCAACCCAGGCATAGAAGCGGCTAAAAATGCCGCGTTGGCCGTATCTGGTCGGTATGTAGCGCCCCGTTTTAACGATGCGGGCCAGATAGAGGCTAGGGCACGCATCACAGAATGTGTGCCACTGCCTGGCGGCAGGCTGACCGCAGAAGAACAAAAAGCAGCGAAACAGCGTGTGGCTGCATTATTCAACGAATTGGGCGTTGAAAAACTCACCGATTTTAACGATCTGGCCATGTCCCCTAGTGGCGGCAATCACCTGGTTCGATCACAGATTGATGAAGCAATCGCAGAGGCAGGCTGGAAGCCTTCAACGGCACCGCTGCGGATGGAGCCTATCAAGGGGGGCGGGGAAAGCCGTCGGCGTCAGGCTGTTTCTGTGATGGGGCTGGATGATGCCATCGAACGGTTTTGGCCCATTGATGATGGAACGGGCAAATATCTATGGGATACCTGGACCCGAAAAATAGTTCATCGGGATCAAATGGCGGCATTGCTCCCTGCCGGAATTCGTGGTGATGATGTAAAGCGCCACGCTACTTGGGTAGAGCGCGGTGCTGTTTATATCGACCAAATCGGGTTTGACCCGACAGAGCAAGACAAAGATGTTCTGCTCAACACATGGCGCGGTTGGCCCATCGAGCCGGTAGCGGGTGAATGCCACCTCATATTGCACCTCATCGAATACCTATGCAGCGAAGAAAAGAACCGGCATGAAGTCGTCAAGTGGTTGCTGTCGTGGATGGCATATCCGCTGCAAAACCCCGGCGCGAAGATGCATAGCGCCGTTATAATGCACGGGCCGCAAGGCACGGGCAAAAGCGCGGTATTTCAAACGCTGGCACGCATTTATGGCGAATACAGCGCCGTGCTTAACCAGCGTGGTCTTGAAGATAAGTTCAATGCAGACTGGGCTGATTCAAAACTATTCCTGCTGGCCGAAGAAGTTGTCACCCGTGCTGAAATGTGGCACATCAAAAACGAGCTCAAAGAGCTGGTCACCGGCGAATGGATACGCGTAAACCCGAAAAACGTGGCCGCCTATCGCCAGCGCAATCAAATCAATATTGTCTATCTATCCAATGAAGGCCAACCGCTACCGATCGAAAACGACGACCGGCGTCATCTGGTCGTATGGACCCCGCCGCAGCTTGATGAAGAATTTTTCGATGCGTTATGGTCGCAAATAGAAAATGGCGGCCTTGCTGCTTTTTACGACTATCTACTCAAGCTCGACATAACCGACTTTCACCCACGCAAAAAGCCACCCAATACCATCGCAAAAGATCGCTTGGCCGAGCTGGGCAAGCCAAGCGAAGAGCGTTTTATGGATGAATGGACCTGCGGTGAGAGCGATTGGCCATTCTGCCCGTGTGAAGGTCGCCAGCTATACCAGGCCTATTCCCGATGGTGCAAAGAAAATGGCGTCAGAAATCCGCGTGAATCAAACCAATTCCTTGGGTATGTCAACCGAAAAGTAGGCTGGAGCAACGAGCCAAGGCGCTTGTTCGACTCAACACACTACACCGGCGACCCGATACGAAAACGCATCGTCATGCCACCAGTGCAGCTACTCGAAAAAAATAACGCGCAACAGCCTCAAGACAAGACCAGCGCGCAATGGGTTACCGACTGTTTTTTCCAATTCAAGGCCGCGCTCGAAGGCAAAAGCCAAAGTTTTTCGCCAAAAAACGAGAGTGAACACTATGCAAGTCATTGAAAATAAAGCATGTCACAGGTGTCACAGGCTATGTCACAGGCACGATGCCGCGCAAGTTATTGAAAACAAAAGAATGTCACAGGTGTCACAGGTGTCACAGGGGGTAATGCCTCATGTGTGCGCGCACACACGCGCACACACGCCCGCGCGCATGCATGTGCGCGTATACCCTGTGACACCTGTGACATCTGTGACATATTATAAAAAACAAATAGTTATAGAAGATTATGCCTGTGACATAGCCTGTGACACCTGTGACATAACCAATCAATCGATCGGCTATACCTTGGTTCCGGTAATGTTTTTATCAAAAAAAACAACAGCTTTTAGCTTTTTAGGTGCGTTATGAGCCGCATTTTGGTCGAAACAAAAAGCCAATTTGCCGAACGCATGGGCGTCAGCAAAAGCACAGTCACCCGCTGGGGCCATGCCGACCGACTTGTCATCAATACCAAGGGCCTGGTTATCGTGCGCGAAAGCATTGCTCGAATCGAAGAAACCCGCGCTGGCCGCCTTGATATGGAAGCGCACCACGCGGCTCATCGCGGTCACGGGCTGCAACGCACTGGCGCTGACATCAATATCCCCGCACAAGATATCCCAGACGGCCCTGGTGACCACCGTACAGAGCTCACCCGGCGGCGGATTGAAATCGAAAATAAAACGATACAAATCCAACTTGACCTTGAAGACGGCATCCGGCTTCTTCGCAATCGTGTGCGTGAAGGCTCATATGCCATCGGCGGAGCCATCCGCGCGAGTATCGAATCGCTTATCGATGAGCTGGCACCCGTGCTCATAGCCAACGACACAGACGAAGCCCGCCGGTCATTGATTCAAGCGGCAGTTCAGCGGGTAAAAAAAACCGTCGAGTCCGACGTGCATCGTTTAACCCGCCACCTGCGCGAACAGAGGGATGAAGAATGAGCCCAAAAAACACATCAAAGCCAACTAGCCCACTTACCTGGCATACGGTTAGCTCATGGGCCATCACAACTGAGTGCGGTCGATTCAAGATCAGCAAAATGCTTGTAAACGCAGAAGCGGGCTACATGCTCTTTCAGCACATCGAAGGTCAGCGTTATCGACTCATCGACAAATTCCCAGATGCAGCATCGGCCAAAGAAAAAGTAGAGGGCTTGATCAATGGCTGATCGTCCACTCACATCAGGCAATTACTCCACCCTGGCCGATGCCCAGCGCGAGCGCGACCGCATGCGCCTGCATCAAGTGCAACGTGTGTTTGATCGGGCCATGGCCGAAAGCATTGAAACATCAATAGTCATGCAAGCCATCGCCAGCGCAGAGCAAATCATCATCTCCCGACTTGATGAAATCATCGGCCAATTCACCGAGGTAATCTCGGGCGAAAACAACGAAACAAAAATTCACTACCTGCTCTCAGACACTGCCCACGATGTCCTGCGTCGCATCAGCGAAGTGATTCAAGGCAGCAGCCTTCCGGAAGTGACCGATCAAATCGCACGGGGAATCAAGCCACGGCCCCTGTTATCCGTCAGCCAGTGGGCCGAACAAAATCGCATCCTTTCCACAGGAACCAACTCGCCCGGCCCATGGCGTAACGATAAAAACCCGCACCTCACCGAAATCATGGATGCGCTGTCAGAGCACAGCCCAGTGCGCAAAGTCACCATGGTCAAAGGCTCGCAGATTGGCGGCACAGAGATCATTTACAACTGGGTCGGTTACATCATGGATCACGTCATCAACAAAGAAGTGATGCTTGTTACACCCGATGAAACCCTGCGTGATACCGTCCACAACCCACGTCTGCGCGCCATGATCAACGAAACGCCAGCGCTTACCGATCGGCTCGGAAAAATAAAACGCCGCCACAGCCTTGATCAAATCGAATTCAGCCCAGGCGTAAATCTCATCAATGCCGTAGCAAGCGCACCATCGCGCGCATCAGGCAAAGCGTTGCCTTTCCTGATCATGGATGAAGTTGATTTATACAAGAGAGACCTCGGTGGCGAAGGTTCAGCCACCGATCTTTTTGCAAATCGACAAGCCACATTCAGCCGCAGCAAAACCTACCAAGTCAGCACGCCGCGCGGCGAGATGAGCGCCATCATTGATGAATACGAAAAATCAGACCAACGCCAGCGGCATGTGCCCTGCCCGCACTGCGATCATCTCCATGTGCTCGACTTTCACGAGCATTTCGGTTTTGAAAAGCATGAAGTCCCGTTGCGTGAAGGCACCACCCAAATAATCGTCACAGATGCCTGGTTCGTCTGCCCATCGTGCGGCGGAAAAATCGAAGAAAGCCATAAAACATGGATGTTCGAGCGTGCCCAATGGATTCCGCGCCGCCCGCACATCACACGCCACCGTGGCTACGCCCTACCCTCATTTTACAGCCCATTGGGCCTCGGCCGTACCTGGAAAGAAATCGCCCAAAATTGGGTCGAGGCACAAGGTCGAGAAACCAAGCTCAAAGTATTTTTCAACACCATCCTTGGCGAAGTATTCGAGCAGCCCGGCGACCGTGTGCAGCATCAAGCCCTTTTTGATCGGCGAGAAGACTATCTGCAACGCCTGCAGGAACTACCCATTGCCCTGATCACTGCAGGCATCGACGTACAAAAAAACCGGTTCGAAGCTACCATCATTGGCTGGGGCCCGGCAGAAGAGCGCTGGGTAATCGCCCACGAAATAATCCCGGCAGAAACCCACCTCGAAGAAGAATGGGCGCCCCTGCATGATCTGCTCGATCGATGGGATGTAGACGCCTATGTCATCGATTACGGCTACCAAAGCAAACGCGTCAAAGAGTTTGTCGCGCAAAGCAAACGACGTGGCTGGGCAGGCAAAGGCAGCCCGTCACGCGCCACCGATGAAATACCCAACAAGCGCGCCATAGCCCGAGAGCTTCGCAAGCGCACGATCCAAGGCATCCGCCCCGTCACCTTGGGTACGCAAAAAATCAAAGATAGCGTCATTGAAGACTCCCTCAGCATCACCAAGCCCGGCCCCGGATACACCCACTTCCCGATCGCCGAAGATTTAGACATCAGCTACTTTGAACAGCTCGCCGCCGAACGCAAAATACAAAAAGTCTATCGCGGACGTATCGAATACGTCTGGGACAAGATCCCCGGCGCCCGCAATGAAGCCATTGACTGCCTCATGCTCAACTATGCCGCCATGCTGCTCATGGACCGCGATTTGAGCAAGCCGCGCCCTATTCGATTCCATATCAATCCAGATGGTGATGTAGTCATGGAAAGCCATAAAAAAACAGCCGCCATTTCGGCACCTGCAAAACCAAAGTCAACATCAGGTCAATCGACTAAAGCGGTTGGCAAATCCGACTGGGCAAGTCGTATTTAATCAACACAAAAACGGAGGCAGGCATGAGAAACGCGACAAACCGCCACGATGCCGACAACAACACCGAGATTCAACGCGCGTTAACAGCTGGGCTTGTCCGCCGCTTTGGCCTAAGCGAGTTTTGCGCCTCGTTGCTGGCTACAGAAATTGCGGGCGAGATTCAAATCGAGCTGGGCGGTAACGAGATATACATACCGGCCCAAGACAAAACCGAGCGCAATCACGCCATCCGCAGCGAGTTTGCAGGCAACAATCACGGCGCCCTGGCTAAAAAATACGGCATCAGTTGTCGCCAAGTGCGCAACATCGTTGCCGGTTGAGTAACTTTTGAAATTTTGCCGGTAAAAATTTCCGAGCAAACCGCATAGCGTAATCAAAAATAGGAGACAACAGCCCATGACTACAGCAACCGACATGCTTGCTCAATACCTCGCCGCAGAATCGGCCATTTTGCAGGGGCAAGAATTCAGCTTCGAAGGCCGCTCACTCAAGCGTGCCGACCTGCCATCCATCCGCGCCGGTCGGCTGGAATGGGAAAAGCGCGCGCAATCAGAAGCAATGGCAAAAGCAGGCGGTGCACAAATCGGCGGTCTATCGTTTGCTGTAGCGAGAATGGACAAATGAACCGCCTTGATCGGCTGATCGCCGCCATATCGCCCGAGCGCGCCATGCGCCGCATGCAAGCGCGCAAAGTCATGGCGCTATACGAAGCGGCCACACCCAACCGCACGCGCAAAACACGCACTGACATTAGCGGGCCAAATAACCAAACTCAGCAAGGCGCGGTATCGCTTCGCACCCAAGCCCGGCACCTAGAGCAAAACCACGATCTGGCGCGCGGTATGCTACGCATCTTGGTGGATAACGTGGTGGGCCCCAAAGGCATTGGCATCGAGCCACAGCCGCGCGATGCTGCCGGAGTGATTGACCGGGAATATGCCCGCAAGCTGCGGGATGCCTGGCGCGATTGGCAGCGCCGCCCAGAGGTAACCTGGAAGCACACATGGCCTAAAGTGCAGCGCCTCATGGCCCGCACTTGGTTTCGAGATGGCGAATCCCTCGCCCAACAGCTCATCGGCCCCGTTCCATTTCTAGACCATGGCACCGCTGTGCCCTACTCGCTCGAATTGTTTGAGCCCGACATGCTGCCCTACACCTACAACGATGCCAGCAAGCGCATCAGCCAAGGCATACAAACAAACGCCTGGGGCCGCCCATTGGGCTACTGGGTATATAAAACCAGCCCATACGACTACACCGGCGGGTCATTATCCGGCGCGAACAACCTCAAATTCATCCCCGCAGAACGGGTATTGCATCTGGCCATCACCGATCGCATCGGCCAAATGCGTGGCGTGAGTAGCTTTGCCAGCGTCATCACCCGGCTTGAAGACATCAAAGACTACGAGGAATCCGAGCGCGTAGCCGCCAAAATCGCCGCCATGCTCACCGCATATGTAAAGCGCGGCACGCCCGATATGATCGATCCGGAAAACCTACCACGTGACGATCAAGGCAATGTGCTCCCGCGTGAAATCAGCCTTGAGCCCGGCGCCATTATCGATACCCTGCAAGTGGGCGAAGATATCGGCATTATCGACAGCAAGCGCCCCAACCCGAATTTAATCACCTTCCGCCAAGGCCAGTTGCGCGCAGCTGCCGCCGGTGTTGGTACCAGTTACAGCAGCTCATCCAAGGATTACAACGGCACCTATTCCGCACAGCGCCAAGAAATGGTCGAACAATGGGTGCATTACGCCACGCTCGCTGATGAGTTCGTCGGCAACTTCATCCAGCCGGTATGGGAGCAATTTGTTGCCGCCGCCAATTTATCCGGCATAGTGCCAACACCAGCGGGCATTGATACCAGCGGCGCATCCGAGGCGCTATTTGTGGTCCAACAAATGCCGTGGATCGACCCGCTCAAAGAAGCCAACGCCTGGCTAATCCTCACCAAAGCCGGTTTCGCAAGCGAGGTCGAAGTCATGCGTCGCCGGGGCGTAAACCCAGAAGACGTATTGCGGCAAGTCAAAGAATGGCGCGAAAAATGCGCATCTGAAGGCGTGTTTTTCAACTCGGATGCCGCATTCAAACAGGCTATTTCAGCGGCGATGCAGCCAGGACAATAAGCAAATAATCCTTGCAAACACAAATAGTGAAATTTCTTAGGTAAAAATTTCCAAAGCAACCCGCGACACTGTAGGCACACACTCAACAGGTGCCTACAGTTAAATGAAAAAATTCACCATCAAAGCGCTTGGCGGCGCGGCTACCGATACCACCGAGATTCTAATCTATGGTGATATTGGCTCAAGCTGGAATGAATCAAGCATCGAGGCCGGTCAGTTTGTGCAAGACTTGCAACAGGTCACCACGGCAAACATCGTGGTGCGCATTAATAGCTTTGGTGGCTCGGTTACCGATGGCATTGCCATCTACAACGCCTTAAAACGCCACTCGGCAAACATCACCGTTGAAATTGATAGCGTGGCCTATTCCATCGCCTCGCTCATCGCTATGGCAGGCGATACCGTCAATATGGCGGAAAACGCGCTCATGATGATTCACGCGCCCTGGGGTGTTGAAATGGGCAATTCAGCAGCCATGCGCCAATACGCTGATGTGCTGGATAAATACTCCGAGGCCATGGCAACGAGCTACATGGCGAAATCCGGCCTAACCAAAGATGAAGTCATGGCCCTGCTCACCGATGGGCAAGATCACTACTACACCGCAACCGAGGCGCAAGCCGCCGGTTTTGTAGATCAAATCACCACGGCCATGCCCGCTATTGCGGCATCGGCACTTAAAAACACCCGCTTTCGATTGCCACCTGGTGCAAACCCGGTGGCCTCTGCGCATTCACACAATGTTCAATCAAAACCGGCAGCCGCCGGAAAAAACGAGGAAACTCACATGGCAAACCAAAACCAACCGGCGGCCACCACAACTGCCGAAACCATTAACCCAGATCAAGTTGCCGCACAAGCCCGTGCAGATGTGATGGCGCAAGAAAAAACCCGCCGCGCCCAAGTGGCCGCCAAGTTTGAAGGCATTGGCACAAAGTACGATTTGAGCGCTTTGCAAGCCGAATGCCTGAACGACATGGAATGTAGCGCCCAAGCCGCCGGTGAAAAAATCCTTGCGGCCTTGGCAAAAGGCGTCGAGCCCATCCAAGCAGGCTACATGGATATCCGTGTAACCGGCAGCGAGCGTGATGTAAAACGCGCCGCTGCGGTTGATGCCATTCTGGCCCGTGCCGGTGTGGGCGGTGTAAAAGCCGAGCAAGGCAACCCCTATCGCGGCCAAAGCCTGTTCGACATGGCACGCGATGCCGTCGCCGCTACCGGAAAGAGCATTCAAGGCATGAGCAAGCTCGAAGTGGTAGCCACTGCCTTCACGCAATCCACGAGCGATTTCCCCGTATTGCTCGAAAACGTAATGCACAAAACACTGCAACTGGCCTATGCCCGCGCCCAGCCCACATGGAGCCGCTTTTGCGCCACAGGTAGCGTCTCGGATTTCCGTGAGCACAAGCGCTATTTGCTGGGCAGCTTTGGTAACTTGGACCCGCTGGATGAAAACGGCGAGTTCAAGAACAAAACAATCCCCGATGCGATGGCCCAAGGCATTACAGCCACCACCAAGGGCAATGTCATCAACATCAGCCGCCAGATGATCATCAACGATGACCTGGGCGCATTCGTTGGCTTGGCAAACTCATTAGGCTATGCCGCAGGCCGCACCATCGAGGCTGATGTATATGCCTTGCTGGCGATGAATAGCGGCCTTGGTCCAGTCATGAACGATGGTAAAAAGCTCTTTGATGCGGCCCACGGTAACATCGGCACCGCCGCTGCGCTCTCCATGACTGCCATCGATGCCGACCGCGTAAAAATGCGCTCGCAGATGGATATTTCCGGCAACGACTACCTTGATCTGAATCCTTCCGTGCTGTTGGTTCCGGTCAGCCTGGGCGGCTTGGCGAAATCCATCAACACCTCCACATTCAACCCATCGGCAAGCGCAGGCCCGCAAGAAACCAACATTGCCGCTGGCCTGTTCAGCGACATCGTAGACAGCCCACGCCTTACCGGCACCCGCCGCTATTTGTTCGCTGACCCGATGATTGCCCCGGCGCTCGAAGTGGCATTCCTGGATGGCAACGACCAACCGTACCTTGAAATGCAAACCGGCTTCGATGTAGACGGTACCCGCTACAAAGTTCGCCACGACTACGCAGTTGGCGCCGTAGGATACCAAGGCGCTGTCACCAACGCAGGCGCGTAACCAATAACCGATCGGCGCTGAACAACACAGCGCCACACATGAGGATAAAGACATGGCTAAAAATTTCATCCAGCCCGGCAAGGTGATTAATTTCACCAACGATACCGCCGCCGCCATCACAAGCGGATCGGTTGTTGTTATGGGCGGCACCATCGGCGTGGCACTTGGCGACATCGCCATCGGCCAAACCGGCTCCGTCGCCATCGATGGCGTCTACCAGCTGCCCAAAGTAACCACAGCGGTAATCGGCCAAGGCGAAAGCATCAACTGGGATGCATCAGCCGGTGCCTTTGATGCCAACACGGCCACACCAGCCGCAGGCGACATCACCGGTGCAGCAGCATCCGCCTTCGAAGCAGGCGCGAATGGTGATGCCACCATCGCAGTCAAGCTGACCGGCGTGCCAGGCACGATCGCCTAACTTAACGGATAAGCCATGAACGCCAACCGTAAAGCCTTTCTCGATATGCTCGCTCACTCAGAGGGCACGTCAAAAATTGGCAAGAACGACGGGTATGACGTTCTGGTTGGCAGTACCACATCACGGATGATCCGAATTGACGATCTATCGCATCACCCACGGATAACCGTGCAAGTGCGCGCTGGGTTATGGAGTAGCGCCGCAGGTCGGTATCAGTTTATCTGGCCGACATGGGCCGAGCTGCAACGTAAATTGCACCTGCCTGACTTTGGCCGTGATGCACAAGACCGCGCGGCGCTTGCCCTTGTGGAAGATGCAGGCGCATTGCAGATGGTAGACAAAGGCGAAATATCCGATGCCATCAATGCTTGCTCCCGCATTTGGGCCAGCCTGCCGGGCGCCGGTTACGGCCAGCATGAAAACGACATGGCCTCACTGGTATCGGTGTATCAGCAGCGCGGCGGGCACCTCGCATGAACAAGTTCGTCAAAGATTTATTCAGCGGCAAAGATGGTGAATCGTGGAGCCTAGGCCGATTGGCGTGGTTTTTGTCCCTGGTCACGTTTCTCTCGGTTGTTGCCTACAAGGCTTTTCACGAGGCCGGTCCGTTCGACATGCAAGCATTCGGCATCGGCCTTGGTGCGGTGTTTGCAGCGGGCCCGATTGCCAACGGCATTCAGGCAAAACTTGGTCAGGATGATGGTGTATGAGTCATAAGCCTTGCCCGTTCTGCGGAAGTGAAAACGTCCAACTGGCTGAAGGTGCTAACTTCAGGTGGGCTAAAGTCGAGTGCGTAGATTGTGGTGCTTGCGGGCCAGAGGCTCAAGGCATGGATTACCACGCGTGGCACGAGTGGGATGCGCGCGCGGAGGATAAGCCATGTTCGGCTCAATCCGCATCTACCTGATCGCCGCCGCGCTTGCTGTCATCGTGCCCGGCCTGCTCTGGTATCGCCATGCGCTCATCGCGCAAGGACAGGATGAATGCAAGGCCGAATACACAGCCAGCCAGGCCAAGGCACTGGCTGAGCTCAACCAGCTGCAAACGGCCATGCGCGAGAAGGAGCGAAGCACCCAGCAGCGCATCGACCGGATTGTGAGCCAAACGCAGGAGATCGTCGCCAATGATGACCAAAAGCATCGCACTGAGCTTGCTCGCATCCGCGCTGGCACTGAGCGGCTGCGCGAGCGGTTTACCTGCCCCGGTGCCGCAGTGCCCGCAGGCGCCGCAAATCCAAGTGCCAAACTGGGTGATGACACCGCCGCGCGCGGACTTCGGCCAACGGATGCGGCAAATATTATTGGCATCGCCGACCAAGCCGACGGTGTTGCCCGCCAATTAATCGCCTGCCAAAAAATCATTCAGGAGCTGACTCAGTGACATCGCCACGACCCATTCAATTGCCCATCGAAAAACACATGCAGTCACTCATGATGGTGATTGTGATCGGTGTTATGAGCTGGGTTGGTATCACCATCGAGCGGCTACAAGTTGGCCAGAGCACGGTTTCTATTGATGTTGCGAGTATCCGCGCGCAAGTGGCGGGCATTGAAGATTCGATCCAGCGTATCCGGAACAACCAAGATAACGGCTATACCCGTCGCGATGCGGAAAAGGACAAGACTGAGATGTTCCGCACCATTGGGACCATCGAAAAGCGCATCGATCAACTCGAAAACAAATGCGGTGAAGGCAAATGATTGACATCGCTGCCATTACCGCAAACGGGGCATTCATGGCCTTTGCAGAGCCGATCACGCTGGATGGCGCATCAGTGCAAGCAATTGTGCATGATCATGTAGACGTGATGGGCAGTTATGGCGAAGTGCTGGATCGTCGCCCGGCGATTGATCTGCTCACATCAGAAAGTCACAGCATTGTCGCTGGCAAGCCGGTGATCGTGCGTGGCAAAACTTATAAGGTGGATCAGCCTGCCGGTAACTTTGCCGACCCGGCCATCACGCGGGTACTACTGCGATGATCAGCATTGATGCTAAATCAATCCGTGATGCAGAACGCCAGATCAAGGCCCTAGGTTCTGCCGTTGCCAAGGCACAGTATCGCGCGGTGAACCAAGCAGCAAAAAAAGCGCGTACTGCATCAAGCAAAGCGATAACCGATCAAGTGCGGCTCAAATCGTCTTATGTGAAAGCCCGTTTGACAATTACAAAAAATGCGACGGCAAGTAATCCAGAGGCAATTTTAACCGGGCGAGGCCGCGCGACCAGATTAGCTACCTATGGTGCCAAGCAGCGCACCCGCTCTGCCCCGAATGCAAAAGGGGATGCACTGCGTGGCATTGCTGCTGGGCGCAAGCAGGCGGGTATTTCTGTTGCAGTGAATCGCGGCAGCCCTCGTAAATTAATGCCGGGCGCATTTTTGATGCCATTGAGAATTGGTCAAGAAAAATCAAACAGTGGGATGAATGGCCTCGGTCTATTTATCCGTACTGGCCCTGGGAAAGAAGATATTGAGCATAAGTATGGCCCCAGCATCAACCAACTGCTGAATGACATCTTCCCGGATCTCACGCCAAGCATCAGCGACGACCTCAACAAGCAATATCAACGCCAGCTTGACTATGAGCTCAGCAAGGTGGGCAAATGAGCATCGTTGTTGTCGGAACACAATTGGCGCAAAGCGTTAAGCCAGCCATCCAAGCCATCAGCGTGGCGAACGGCTACTTGACTGACCTCGGCGGCAATGTGCATCAGGTGAATGAAGACAACATCATCGATCACCTCAATGCGCTGCCTGCCGTACTGATCAGAACCGGGAAAGACCGAGCTATCGAGCAGCGCCCAGGCATTGCCCGCCGTGCGCGCATGGTGACGGTAGAGGTCTACCTCGATGCGACGGGCGATTATGAATCGGTGATGGATGCTGCTGCCGTGGATATCCATCGCGCGCTGGTGCCCAGCACGCTTGAGCAGAAGATCATCAGCCCGGCGACCGACATCACGCTGGGCGAATTTGACTATGACCACCCGCAACCCGGTGAGCGCATGGCGGTGTTATCCGTCGAGATCACCTTTGATTACATCCAGCACTATCGATGACCACACAGGAGACCATCATGGCAACCACAGATAACGAACAGGCCGTTGCTGTTCCGGCGAAAACCGGCGCAACGAGCGAAACCATCAAGCTCAAAATCACCCCATTGGATAACGCGCCTGCCTTTGTTGCCGGGTTGTCGTTTTCCAAGGGCGTAGTCAAAACCGTCACTATCAACCGGGAGCGCGCGCAAACCCTGCGGCGCACGGCTGGCCTTAAAATCGAAGAGGTAAAATAACATGGCACTCAAGACTGAATATTACGAGCCGTTCAAAGGCGCTGGCGTGATGTACCTCAGAAAGTACGGCGCGGCAGAAGCACTGGCGATGGTGGGCAACTGCAACAACGTTAAATTTGCCACCGAAGTGGACGAGCAGGATCTGACTGATTACATGACATCAGCCGGCGGCACCTATGCCAGCGATGCGCGTATCAAATCATGCACAGTATCGTTTGATGGCTACGACTGGAATACAGAAAATCTCGTGCGTGCATTGGGCGCAGAGGCAACCAGCGTCACCCCCGCCGCCGCCACTGAAACCCATACCGCTTATATTGGCGGTTTGATCATGCTGGCCGGGCTTAACCCATCGGGCGTTACCGTGGTCAACAACACGACACCAGCGACCACCTATGCCGAAGGCACCGACTATGAAGTACGGCCCGAGGGCATTTATATCCTCAATGGCGCGATTTCTGATGGCACCGATATTGACATCACGCCGACTGCGTTCACCAATCACGATCTGATCGAGGCCCTGCTCACCACGGGCAATCAGTACGAACTGGTGTTTGCCGGTGTGAATGGCGCGATGAGCGATCGTTCCTTGGTGACCAAGGCGTACAAGGTCAAGTTCAACCCGAGTGAAATTGATCTGATTTCCGATAGCTTCACGCCCATCACGTTCAGCGGCAAGGTGTTGCAGGATGCTACGGTTACCGGAACCGGAAAATCCAAGTACTTCAAGCAGATCAAGCAATCGGCTGCCTAAGGAGTAACCCATGCGACTGACCAAGCAAGTCAAGATCAGCGATGACCGCACGGTGGAAGTGCGCGAGCTGACCGTGGGCGAGATTCGGCAATGGTTTCTCGATCTGGCTACAGAGGCGCCCAGCGAGGCCGATGTGGTGGGCGAGTTTATCCGTGCTGAATTGTCGCTGCGTGATTTATCGCGCATGACGGATCTGACAATCGACGATATGGATAGCCTCACCCAGAGCGCCTTGGCAAAAGTCATCGATTGCGCCAAGCAGATCAACCCGGATTTTTTCGGCCTGCGCGAACGGATATCGCAAGCCGGGCAGCGTCTGGCAGCCACGGCGGCCAAGCAGACGATCACGGAAGACAACTGATAAAAACCGCCTGTGCTCTGGCCCGATCAGGTCATGGTGCAGGCGTATGGAGCTACCCGTGGCGCGTGTATATCGCAGCCATCGAGGAAGCCAACGAATCATCACGCCAACGGTGACCCATGGCCAACGACTATGATATTGCGCTCAAACTCAGCCTCGACCAGAGCAATGCTCAGGCCGGGTTGCGCCAATTCACGGCACAGGTCAAAGGATCATTCGATGACGTCGACAAGTCTGCAAAAGCATCGGGCAAGTCGATTGACGACGCGTTCAAGGTGCTTGGCACGCGCTCAAACAGCAAAATCAAGGCCGATATCGACCGCATCAGCACCTCGCTGCGCACCCTTGGTAAGGATGGCACGCTCTCGGGCAATGAATTAGCCCGCGCCCAAAAAGCCGCCGCTGCTCAAATCGCCGTACTCAAGCGCGAGGCCAGCGGTGCCACGGCACAAATGGCGGCGCTCAAGTCCCAATCACTGAAAGCCGGTGCCGCAGCGCTGGCGATTGGGCTTGGTGTTAACCGGGCAGCGCAATCGGCACTGACTTTCAATCAAAACATGGCTCAAGTCTCAACTTTGCTTGATGACACAAGTGGCATGGATAAGCTAACTCAAAGCGTGCGTGATCTGAGCAAAGAGTACGGTAGCAATGTCAATGTCAATGCCAAAGCACTCTACGACATCATATCTGCCGGAGCTACTAAAAGCGCTGATGCAATTTCTGAGCTTGATGCAGCTAATAAATTGGCGCTCGGCGGGAAGACAGATGTGAGTACGGCTGCTGATGGCCTTACTTCTGCACTCAATGCCTACAATCTCACAGCCAAGGATGCGGGCAACGTTTCCGATGCGTTTTTCGTGGCGGTCAAGGCGGGCAAAACCACAGTGGCAGAACTCTCGGCCAGCATCGGTCAAGTGGCACCCATTGCAAACACGGCGGGCGTATCGCTTGATCAGCTGCTTTCCGGCATAGCCGCGATCACAGCCAGCGGTGTAAAAACACCGGCAGCGATTACCGGCATCCGTGCGGCATTGGTCAATATCATCCAGCCATCAGCGCAAGCCCAAAAACTAGCCAATGAACTGGGCATTGAATTTGATGCGCAAGCACTCAAAGCCCAAGGGCTGCAAGGCTTTTTGAATAATGTCGCGCGCGCTACCGGCGGCAATGTCTCGCAAATGTCGCAGTTTTTTAGCTCGGTCGAAGGGCTCAATGCGGCACTTACGCTCACCGGCGCCGGTGCAGGTAAATTTACCGACACGCTAGATGCCATGCAGAGCAAAGCAGGCCAAACGGACAAAGCTGTTGCCAAGATGATGGATACGCCTGCGGCAAGGCAAGCTCGGTTTATATCGGCAATAGATGATATGGCTATTTCACTTGGCGATGCAACGACAGCGGCCAAACCATTAATAACCGCGGCTACTGATTTGATCAATGCATTCAATAATCTACCGGGCCCGGTGCGCAGCACTGCGGCTGGGTTGCTGTTGATTGTGGCCGCAGCCGTGCCTGCGGCCTTAGGTATTCGGGCGCTGTACACCGCAGGCAAATTGTTGCGCAGCCTGGCACTGGCCGAAACCCTCACAGCCGTGCCCGGAGCTATCAGAGGCATTGGCACGGCTGCTGAATTTGCCGTACCCAGATTAACTAAACTTAGCTTGATTCGTTCGGCATCCAAACTTGGTGTGGCCGGGGTAGTTGGTTTTACTGCCGTTGAGCTCTACCAGCTCATTGCCGCGATGCGCGAAGCGCAGCGGGTAAAAATTGAACTTGCCAATGCGCCGACCGTCAAGCGGCAAAACCTGCAAACCACCATCGATATCAATGCCACCGGTGCAGATACGACTGTCGCCACCCGTTCCGAGCTTGAACGGATGAGCGCGTTTGAGTATGCCAACTACACCAAGCGTTTGCAGCAGGCTAAAGACTATTACGCAGCAAAGCGCGATTTGCTCTCGCAAAATTTGAAGCCGAATGAGTCTCCAAGCGCCGATGCTTTGGCGGCAGCAGGTGAGGCGCGCAAATATACCGAAGCATTGGCTGATCTAAAAATCTATCAATCAGACCGCGCCACGGCTGAGGCCAATTTCAACAGCCGTCTGAGTACCATCAAGGCGGCCCAAACCCAGATCATCACCAATGCCATTGCCGACCAGCTGCGCAAGTACCAGGATGCCAACAAGGCATTGGCCGATTTGCAAAAGCAGCGGGCGGATATCGAGGCCAGATTCCAGCAATCAGCAGACAACCTCGGCGTGCAGAAGAATGCACCCGCGCCGGATATTGTTGCGGTTCAGGCAGCCGTGCAAAAAGCCCAAGGCTTGCAGCAAGATGGCGATCTTAAAGGCGCAGCCGCCGCAGCCGAGCAGGCCCGCCAACTGATCGATGCCGCCAATGCAGCCGGTACCGTGAGCGACTATTTCCTCAAAGACTTCTTGGCACGGGCCAAGGATGTGGCCCTAGCGGCCAACCAAGGCCAGCAAACAGCAGCACAAAGCCAGATCGATGGCTACAAAGCCAGTATTGAGGCGCTAAAATCTGCCGCTGACTGGATGAAGCAGCTCACCATCGGCTACGATACCGCCGCTGCAATCAAATCGACCGCCGACTTGCAAACCCAATTGCAAGCACTGCTAGCGCAAAATCCGCTGGTGCAACGCGTAGTGCTGCAAAAGCCTGATGCGGCGGACAAAAGCGCGACCGATATCGTTAATACGCCATCGGTGCCAGCCACGCCGGGCTATGCCACAGGCGGCGCGATTCGCGGGCCCGGTTCGGGTACATCCGACTCGATTTTGGCGCGGCTATCGAATGGTGAATTTGTACTCAAAGCCGCTGCCGTGCGCGCATATGGCGTGGATTACCTGCACGCGCTGAACAACCTACGCCTGCCAAAATTCGCCAGTGGTGGGCTGGTTGCCAATCTGGATATCCCCGCCCTGAATACCTCGGGCACATCCGGCGGCACCGTAGCCGCCACCACAGGCAACGGCAACATCATTTATCTCACCATCGGCGGCCAGCAACATGGCCCACTCACTGCCGAGGATTCCGTCGCTAAAACCTTGAAGCGCGCCGCCGCCATGTTCGGATCTGCACGATGAGCTGCCTCAATCCGAGGCTAATTAATCATTAGGATAAGTAGAAATATGAAAGTAATTACAGAGCGCGAATCGATACAGGAAACGATCAAGATTTATTCACGGGATGATATAAGAAGAGCCGTACGAGAAAAATTTGATGGCCTTGATCCCAAATCAGCGACAAGGGAGGAAATAGACAATGCGCTTGGATCAACATACTGGAACCAATCTTTATGCTGTGAGTGCGGAAAATATACGCCTGCCGTTATTGAGATTGGATCGAGGCATGAAGACGAATCATATACGGCATTGGTTTGTATGGACTGTATTGTCAAGGCCACTGAAATGCTTGATAAAACATTGCAGGGTTTGTGATCTTGGCCGACTTAGCGTTTTAGGTGAGGGGCTATGAGTAAGCGGGTAATCATCAAATGAGCATTTGGCAACAACCGCTTACCCTCAATGGCACCGCGCTCGATGACCAGGCGCAGTTCGGCATCCAAGTGCAAATCACGCCCATCGGCGGCAGCACGGTACACCGCTTGAGCGATGGCAGCGCGGTCAAACAAACCGTATGGACACGCCGCCGCGTCACGCTCTCGGCAACCGGCTGGGTGCCGCCTGCCCTCGATGCCATCGACTGGAGCGCGCCCGTTACCGTATCCGGCCAAACCCTGACCAGCCCGATAACCGGCTTTAGCGATGGCCCCAGCGAATCCCGCAGCCCGCAAACCGCCGACTGGGGCTGGCAACTCACCATAGAGGAATCATGATGCAAGGCAATCAAAACACGATGCAACCCCGTGGCGTGCTGCCTGGGCGCGTCCGTGGGTATGTTCTGGTGCGCGATGCGCGCGGCATACCCAAAGTGGACAACTGGGCAAAGCTGCCGGAACCGATCAAACAACTTATCGAACAGGAGATAACCGATGGCCGTTACACACGATCCGACATTACGCAACCAAATTGCTGATTTTGTACTGGGCACCCTCAATGCAGGCACTGCGGATGCGACGGGCGATCTGGTTTTTTTAGATGCCACAGAAGCAGCCGTAGCCACTTTGAACCTTTCAGCCACCGCATTCGGCGCAGCTAGTGCAGGCACGGCAACGGCCAATGCCATCAGCGATGATACCAATGCCGTGGGCGGCACCATTACCCACGCAGCTCTGCGGGATCGAGATAATGCTGCAAAGATTATGTGCAGCGTCACGGCAAATGGTGGCGGGGGGGATATTGAGCTTTCAAGCGTCAATATCAATGCCGGCGATATTATCAAAATGACTGCCTTAACCTACACCGCTTGCCCGTAAGAGGCCGCCATGAAACAGATTTTTGCAAACCTAGTTTCTGCCGAATTGAGTGCTGCCATCGATGCGACTCAAACCACCCTCACCGTAACCAGTGCCACCCTGTTGCCGGTGCCTGGTGCGGATGAATACTGGGTAGGCACGATCTTTGCCACAGATGCCAGCGGTAATGAGAATGGGCATGAGTTTGTGCAGGTTACGGGCATCACGGGCAATACCTTGACCATTGTGCGCGGGCAGGAAGGCACTGCTGGCATGGCGCATGCCATCGGCGATCGCATCGAGCTGCGTAATACATCAGGCACCTTGGAACGCTTACGGGATACACCGATACCGGACTTCGGCGGCGCGGCTATCGAGGATTACACCGATAAAAGCGCGGATATTGCCGTCACAGCGACTACGACTACCATTGACCTTGCCGTTACTACTGCACGCACATTGCGGTTGGTGATGCAGACTAGCACCACGCTGGCATTCACCAATGTGCCCACAACGGGCACAACCCCGCTCACGCTCATCTGCACACAAGATGCTACCGGTGGACGCACGCTCACATTCCCAACCGGTAGCAAATCCGTAGGTGGCACCCTGCCAACACTCAGCACCGCACCAGGCGCAGAAGATTGGATTGAGGTGGTGTTTCATCCAGCGCTGGCCAACCCGCGTGTATTTAGCATTGGTAAGGGGATGGCGTGATGTTAGGACATGTGATGTTGATGGCGGCGGGTGGTGCTAACAGTGGTGGATCAGCAGTTTTGCCAGATTATCGGTATATCCAATTCATATTGGAATCTATTAACGGGGATGCTGCTAGTATTTTGGCGATTCAAGAAATTGAAATAGCAACTTCTTTTGGCGGTGCAGATATAACCACGCCATCAAGCCCAACAAAACAGCAATCTTGCTATGACTCAAGATTTTGTTTTACAAAAGCATTTGATGGTAACTTAACAACAACAACAAATGCTTATGCCCCCATAGCAAATGCATTCCCACAATGGGCATGGGTTGATCTATTGGCACCAGAAAAAATCGTAGAGATTAGAATGCAGGCTCAGTATGGGTATCCAGCGCGTGGCCCAAAAGATTTTGTTATTCAAGGGACAAATGATGATCCAAATGGGTCACCAATATGGACAGACATTCAGCAGTATGCTGGTGTAACAGGCTGGACTGATGGTGTTTGGAAAACATTCAACCTTATTGATGGAACTTGGGTATAACCCATGCTTGCCTCAGCAAAAATCGCCCAAGTAAAACTCGGTGGGGATCTACCTAAGAGTGTATCAAATGCATTAATTGCCTCACCCGCAACTATGGCGGGTTTTGGCGGCATTACTCGCGTAAGCCAGAGTGATCTATTTTCCTCATCTGCGGCTGTGGCAGGTAATGGGCAGGCAGGCAAAACAGCTTCTGGTGATTTGCTATCGGACGGCGCATCAGTATCGGCCATTGGCGGCCCATCCATTGGCACTGTAGATGCAAAATTAACATTCAGGCTTTATGCCCTGGGTGATGCTGGCTTATCGATTACATGCAAAGCCTTTGCCACTGGCCAAGCCACGCTATCGCTCGATGCGCAGCTCTCCGCGCGCACGGGCCAAGCCCAGTTCACCCTTGATGCCGCCACATTCTTGATCGGTTCAGCCGTGGCGGCATTGCCCTTGCGTGCTGGGGCGTTAATCGGTACAGGTACTGCGGATTGTTCAGTTGTTGCCAGTGGCTTCATGCTGGGCACTATGAGCACGATACTGCGCGCGCAAGTATCGAGCGCACCCGATTGGAGTAACCCATCTGCCAGTGCTAATTTTTCTCTCGCGGTGATGATTGCCGGTGCCGTGGTGCAAACTACTGGCGCTGTGGACATCAGCGGCGAGGAATCATCGGCCATGCTCGCCAGTTGCCGCATACCCGCGCCACCGGCTTGGACCATCGGCGATTCGATGACGGTTGACCTGATCGTATCGGCGCATGTCACCCGATTGTTTGCCGGGCAAATCACTGAGGTGCAATACGACCCGGCAAACCGGCTGAGCACCATCAATGCCAGCGATGGATTCCAGACGCTGTTTGATGCCATGAGCAATGCGGCGATTGATGCACTCACGCCCGGTGCCACTACGACGCCCGGTAATACCGATACCGGTTTCGCGTATTTGAACCATCGCTTGAGTAGCGTTCCAGCTTCGCTGGATCTGGATGTTTCTGGAACGCCTCAGCTAACCCGATTCGATGAAGGTAAGGTTCTGGTGGCACCAGTTACCGGCGCCATCGATGGCAGTGAGAACATCACGCTAGTTCGCGCCGATCAGCTCATCAATCGGGTAGATTTGACAGTGCAAGCCAGCTGGGTGCGGTTGGCTCAAGCACAAATCACGATGCGTTGGCAGTCGCCCTGGACGCTCTGCCAAACGTTCGGGTATGGCATGAATTTTGTGCCGACCGTGCCTGCGATCGGTGAAATCCAAAGCGTATTCGAAGCCACGGGATGGCAGGTAGACCGGTATTTTGAAGAACCGTATCTCACCCGTGCAACCGGTGTGGTGCAGTGCCCATCATCCCGTGGCCCCGTGCCGGTGCCGCTGCTTGATGGCGCCGGCACAACATCGATCAAGGAAGCCGCCGCCGTCATCAGTAAGCGCTACAGCAGATCGATGCAGGCCAGTGCGGCCATCACCATGACGGTGCAGGAATCGATCAACCAGTTCGGCGAGCACAAGCAGACCGTCACGGCAAACTATCGAGATGAGCAGGACGATAAATCGTTCTTGGAACCTGATACCAGCACGGTAACTGATGGCATACATTTCATCGTTGGCGGAACACCACCACCACCGCCGCCCATCCTCGATGCTACCGACCCGAACGGCGATGCCATCCATGATGCGCTGGACGCGACTGCCTTAGACGGCGTGATAACTGATGCCATGAACCGTGCCCTTGTCGATGTGGCCAAGGCACATCGAGCCAGCCGGATCGGCGCGACGATGCCCATCCGACCAGACATTACCCGCACCCATCGCATCACGCTCGATCTGCCGAGCTTTACGGCCACCGGTAAGGTAACTAGCCTGCGCCATACGCTGGATACCGACAGCGGCAGTGCCCTCACGGAGGTGTCGTGCGCATTGTTCATGGGCGGCGATGGTCAGCCGATCGGTGTTGATGCTGCCGCCACAGATTTTTCAGCAGCTACCGTAGCCACGCGGAGCAACGCGATTGATGCCATCACCAATCTGGCCACCCATGTGGGTGCACTCAAGGACAGCCCCGCTGAAGACGATACATGGACCGGCTGGATCATCAATGCCGAACCGCCGGAAACCGGCGCACTAAACATCTACCAATCGACTGGGTTTTTAATCAAAACCCCCGACATTACCCTGCCCGATCAAGCCGAACCGGACATCAAGCCTACGGCCAACTGGCGCGTGCACTTGCCGCTCGACCCAATCACGTACAAATAGGAACCAACCATGAGTATTTCACTTGGATTTTTTTACGATTCCACCCTCACACAGCCGGTTGGCGCCAGCCTGCCGATTGATCGGGAAATCGGCGGTGCACCAGTCGATGTGCAGCTCTTTCTCGGTTCGACTGTCGCCGCCCGCCGTTTCGTTCCCGATACCGATGCGGTGATCTCGGTCGCCGTGGCCGATACTGACCCAGCAACCGGATGGGCGGCCACCGACATCAAGCTGGCTACGTCCCAAGCCGGGCTGGATGCAGCCACTGCAGGTGCGCCATTGAACATGAGCAATGAAATCCTGAGCGGCGCGGCCAATGCCCAGAGTTTCTATTTGCGGTTCTCGGGCGATTCGGCCACCCCGAAAACAGCAGCAGACATCAGCCTAATCACCAATACCGTGCGCGAATACGCGCAATAAGAGGGAGCCATGGCCAGCCAACGCGAACTGATCGACGACGCCCGGCGCGCACTCGGGCTCAAGCCATCTAACCCCGCTGATTTTAGCCCGCATACCGCGCGGGCATCGATCACCGGCCAGCGCGTATCTGCCCCAAAACCGACAGATAGCACCGCAGGCATCGCCAGCCCGCTGACCGAAGGTATTGATGCCACCACCGGCGAACCCGCCCGCGCGTATTACGACACCCAGCTGAAGACCAGCAGCGATGGGCTATTCACCCTGCCAATCAAGCCCATAAAAACACTCAACTTCAAAGATGCCAAAGGCAATCAGGTGGTAATACAACTGGCAGAGCCCAAGGAGCCGACGACATGATTGTGAATGAATCATTGGGTGCCGCCGAGGTCAGCGGGCAGTTCGGCTGCCCCTATCACGGCATTGTGCAAGGCGGCAAACTCACCCTTCCCACTAGCCAACAAATCGACTACCCACAACCAACTAGTGATGCGGATGTGCCCGAAGAAGACGGGCGCACACTTATCATTCAGCCATCATGGGCAAAAGGTGACACCACCCTCAGCGCCGCGGAACAAACCGAAGCCACGGCCAAGGGCTGGCAATGGAAAAACTATGCCGTGATTGCCGGTGGCAACAGCCAACTGCATGGCCAAGAACTCGGCAAAGATTGCTGGCTATGGGCCGAGGCACCCGGCAAAATATGGATCGTAAACCCAAGCGAACTGCTGGCGCTTGACCCGGAAACCGCAGGTGGGAGCACCATCACTCTAAAGCTGACCCGCTTCGGCTGGCTGGGTGAATTGCCTGCCGATCAAGAAAAAGAAAAGACGATCACTATCACCCTGCCTGATGATTTAGGCCAGGGAGAACCTTATCCTGATTTAAGTGGTAAATATGTTCCAGCAGGTGGGGTTAATTACTATGAGCCTTACCTATCACGCCTAGATAATATTGTAACTTTTCGATTGCAAGACACCCGCCGCGCCGATGGTGGCCAGGCTCTATTCGGCATTGTTTGTACGAATACTCTTAACACCGCAGGCCAGTATTATGTGGTGGGTGTATTGCTGATCGATCTCGCGCAGCAGTCAGCGACCATCATGGCTACCCGCGCTGATCTTGGGAATAATGTTAAATCGACGCCCTATGGTCCACAGGATTTAAGCGGATCGTCTGTTAGTCTTGTAACCATCAGCAATGAGGGTGGCTGTGTTAGTGGTGGTGGATCTGATTACATCGCAACCAGTGAATATCAAATCAATCCCACAGCAAACGGCTATTTCCCTGATGGACAAGTCAGCAACGGATTTGAGGTGGAAAATAAGATGCTGCTTGGTGCAGGCTTCAATACGCTCGATGAACCCGATTTAGTCTGGCTGCATATTATCGAGCGCATGGATAAAACCATGAGCGGGGTATTTTCAGCATCTGGTCAAAATATCCATACAGATTATGTAGCGTTCGACTCAAGTAACCGCTGTTATATTGCCAGTTCATCTGATGACAATAACGCCGAGGCTACATCAATCACAGAAGCTACAGCCACCAGAACAGCAACCGCCTCGATAAAATGCGGCGACACAGTGCTCGTATCCCGCGCCACAACCGGCATAGAGACCGAAAATGGTACCGTGCACATCAACGCCGACGGCGTACTCACCATTGAGCGTCAAATAACCAGATACTTAAAAGGCTGGGATGGTATCGAACATCACGCTGATTACAGCGATAATACGATACCGAATGCTTTTTATTCTTTTGAAGCCAACCCCTATTGTGACTATGGCTATGATCCAAGATTCCAGAGTTACTGGATCTCTATTTCAACCATTTATGGCATGGATAACACCGATGCCGACAAGATGGAGTCCCTACTGGATGCGTACCAAGCTGGCCCAGGCGTTTTTTGTTTTCGCATCCAGAGCCTTGTTCATCTCCCTGCACCGTTTGATCAATATAACGACATCAATGCCCTTTATACTCAGTTCTGTGATCCACGAGGACCCCTGCCGATTGCAGACATAACCCGAACGGAACAACAACGATTAAGCAATACACCATCGCGCCGATCAACACTGGCACAACCCATCTACGCAACCGGCAGCACCTACACCCAAACCAGCGCCGGTGATGAGCCGGTAGCCGTTGTATAAATCATCACGCATAAAACACGCATATTTAATATATATTATTGATTCTATTTAATATTCTAATGCCTCTCCTAGGCACCAAACACTGATTTGTTAAGTTATAACAAGAAAGCATAAAACCACCTATAAGCCGCACCACAGTGCGGTTTTTCTTTGTTTTTATTCTTTGAATATTTCGCTTTTTGTGCTCTATGCGCTTGTATTTATGTATAAGCATCACGCATTATTCACGCATCACGCCACGTTGTGCGTGATTTTTTGCGGGGTGTTTTTATGGCTTCTTTTCGGAAGTTGAAAGGTGGGTGGCGGGCTGAGGTTTGGTGTAAGGGTGTGCGCGCAAGTTCGGTATTTGAGAAAAAAGCGGATGCGCAGCGGTGGGCTGCTGAGCTGGAGGCCGAAATTCTATCGGGGCAGCGTGGTGCTTCGGTTGGGGTTAAAACGCTGGCTGATGCGATTGTGCGTTATCGGGATGAGGTCAGCCCGGCGCATCGTGGGCATCGGCGCGAGGCAGTTTCTTTGGATCGTTGGTTGCGTGATCATCCTTTGCGTGGCGCGCGTATTGATGAGATTCGTCCTCTGTCGATTTCTGATTGGCGTGATGCTCGGTTGCGTGAGGTGTCTTCGGGCACGGTGATTCGTGAGATGACGATGTTGCGGGGTGTTTTTGAGTCTGCGCGGCGCGATTGGGGGTGGATTTCGGTTAATCCGATGAAGGATGTCCGCCGCCCTAAAGCGCCCAGGGCGCGCACGCGGTTGCCGACTGAGGTTGAGATTCAGCGTTTGCTTGATGCGCTGGGTTATGACGATGATTTGCCGGTTGTGGGGCATTCGCAGCGGGTGGCGGTAGCGATGTTGCTGGCGATCGAGACGGCTATGCGGGCGGGTGAGTTATGTGGTTTGCGCTGGGATCAGGTTGATTGTGTGCGCCGGTTGGCGCAGCTGAGGCGGGGTGAGACGAAGAATGATGATGCCCGCGATGTGCCGCTTTCTATGCGCGCGCTGGCGTTGCTTGAGCGGGTTCGCTCGGATGATGCAACGGTTTTGAGATTACGGCCGACAAATTTGGATGCGTTGTTTCGCAAGGCACGCGATCGATGCGGGATTGTTGATTTGCATTTTCATGATTTCCGCGCCTACGCGCTGACGCGGTTATCGAAAAAAGTGGATGTTTTGACGCTGGCGCGTATTTCCGGCCATCGTGACCTGAAACAGTTGATGGTGTATTACCGGGAGTCTATGGCGGATGTGGCGGCTCGGTTGG
>Ga0209916_1001040_pt1 | contig 29758 bp, 27 predicted proteins | sample ThiBio_1000_plan_FD_183956 | JGI IMG/M metagenome (GOLD analysis project Ga0209916, IMG submission 183956) | Wastewater bioreactor microbial communities from Cape Town, South Africa - Thiocy_solids_2 (SPAdes) | ecosystem: Engineered > Bioreactor > Thiocyanate-remediating > Anaerobic-Aerobic ... | reverse complement strand
CGGAGGCCGGGCGATCATCGCCTTCTCCCCTTGAGGGAGAAGGCCGTTAAGCGCCGGCTTGCGTGAGAGTCGCATGCGGGATCCGATAAGTGTCGGGTCGTCAGCCCAGCGGGAGAGGGGGCGAAATGGGCGGTCTGGGTCGTCCGCCGGCTCAAGAGGCCGCGGCGACGGGGCGGGCGGCGGCGTCGAGCTTGCGGAGGGCCCGCAGCTCCAACTTGCGGACCCATTCGCGAGTGACGCCCAGGCGGTCGCCGATCTCCTTGAGGGTCAACTGCGCGGTCCCCTGAAGGCCGTAACGGCAGGTCAACACCATGCGTTCGCGATCGTCCAGGACGCTCATGCGGCGGAGCAGCTCGGCGCGGTCGTCGTCGGCCTCCAGGCCGGCGGAGGGGGCCTCGCCCGGATCGACGGAGTCGTCGGGGGCCCAGTAGTCGTCCTCGTCGGCGGCGGAGCCCTCCAGCTTCAGTTGGTTGGCCCGCTTGGCCTTGGCCACCAACGAGCGCTGCATCTCCGAGAGCCCCAGGACGTCGGCGACCTCCTCGAACAGCGGGGGCCGGCCCAGGTCGCGGGTCAAGGAGCGCTCGGCGCGGCGCCACCTGGTCAGAAGGCCGACCATGTGCGCCGGGATCCGGATGACCGTCGCGGTGTTGATCAGGGCGTAGCGGATCGACTGCTTGATCCAGTAGCCGGCGTAGGTGCTGAAGCGGACGCCGAAGGCGGGGTCGAACTCGTCGACGGCGCGGATCAAGCCGAGGTTCCCCTCGCCGACCAGGTCCTCAAGCGCCATTCCCCGGCCCTGGTAGTCGCGGGCGATCCGGACGACCAGGCGAAGGTTGGCGCGGATCATCCGGCTCTTGGCGTCGGCGTCGCCGTCGGCGATCCGTCGGGCCAGTTCGCGCTCGTCCCTGGCGGAGAGCAGGGCCGTCTCGTTGATGCCGCTGAAGTAGGTCTGAAGATCGTGGCCGCCGCCTTCGGTCGCGTGGAAGCGAGACATGAGGATACTCCCCGGCCCTGGACGCCGTCTCATGGTGTCTGTCCGCCTTGAGGGTCGGCCGTCACGTCATCGACGACCGCCGGCTCCAAGGAAGGGAAGGGCTTGGGGGATGGTTCCGGAGCGACCTTGCGCCCGGCGTCCGTCGCCTCCAACCTTGGAGCAACACATGGCTAGTTGCGCCGGCGCGGAAAAAGCGGACACGGCCTCGGATTTTTTTAAGCGGTTCGTCGCCGCCGGCCGACTCGCGCGCGTGGGCGAAAGCGGAAGCGGATCGAGACGACGGCCTGGGGAACGACCGTCGGCGTCGTCGGCGCGATCGGCCCGACCCGCAAAATCGAACGCCTTTTTCGACATGAGTCTGGAAATCAGGCTTTCCGGGATGTTTAATTAATAGCCGCGCGGGATTCCCTCCATGCACGCCGAGGCCGCCAGGGCGGCTCGACTCCCATCGGACCTCGCGCGACGGTTCCCGGCTGGGAGCCGGAGGGCGCGGGGGCGTCGTGGCCCTGGGCGCGATCCCGGCCGACTCGTTCCAAGGCGGGGGGCGGACATGACGGACGCGGAAGCGCGAGCGGACGACGACGACGGCGAGGTCTCGCGCGAGGTCGTGGAGTTGATCGCGCGCGCCAGGGAGGGGGACCAGGAGGCGATCCGCGCGTTCGTCGCCCGCTTCGGCAAGGAGATTCGGCTGATGGCGCGGGACCGCCTCCCCCATCGGCTGCGGAACCGGCTCGACTCGATGGACGTCGTCCAGTCGGTCTGGCAGAGCTTCTTCGCCGCTTTGAAGGACGACCCCAAGGTGTTCGAGAACTCGAGGCACCTCCGCGCGTACCTCGCCGGGATGGTCCGCAACAAGGTGTACGAGCAGGACCGCCGAGCCACCCGCACCGAGAAGTACGCCGTGGCCCGCGAGGAGCCCTTGTACGTCCGCCGGGGCGACCGCGAGGTCGCGCGCGAACTGCCGGCCCGCGATCCGACCCCCAGCCAGAACCTCCAGGCGAGCGACCGGCTGGCCGCCCTGACCGCCGGCCGCCCCCGCCGCGAGGCCGAGATCCTCCGGCTCCGTCGCGACGGCCTGACCATCGACGACATCGCCGAGCGGCTGGGAATCAACGAGAAGACCGTGCGCCGAGCCATCGAGGCGGCCCGCGAACGGATGGAGGCCGGGGGATGAACGCGAGGGCGGGCGGGACCTCCTCCAGGCTCGGGCCGCGGGACGGTCGGACGACCTTCCCGTCCGACGACCCGCCCGACGTCTTCTCCGTGGCGATCGCCGACCTGACCGACCGCTGGCGGCGGGGCGAGCCCGCGCCCGCGGAATCGTACCTGACCGACGTCCGCGACTGGCCGTCCGACCGCGCCGTCGAGTTGATCTACCGCGAATTCCGGCTGGCGACGGCCGCCGGGTCGTCCCCGTCCAAATCGGCCTACCTCGCGCGCTTCCCCGAACATCGCGAGGCGCTGGGCAGGCTGCTGGACGTCGACGCCGCCTGTCCGGACTCGCTTCTGCGACGCTTCGACGCGGTCGACGAGGACCCCCTGCCGATCGCCGGCGACGCCATCGGCCCCTACGTCCTGGAGCGGGAACTGGGCGAGGGGGGCTTCGCCCGCGTCTTTCTCGCCCGCCAGGCCGACCTGGCCGACCGTCCGGTGGTCGTCAAGGTGACGACCCGCCCCACCCGCGAGCCCTGGCTGTTGGCCCGCGCGCGGCACCCGAACATCGTCGAGGTGCTGACCCACGCCGACGTCGACGACGGCGCCTTGCAACTGATCGCCATGCCGTTTTTGGGCGGCGCGGCCCTGTCGACGGTCCTTTCGCGGCGGCGGTCGCGGCCGGCCGGGGCGCGGCCGTCGCGGTTCCTGGAGGACCTGGACGCGGTCGCCGCGCCGGAGCATCGCGTGGCCGGCGCGTCGGGACCGTCGCGGGCCGTGCTGCGGGCGATGCGCGACGCCGAGGCGTTCGCCTGGATCGCCGCCCGGCTGGCCGAGGCGCTCGACCACGCGCATCGCCGCGGCGTGGCCCACGGCGACGTCAAGCCGTCGAACGTCCTGATCGCCGCCGACGGCACGCCGATGCTGCTGGACTTCAACCTGGCGCGGGACTGGACCGACGCCGCCTCGGTCGACGCCGGCGGGACGCTGGCGTACATGGCCCCGGAGCGGCTGCTCGCCCTGACCGACCCCGACGCGACGACCCCCGACGACCGCCGCGCCCACCAGGCCGACGTCTACTCCCTGGGGATCGTCTTGCTGGAGGCGCTCACCGGCTGGTCGCCGGTCGAGGGCGTCGAGCCGGGGCGGCTCGACGGCCGCGCCGCGGTCGTCGCCGAGGCCCGCCTGCTGGCCGAGGCGAGGCGGCGGCCGTCCTGGATGATCCGCCGCGCCGAGCTCCCCGCCGGCCGCGCGCTCCCCGCCGGCCTCCGCGCCATCCTCCGATACTGCCTGGCGTCCGACCCCGAGGGGCGGTACGCGCGCGGGCTGGACCTGGCCGAGGACCTGGACCGCTGGCGCGCCGACCGCCCTCTGGCTTTCGCGCCGGAGCCCTCGCGTTTGCACGCGGTCGGCCGCTGGGCCCGCCGCCGTCGACGGCCGCTGACCGCCTTCGCCGTCGGGCTGCTGTCGATCGGCCTGATCGCCTGGCTGGCGATCGCCGATCGCTCCGCCCAATCCCGTCTGGAGCAGGCCGCCCGGCACAAGTACGACCGGATCCTCGACCTGCCCGACTCCCAGGCCCTGCGCCCCCGGCGCCCCGGCGAGCCCTCCGGCCGCCGACGCCCCGCGGCGGTCGTCGCCGACGCCCTGAGCGCCCTGCGGCAATACGACGTCCTGGACGACCCGGACTGGCGGGCCCGCGACGACTTCGCCCGCCTCCCGCGCGCCGACCGCGACGACCTGGAACTGTGGCTCCTGGAGCAAGCCCTGCGCTACGGCCGCGCCCTGGCGCGTCGCGAGAACTCTCCCGAGGATTGGCGACGCGCTCGCGAGGCGCTCGACCGCGGCCGCGGCGAGACGGGCCCCGCGGCGACGCTCGCGCTTCGCGGCCGGCTCACCGACCTGATCGGCGACGGCGACGCCCCCGGTCTCTTCCGACCCGCCGCGGCGGCCGTCGACGCCTACCTCCGCGGCGTCGCCGCCGAGATCGACGACGAGGAGGCCGACGACCCCGAGGACGTCGGCCACGGCGCCCGCCGCGCCTCGGGCTTCTACGCCGATGCGCTCGCGCTCCGTCCCGAATCGTTCTGGGCCCGCTACCGCGCCGCGGTCGTCGCCTTCGCGCTGTCGCGATGGGACCAGGCCGCGGAGGGTCTTCAAATCTGCCTGGAGCGACGTCCGGGCAACCCGGTGCTGCACGGCGTCTACGCCACCTGCCTGATGAAGCTGGGTCGCGAGGACGAGGCCCTGGAGCAGTGCGACCGCGGCGTCGCCCTGGCCCCCGACCACGCGGAACTGGTCCAGGTCCGCGCCTTCGTCCGCGCCGGCGGCCCGTCCCTGGACGCCCTCCAGCAAGACATCCTCCGCTACGAGCGGCTGCGCGCGGCGCTTCCGGATCGCTTCCTCCGCGAGCCGGAACCCGGCGACCCCGGCTCGATCGGCCGCGACCTCCCCGTCGGCCCTCGTCGCGACGTCGGTTCCCTCGCGACCCTTGGCGACTCGGTCGGCGCCGGGGAGTTGGCCGCCCGTTCCGTGCTGGCCGCTCGGATCCTCGGCGCCGACGCCCCGGCCGACGGCCGCGCGCCGATCCGAGTGAAGGTCGACCCCGACCCCAGGCGGTTGGCCCTGGCGGCGATGGAGGTGGAGAAGCTGCTGGCGTTGGACCCGTCCAACTTCCCCGCCCGCGTCGACCGCATGTGCCTGGCCGTCTGCCGCGGCCTTCCCGCGGCGGCGCGTCGCGACCTGGACGTCGTCCTGGCCGACCCCCGCCTCCTCGAGTACGCCCGACTCGCCCCCGAACGACTCGACGCCCTCCACTACGCCGCCTGCCTCTTCGCCCGCGAGAACCAGTTCGTCGACGCCCTGCGGCTGGCCCGCAAGCTCGTCGACCTGGCGCTCGAGGTCGGCCGGCCCCACGCCCACGCGCTGTACACGCTGGCGGCCGTGGAGGCTTACGGCGCCGGCTACAACGCCAAGTGGACGCCGATCGCCGCCAGGCACCTGGAGCAAGCCTCGCGATACAACCCCAAGTACGAGGCGTGGTGCCGCCACGACCCCCTCTTCGACCGCGTCCGCCCCGTGATCCAGGCGACCCTCGACGCCCTCCGCGCCGCGGCCGCCGGACGGCCCCGCGCCTGATCTGCCGTCACTCGCGGGGCCTCGTCCGGGCCGTCGCCAGCAGGGCCGCGACGTCGCACGACGAACAGCCCGACGCGCAGCCGGTCCCGCAACCGCCGCGGCGGGAGGGACGCGCCTGGGATTCGGGCTCGGCCCCGTCGGGCGTTTCGAGGTGGACGTCGAAGTCGCGGGACATCCGGAACCGCGCCCGGACCAGGGCCGGGTCGAACTCGCCCAGGGGCAGGACGTGCAGCACGGTGGAGAAGTCCAGGAGCGGCTCCACGTCCACCAACTCCAGCGGCCACTCCGCTTGCTCGATGATCCGCCGGCACGGCTCGAAACGCTCGCCGCGGAGCCGACGGGCCTCGCGGGCGAGTTCCCGATCGGCCTGGTCGGCCGGGCGAAGCACCTGGAAGACTCCGACCGAGTCCTCCCCGGCGCGACCCCTGGAAGGCTCGACCTTGAGCACCTCGCCCAGTTCCAGCCCGCGCGAGGTGCGCAGGATCACGGCCTCGCCGCGGCCGGGGGCCGCGGCGACGGTCGCGAACCAGCCGACACGACCCGCCAGCCCGTAGCGGACCAGGCACTCGGCGTCCGTCCCGGATTCGGTCTCCGCGTCCATGTGTCGCCGGTCCTTCCAATCCCCTTGCCGTTCCCCCGATCGCGACCGGAGTATACCGTATTATAAGATGAATGGGAGGGTCGCCCCGACGGGGCGGGTTCCGGTCGGGACGGCGAGGGCGGGCCATGAGTCAAGCGCGGTGTACGCTACACGTCCGCGGCCTGGATTGCGACACCGAGGCCGAGCAGATCCGCGCCGCCCTGGCGGACGCGCCCGGGGTCGAGGCGCTCGGCTTCGATCTCATCAACGGATTGATGACCGTGGACTTCGACGACGGGCGGATCGACCCGGCGCGGCTGACCGCCCGGATCGCCGACCGCGCCGGGCTGGTCGCGACCGTCGTCGGCGGGCCCGAGGCCGAGGGCCCGCCGTCGTGGTGGACGCGCCACGGCCTTCAGGCGTCGACCGTCGCCGCGGGCCTGGCCCTGGGCGTCGGGATGGCCCTCTATTACCTGGGCGCGCGGCTGGGGCTTTCCGAAGCCGCCGCGGCTCGGGGCTCGACCGTCTTTTGCGTCCTGGCGATCGCGCTGGGCGGCGTCTGGCTGTTCCCCCGCGCGTGGCGGTCGCTGCGGGCCGGCCGGCTGGACATCGACGCCCTCATGACCCTGGCGATCCTCGGCGCGTCGGGCCTGGGCCAGTGGGACGAGGCGGCGACGGTGGCCTTCCTCTTCGGCGTCGCGGAGTCGCTGGAGGTCCTGAGCGTCGCCCGGGCCCGAACCGCCATCCAACGGCTCCTGGAGGTCGCGCCCGACATGGCCGAGCGGATCGGCCCCGACGGCGTGGAGACCGTCCCGGTCGCCGACGTCGCCAGGGGCGACCGCCTCCTCGTCCGCGCCGGCGACCGAATCCCCGTCGACGGCGTGGTCGTCAAGGGCCGCTCCGGGGTCGATCAAAAGGCGATCACGGGAGAATCCGTCCCCGTCGAGCGCGGGGAGGGCGACCCGGTGTACGCCGGCACGGTCGTCGGCGACGGCGCGATCGAGGTCGAGGCGACCGCCGCCATCGGCGACTCGCTGATCTCCAGGATCGTCGACCAGGTGCGCGCCGCCAGGGCCGGCCGCGCGCCGGTGGAGCGGCGGATCTCGCGGTTCGCCCGCTGGTACACGCCGATGGTGGTCGCCGCGGCGACGGCCACGGCGCTCGCGCCTCCGGCCTTCGCCTGGGCGACGGGCGGGCCGGTCTGGACGACGTTCCTGGAGTGGTTCGCCCGCGCGCTCGTGGTCCTGGTCATCTCCTGCCCCTGCGCCCTGGTGATCGCGACGCCGGTCGCGGTGGTCAGCGGGCTCGCCGCGGCGGCGCGTCACGGCGTGCTCATAAAGGGGGGCGAGTTCCTGGAGGCCGTCGGCCGGCTCAAGGTCCTGGCGTTCGACAAGACCGGCACGCTGACCCTGGGCCGGCCCGACGTCGTGGAGGTGGTCGCCTCCGGACCCGGCGGCGAGGAGCGGGTGCTTCGCGTCGCCGCGGCGCTCGGCGACCGCGGCGGCCACGTCCTGGGCAAGGCGATCGCCCGCCACGCCCGCGCGATGCGGATCGACGTCCCCCCCGCCGACGACTACGCGGCCGTCCCCGGCAAGGGGGCCCGAGGACGTATCGACGCGGAACAATATCATTTGGGTAGTCATCGCTTCATCGACGAGGAGGGCCTCTGCGCCCCCGAGTTCCACGCCGAGATCGCCCGCTCCGAGGACCACCCCGGCACCGAGGTCGCCGTCACCGGCGCTTCGGGCCCCCTGGGCTGGATCCGCCTGGCCGACCGCGCGCGCCCCGAGGCCGCCGGGGTGGTCGCCGAGCTGCACGGCCTGGGCCTCCGCACCGTGATGCTCACCGGCGACAACCCCCGCGCCGCCGCCGCGACGGCGTCGGAGTTGGGCGTCGGCGACCGCCGCGCCGAGCTGCTGCCGGCCGACAAGGCGCGGGCGATCGACGAGTACTCCGCCGCCCACGGCCCCACCGGCATGGTCGGCGACGGCGTCAACGACGCCCCCGCCCTGGCCGCCGCCCGGGTGAGCATCGCCCTCGGCGGCGTCTCCAGCGGCGCGGCCCTGGAGACGGCCGACGTCGTCCTGATGGCCGACGACCTCCGCGCCCTCCCCTGGCTGGTCCGCCACGGGCGGGCGACCCTCCGAATGATCCATCAAAACATCGCCCTGGCGGTGGGCGTCAAGGGCGTGGTCCTGCTCCTGGCCCTCTTCGGCATCGCCAACATGTGGATGGCGATCCTGGCCGACGTCGGCACCACCTTGATCGTCGTCGCCAACGCCCTGCGCCTCCTCCGCGCCCCCCATCCGACCGCCGCCGTTGCCTAGAGGCTCGACGCGCCGCGGCTTCGTTTGGGTTCGCTCGCGCGGCGGCGCTGAAACGATTCGACGTCGCAAGTCGTGTTTTAGCATGGTCTTACGGCCTTGAAGCCGCCCGCGAGATTGGCTTCGAACGTCAAAGTCGCATTGCGATTCCGCGCGGCCGTCGACTCCTCCGCGATCCCTTCCCCCGCCCATCGCCGCGGCCGTCCGAAATCGAACGACCGCCGAGCGCGCGAGTCCTTCGGGGCGCCCGGACTCCTCCTTTCGTTTCCCTCTCATCGATTGTCAAAGAACGACCGCCACCTCTCATGATCCGCGATCGTGGCCGCGGGATTTCAGGTTTTTCTGACCGTCACGGATTTTGGGGGCCTGAACGGGTCTTCCCCCCTCGCGGGGGAAGACAGACGCCGAAGGCGCCAGATGAGGGGGACGACGCGCCAGACGACCGTTGGGATTCGCGAAGGCCCGTCCGGGAAGCCCTGGACGTCGACGGCGTTTTGGCTCGCCCCCCCTCATCCGGCCCTTCGGGCCACCTTCCCCCGCGAGGGGGGAAGGATGAAATCGCTCTTCCCCCCTCGCGGGGGAAGACAGACGCCGAAGGCGTCAGATGAGGGGGACGACGCGCCAGACGACCGTTGGGATTCGCGGAAGCCCGTCCGGGAAACCCTGGACGTCGACGGCGTTTTGGCTCGCCCCCCCTCATCCGGCCCTTCGGGCCACCTTCCCCCGCGAGGGGGGAAGGCCGTTGATCCGACGTCTTCCCCCCTCGCGGGGGAAGACAGACCGCGGAGCGGTCAGATGAGGGGGACGACGCGCCAGACGACCGTTGGAATTCGCGGAAGCCCGTCCAGGAGGCCCTGGACGTCGATGGCGTTTGGGCTCGCCCCCCCTCATCCGGCCCTTCGGGCCACCTTCCCCCGCGAGGGGGGAAGGCCGTTATGTCCACCACCCCCCAAATCCGTGACGGTCAGAGGTTTTTCGGATCGAGCCGGGAAATCCCGCGAACCCTTCGCGCGGGCGCGCGCGTCCCCCCTCGACCCGCGCGCGTTCGTGATGGATAAACGAACGGGCTTCGCGGTCTCCATCGTATTCGGGTCGCGGCCGGGCGCGCTCGGAACGGTTCGTGGCCGGGAGCGGACGAACGGTCGCGGATGGAAACCAACGCTCAATCGGCCTTCGCCGGTTCGGGTTCGCGGTCGGCGCGGCGGCCGAGCAGGGCGACGAGCGCCAGCGCCGCGGCCAGGACCGAGAACGACCCCAGCGCGGGGAGGAGGAATTCCGTCCCGCCGTCGGGCGACTTGCCGGAGAAGTCGATGGCCCGTCCCAGGCCCTCGAAGACGACCAAAAGGGCGATCAGGATCCCCGCCAGCGAGCCGCCGGCGATCAGGCCGGTGGACATCATGGTGCCGGGGCTGGTCTCGGACTCCTCGGGGGTGAACTTGCGGATTCGGTCGACGAGCAGGCGGATCAGGCCGCCGATGAAGATCGGCAGGGTGGTCGACAAGGGCAGGTAGACCCCCACCGCGAACGCCAGCGACGACACCCCGGTAAGCTGGACGACGATCGCCAGCATGACGCCGAGGATCACCAGGCTCCAGGGGAGGTCGCCGGACATGATGCCGTCGATGATCGTGGCGAAGAGCCGCGGCTGGGGCGGGTCGAACTTCTTCAAGGGCGCGCCGCTTGAGGAGTGGTCGAGCCGGCCGCCGATGCCGGGGTCGATGATCCAGGCGGGTTTGTCCGATTCGTCGACCAGGTACACGCCCGGCAGCGCGCCTTCGATGGGCGCGGTCAGTCGCCAGACCTTGTAGGTCTCGCCGTCGTGTTCGGCGGTCTCGGTCAGTCCGGCGGGGGCGGCGACGGTGGGAAGGTCGGCCGGTTGATTTGAGACGGTGGTGTAGGCGTCGTTCATGGCGATCAGGGTGCCGCCCATGACCACCGCGGAGAGCAGCGCGCCGACCAGGATCGCCACCTGCTGCCGCCAGGGGGTCGCGCCGACGAGGAAGCCCGTTTTGAGGTCCTGCGAGGTCGTGCCGCCGTTGGACGAGGCGATGCAGACGATCGCCGCGATCGAAAGGGCGATCAGGCGGTACTCGCTTCCGATCCAGCCCAGCGTCACGAAGATGAGGCAGGTCAAAAGCAACGTGGCGATGGTCATGCCGGAGATCGGGTTGGACGACGAGCCGATCAAGCCGGTGATTCGCGAGCTGACCGTCACGAACAAAAAGCCGAAGACCACGATCAAGACCGCGCCGGCGACCCGGCCGACCGGATCGGCGGGGATCAGGTGCGACGCCGCGATCAAGGCGACCAGGCCGAGCGTTCCCAGGACGACCAGGGACGTGGGGATGTCGCGATCGGTCCTGGGCGTGGCGGGGTTCGAGCCGTCGGCGTCGGCGGGCTTCATCGCCTTGAAACCGCCCGCGAGGGCCGACAGGATCAGCGGCAGGGCGTTGAGCATGCTGAGGATGCCGCCGGCGGCGACGGCCCCGGCGCCGATGTAGCGAACGTACTGGCCGGAGATCTGGCCGGGGGACATCTCGGAGATCCGCGACTGCCCCGGCGGCAGGACGGTCGTCAGCCCCTCGCCGAAGAAGGCGATCAAGGGGACCAGCGTCAGCGAGGCCAGGAGCCCGCCGCCGACCATGATCGAGGCGGTCCTGGGGCCGATGATGTAGCCGACGCCCAGCAGCGTCGGGTCGGGCTCCAGGGCGACGACCGCCTTGTCGTAGCCCTTGATCCCGACGAGGGCGCGGTCCCACTCCCCCGGCCAGAGCTTCATCGCCTGCATCATGAGCTTGTAAATCCCCCCCAGGCCGAAGCCGAGGAAGACGGTGCGGGCGTTGGACCCGCCCTGCTCGCCGACGATCAAGACCTTGGCGCAGGCGGTCCCCTCCGGGTACGGCAGCGTCTCGTGCTGCTTGACGATGAACGCCCGCCGCAGGGGGATCATCATCAGAATGCCCAGCAGGCTCCCCAGGACCGAGACGATCATCACCCGGGTCCAGTCCAACTCGTAGCCCAGGAGCATCAGGGCGGGCATCGTGGCGCCGACGCCGAAGGCGATCGATTCGCCGGCCGAGCCGGCGGTCTGGACGACGTTGTTCTCCAGGATCGTCGCCCGCCGCAGCCCGAAGGCGCGCGACAGCCCCCGAAAGATCGTGACCGCCAGGACGGCCACCGGGATCGACGCCGAGACCGTCATCCCGACCTTGAGGAACAGATACAGCGACGACGCGCCGAAGACCACCCCCAGAAGCGACCCCAGGACCACCGCCCGGAGCGTCAACTCCGGCGGGTCTTCCGAGGCGGGGATGAACGGCTTATGTTCGTCGACGAGGGCGGACGGCGATTCGAAGGCGCTCGACATGATGAAACGGCTCTCCCGCGCGCTGCGACGGTCGGACGGAGAGGAAGCGGGGACGGACTCAGAAGACGATCTCGGGGGTCGCGCCCGGCGGAACCGGGTGGCGCTGGATCGTCGCGAGCCGGTCGACGACGTCGCGCAGCACGTTGATCATCGGCTGGCCGGCCTCGACGTCGAAGATCAGCGCGGGGTCGTAGAAGCTGAGGGTCTGGACGGTCTCCTCGTGGTACGTCTTGAGGCGGCGGCGGATGACCTCCTCGTTCATGTCGTCCAGGCGGTTCTCCAAGAGGGCGCGGGCGCGGAGCCGCTTGACGGCGAGCTTCTCGTCCTTGATCTTCAGGTGGAAGATCTGGATCACGTCGAGCAGGTGCGAGAGGTCCTCGGCCTGGACGCGGCTGCGGGGGAGGCCGTCGAGGATCAGGGTGTTGAATTCGGGGATGAAGAATTCCTGAAGCTCCAGGATCTTCATGTGGCGCTCGAAGATCCGGTAGGTCAGGTCGTCGGGGACCATCTTGCCGACGGAGGTGAAGCTTTCGATCTCCGCGCCGATCTTGCCCAACCTGGGGATTTTGCGGAAGACGTCGCCCATGGAGATATGGACGAATTCCGGGAGCTTGCCCAGGACGGCCCCCTGGGTCCCCTTGCCGGCGCCGGGCATGCCGAAGAGGAGGATGGTGCGGTACTTGCCCGTCTGGGGGGGCGGATTTTGGCTGTCGGCGTCGGCGGTCATCGCGATACCCTGGTTTGAAAGCGGAAGCGCCCGGCCGCGACGGCCGATCGGCGCGACGGCGGGCTTTGGGGCCCGCCATATTGTGGACCTTGAAGCATCGGGGGGCAAGCCGTTGCGGGAAACCCGACTGGCCCTGATTCGACACGCCGAGACCGCCACGCCCGACCTCTTCCACGGCGCCGAGTCCGACGTCGATTTAAGCGCCTGGGGCGCGCGTCAGGCGCTCGCCCTGGCCGATCGCCTGAAGGCCGGCGGGGCCGTCGCGGTCTACTCCTCGGCGATGCGCCGCGCGGTCGCCACCGCGGGGCCGATCGCCGGGGCCTTGGGGCTCGATCCGGTCGCGGTCCCCGAGCTTCACGAGCGGAAGATCGGCCCGTTGAGCGGCTTGAGCCGTCAAGACGGCTGGGCCGTCTACGAGGAGTCGAAACGGCGCTGGATGGCCGGCGACGTGGAGTTCACCCACCCCGGCGGCGAGTCGTTCGCCGCGATCGCCCGCCGGGTCGCGCCGGTCCTGGAGGGGTTGCGGTCGCGCCACGCCGGCGGTCGTTTGATCGTGGTGGCGCACGGGATCGTGATCCGGGCGGCCCTCCTGACCCTGCTCCCCGACAAAACCCCCGCCGACTTCGACCGGATCGCCATCGACTTCGCCTCGATCAACGAGCTGGTCCACGATGGCGAGCGCTGGCGGGCCGAGGCCCTCAACGTGGTCGTCGCCCCCTCGTCGAGCCGCCCGGTGGCGTGACGAGGTCCGGTCGGCCCCGCGGCGGTTTCTCCGACCGCCCTCGCGCCGCCGAATCGACGCCGGGCGGCGCGTCGTCGGAATTTCATGAAATTTCCTTGGGCGGTCGGCGTCACGAAGGCGCGGATTCGTTCGTATCGCCCGCGTTGAGGAGGAGACGCCGGCGACGGTTCTCATGCGTTTATGAACGACTGGGGTCATGCGCGTCGGCATGATTCGCCGGCTCGCGCGACGGCGGCGGGATGTCTCCGTCGCGGGGGCGATCGGGCGCGTCGACTTCCTCCTCCTCGCGGGCGAGATCGCGGAGGCCGTCGCGGGGCGTCGCGACTCCGCGCCCGCTCCCGTCGGAGAGAATTCCAATCCTCGAGACGTCGTCACGGACCCAAGGAGCAGCCGAATGCCGTTTCAGCCGAAGTTCGCCGACTCTTACACGCCGGGCGACCTCTTCTACGGACTGGCGAAGCCGCGCGACGGTTTGATGCGGCATCTCAACGTGCCGTTCGACCACGCCGCGGGGGCGCGGATCAATTCCTACGACATCGGCGACGTCGCCGATCAAACCCAGGGCCGACCCAGCCAGAACGAGGAGTTCAAGCGCTACCTCGGGGCGCATGGGAAGTACAACGCGGTCGTGGATCTCCGGAAGTACGAATGGAGGCACTGGCGTCAGAAGTCCAAGGGCGGGATCGAGTGGGCCGTCTCCGTGGGGAAGACCGTCCATTTCTGCCTTGACGACATGATGGACCCAGGCATTCAACACGCCATCACGCAAAAGTGCTGGGACAACGAATCGCCGAAGGGGACGCCCTGGGATCAGAAGGTGCGGGCGATCACCAACGCCGAACTGCGCTGGATCTATCGGCATCGGAGGGAGGCCGCCGTCCAGAGGCACGTGCAGTTCTGGTTCGCGAACAGTCCATGCGGGCCCCCCTGGGAGTCGTCCCCCACGCTCGGCGACTTGTGGAAGGCGTACAAGGACAACTAATAGGTCGAGGAGTGGCGCGAATCGATCGGATTCGATAAAAAAAGACGAGTGTCGTCGGGCGCGGGGGACGGCGCGCCCGAGGCAAGGCGGGTGGGCGGAGGGTCACAGCGCCTTGAGCTTGAGGTTGCGGAACTCGATCTTGCCGCGGCGAGCCTCCAGGCCGATATAGCCGCGGGGGACGCCGCAGCCTTTCCAGTCGTTGACGACCGCGCCGTTGACCCAAAGCGCGACCGAGCGGCCCTTGACGGTCAACTCGTAGGCGTTCCACTCGCCGGCCGGCTTGACGCGGTTCTCCGCGACCTCGGCGGAGAGGTCGAACGGCTTGGTCTGGAGGTTGGCGTAGGTGGCGCCGACCAGATAACCGCCGGCGGCGTCGCCCAGCCGCGCCTCGTGCCGGAAGCCGGCGTCGTTGGAGTTGCGGAAGTAGACGCCCCCCTCGGGGTCCTTGACGTCGGGGTCGGGGACGATCCGCCATTCGACGTGCAGCGCGAAGTCCAGAAGCACCTGGTCCAGCCGCAGCCATTCGCGGTCGGACTTGGGGGCGGCGGCGGTCAGGACGCCGGTCTCGCGGTCCAACTTCCAGGGCGATTTCCGGACGAGGTCGCCGCCGGCGGGGATCGGCTCGCGGGTCCAGGCGTCCAGGCCGTCGCTGGCGGGGCCCAGAAGGTCGCTCCAGCCGGTCGGATCAGACTGAAGCGCCGAGGGGGCGTCGCCGTCGCCGGCGGCCCCCAGAAGCAGGACGACCGCCGCGGAGGCGATCAAGGCCAAGGTCTTGGACGCGGGGGGCGCGGACATGGGGAGGCTCCTGGATCGGTTCGCCGGGGGCGGTCGACGACTCGTCGCCGAATCGTGCGAAACCCTGATTGTAGGATGAAGGTCGGGGCGCCACAACCGACCCGCCGGCGCGCGGCGGAGCCGGCGGATCGCGGGGGTTGTCCCACCGCCCGGCCCGGGTGTAGAATCGACGTCATGACCGTTCAAACCTTTCGCGAATTGCTGACGCAACGCCCTTTCAAGCCGTTCCGCGTCGTCATGTCCAGCGGGCTGGCCTACGAGGTCCGCCACCCGGAGATGGCGATGTTGACGCGGACGGACCTGCTCGTCGGCGTCGACGAGACCGACGAGGGCGTCCCCGCCGAGTTCAAGATCTGCTCGCTCTTGCACATCACCGCGATCGAGCCCCTGAACGCCGCCGAGCCCAAACGGGCCGGGGCCGACTGACCCAGGGCGGCGGTTCGGCCCACCATCCATGCCTTCGGCGGGCTTTCGGGCGACTTCCCCGCCGTCGGCCGTTCGTCCCTTGATTCGAGGGGCCCGGTGGGATCGAATGTCTAGGACGGTTCGAGGACGCCCGCGAGTCGCGCGGGGCGTCCGGCGGGTTTCGACGGCGGGAGGCTTGGGCCGATGATCGTGGGGGTGCCGAGGGAGGTCAAGGCGGACGAGTACCGCGTCGCCATGCTGCCGGTGGGGGTCGAGGAACTGACCCGCGCCGGCCACCGCGTGTTGATCGAGGCCGGCGCGGGGGCGGGGAGCGGACTGACCGACGTCCAGTACCAGGCCGCCGGCGCGACCGTCGTCGCCGAGGCGGCCGAGATCTGGGCCCGAGCCGACCTGATCGTGAAGGTCAAGGAGCCGCTGGCCGCGGAATGGCCGCGGATGCGCGCCGGGCAGGTCGTCTTCGCCTATTTCCACTTCGCCGCCGACGAGGCGTTGACCAGGGCCGTGATCGACTCCGGCGCGACCGCGATCGCCTATGAGACGATCCGCGACGCCAGGGGCGCGTTGCCGCTTCTGACCCCCATGAGCGAGGTCGCCGGCCGGATGAGCGTCCAGCAGGGGGCCAAGTTTCTGGAGCGGCCCCAGGGGGGGCGCGGGACCTTGCTCTCGGGCGTGCCGGGCGTCGCCCCGGCCGAGGTGGTCGTCCTGGGGGGCGGGGTCGTCGGCTCCAACGCCGCGCGGGTGGCCGCGGGGATGGGGGCGACCGTCAAGCTGTTCGACGTCAACCTGGACCGGCTCCGCTATCTCGACGAGGTCACCCCCCCCAACCTGATCACGCTGTTTTCCGACCGGCACACGGTTCGCGACGCCGTCGCCGCGGCCGACCTGGTGGTCGGCGCCGTGTTGGTCGTCGGCGCCCGCGCCCCGCGGCTGGTCCTCAAGGAGGACCTGGCCGGGATGAAGCCGGGGGCGGTGATCGTCGACGTGGCCATCGACCAGGGGGGCTGCGTCGAAACCAGCCGGCCGACGACCCACCGCGAGCCGACCTTCGTGGTCGACGGCGTGGTCCATTACTGCGTCGCCAACATGCCCGGCGCGGTGGGGAGGACCAGCACCTACGCCCTGTGCAACGTCACGCTCCCTTACGTCCTGCGGCTGGCGGCGAAGGGCTGGCGGGCGGTCGCCGACGCCGATCCCGGCTTCGAGACGGGCGTCAACGTCCACGCCGGCCGGGTGGCCAACGCCGCCGTCGCCGCCACCTTCAACCTGCCGCTGGCCGACTGGCGCGACGGCCCCTCGGGCTGAACCCCCCGGCCGCGACCCTTGAAACACCATCCGCCGGGCTCGTCCCCGCCGCGAGGCCGACGACGAACCCGGCATCCTTCGCCGCGATCGGCAGCCATGGAGAGTTTCCGCCGATGACTCACGACGAACACGACCACGAACACGACCACGAACACGACGTCGAGGAGGCCCTGGAGGAAGTCCTGGAACTGGACTCCCAGAGTCAGATCTTCCTGGAGATGCGGCGACAGAACCTGGAGCTGCTGCGGATCGCCTCGGAGGTCGCCGGCTACTCCGGCCAGCACCCCGCGCTGAAGCCGGGCGACGTCCGCAACGCCCTGCGCAACATCTGGGACGTCTACGCCGAGTTCTACTCCTGGATCGACCCGGAAGACTCCGAGGAGGAAGGCGACGAGGGCGAGGACGAGGACGACGAATGACCGCCGCCGGATCGGATGAACTCCGCGCGGGGGGCGGTCGGTCCTACAAGACCGTCCAGTGGGTCGGCGGCGCCGTCGGCGGCCGGCCGCGGCTGATCGACCAGACCCGGCTCCCCGGCGAGTTCGTCGAGATCGACTGCGACGACGTCGAGGCGGTCTGGGGGGCGATCAAGCGCCTAAGCGTCCGCGGCGCGCCGGCCATCGGCGTGGCCGCGGCCTATGGCGCCGTCCTGGGCGCCCGCGCGCGGGGGCTCGCCGACGCGGCGACCGTCCGCGCCGCGCTCCGCCAGGCCGCCGACCGGCTGGCGACCAGCCGCCCCACCGCCGTCAACCTGTTCTGGGCGCTCGACCGGATGCGAGGCGTCGCCGACGCCTTCGCGACGGAATCCGGCCCCGCGCTTCTGGAACGCCTGTTGGCCGAGGCCGAGGCCGTCGCGGCGGAGGACCGCGCGATGTGCCGGGCCATCGGCCGCCACGGCGCCGAGCTGATCGCGGCCGACTCCGGCGTCCTGACCCACTGCAACGCCGGCGGCCTGGCCACCGCCGACTACGGCACGGCGCTCGCCGTGATCTTCACCGCCCACGAGCAGGGCAAGCGGCCCCGCGTCTTCGTCGACGAGACCCGCCCGCTCCTGCAAGGCGCCCGATTGACCGCCTGGGAATTGCTCGGCCGCGGCGTCGACGCGACCTTGATTTGCGACGGCATGGCCGCCCAGGTGATGAAGGAGGGCCGGGTCCAGGCCGTGGTCGTCGGCGCCGACCGGATCGCCGCCAACGGCGACGCGGCCAACAAGATCGGCACCTACGGCGTGGCCGTCCTGGCGAGGTTCCACGGCGTGCCGTTCTACGTCGCCGCTCCCTCCAGCACGTTCGACCTGTCGCTTCCCGACGGCTCGGGGATCCCGATCGAGCAGCGCGACCCCGGCGAGGTGACCGAGGGCTTCGGCCGTCGCACCGCGCCGGAGGGGGTCGCCGTGTACAACCCCGCCTTCGACGTCACTCCCGCGGCCCTGATCGACGGCATCGTCACCGAGCGCGGCGTGATCCGCCCGGTCTCGACGGCGGCCGTCCGCGCCGTCGTGGCCCCTCCCTCTTGAACCTTCGGGGACCCTTCGCCATGCTCGCGCACAGCGTCTTCTTCGCGCTTCACGATTCGTCGCCCGCGGCGATCGAGTCCTTCCTCGCCGCTGGCCGGCGGGACCTGGACGGTCATCCGGGGGTCGTCTTCTTCGCGATCGGCACGCTCAACCCGGACCTGAAGCGACCCGTCAACGATCGCGATTTCGACGTGGGCCTGCACGTCGTCTTCGAATCCAGGGCGTCCCACGACGCCTACCAGGTCGATCCCCGCCACCTGCGGTTTTTGGAGGAGACCAAGCCCAACTGGAAGCGGGCGCGGGTTTTCGACGTCGACCTTTGAGCCGCGGGGGGAGTTGCCTCCCGAGGGATTGATTTGTATACTGGAACGTGGAACGGAGGCTCCCATGCGTTCCCAGGTCGAGAAGCATCCTGGCGGTCTGGCCGTGGTCGTTCCCGAATCGCTCGCGATTCGGGCCGGCTTGCGCGATGGTGAATCGGTCGATGTGGAACTGGCTGGCGGCCGGCTGGTCGTGCGGCCCGGCGGATCGGCCACGTTGGCCGAATTGTTGGCCGGCGTCACCCGCGACAACCTCCACGGAGAGTGGGCCGCCGGCCCTCCCGCCGGGGACGAGTCGTTGTGAGCGCGGACCCCCCCGCCGTGCCTGATCGCGGTCATCTCGTCTGGCTCAGCCTCGATCCGCGGTCGGGTCACGAGCAGGCGGGGAGGCGACCGGCGTTGGTGCTTTCACCGGCATCCTACAACGGGTCGGTGGGCCTGGCCTTGTTCTGCCCGGTGACGAGCCGGGTCAAGGGCTACCCCTTCGAGGTTCCGCTTCCACCGGGGGCGCCGGTCTCGGGCGTGGTCCTGGCCGATCACGTCAAGTGCCTGGATTGGCGGTCGCGTCGAGCGGAGTACATCGGCGAAGCGCCCGAGGGCGTGGTGGCCGAGGTCGTCCGTCGCCTGGGGCTTTTACTTGGCGGCGACTCCGCCTGACATCGCGCGGCGGCCCTCGATCGCAAGCCATGGTCAGTCGCGCGCGCGGCCTTGCGGCGCGACGTAGCCGAGGGCCTGGAGTTTCTCGATGACGCGGTCGACGCAGGCGGCGACGTCGAGCTTGGAGGTGTCGAGGACGACCTCGGCGGCGTCGGGGGCCTCGTAGGGGTCGTCGACGCCGGTGAAGCCCATCGGCCGGCCGGCGGCGACCGCGGCGCGGGCCTTGGCGTAGAAGCCCTTCACGTCGCGGGCCTCGCAGACCTCCACCGGGGTCGCGCAGTAGACCTCGACGAACCGGCCGCCGGAGGCCGCGCGGGCCTCGTCGCGAACCGCCTTGTAGGGACTCACCACCGAGCAGATCGTGGTCCCGCCGTGCCGCGCGACCAGCCCGGCGACGTAGCCGACGCGGCGGATGTTGACGTCGCGGTCCTCCTTGCTGAAACCCAGCCCCTTGGACAGATGCGTCCGAATCTCGTCGCCGTCGAGGAACGAGCAGTCGCGGCCGTACTCGGCCAGGCGCTCCATGAGCGCCTGCGCGACGGTGCTCTTGCCCGAGCCCGACAGCCCCGTGAACCACACCGTCAACCCCTGGCGATGGCGCGGCGGGTGGATCGCCTCCAAAACGTCCGCGACGGCCGGACGGGCGAACCAGTCGGGGAGCCGACGGCCCGCGTCGAGGTATTCGTCGCGGACTTGATCCGCCGAGAGCCCCATCGTCCGCGCTCCGGGCGGAACGGCGGCGACGGCCTCGTAACGGTCCTCGTCGGGGAGGTGGACCATGGGCGTCGCGACCGTCATCGCCGTGCCGATCGCGTTCAGGGATTCCAACAACGGGTCGCGCGCTTCGTCGCCGACGACGATCAGATCGGAACAGCCGTGGTTGCGCGCGACGATGGCGCGAAGCAGGGTTTCGCGATCGCCGGTCGGGCGTCCCGCCAACGGTAAGAGACCCAGGACGACGCTCTTCGGCTCGAAGTGGTTGGCGACCAGGGCGCGATGGCAGCGGACGTCGGCGTGACGGCCGACCGCGCCGGGGCGGCTCGCGGCGACGATCGCGTGAATCAACAGGCCGCCGCCGACCCCCTCGGCCGCGCGTCGGATCGATTCCTCCTCCGCGCGGAAGATCGGCCCGCGGGCGTGGTAAGCGGCGACTCGCGACCAGCCGAGTTCCTCGAACCGCGCCCGCGTCTGGGTGGGCGTCAGGCGCAGGTCGACGAAGTCGTAATGGGGAGGGACGCGGACGACCTCCAGCCGACCGGCGGCGAAGCGTTCGCGGTCGTCGGCCTCGTAAACCTCCTCGACGTGGAGGAAGGCCAGGAGGTTGCCGTAGACGTCGCGGAGTGCCAGCGCCTTTCCCTCGGCGACGTCCGCGTCGGGGCCCACCGGCAGGGCGATCGGCAGTGGCCAGAACGTCCCGTCGGCGAGGCGGCCCTCGGCGACGACGCGGTCGCGGTCGGCCTTCCCCATGAACCCGCGGAGGGGGGAGAGGCCGCCGACGCTCAACAATTCCAGATCGGCGACGCCGCGGTCGTCGAGCGTCAGGCTGACGAGTTCGCCGGACTGGGCCTTCATCTCGGCGGCGCGGTCGGCGACGACGACCAGGTCGACGAGGACGCCGCCGTAAGGGGAGGGGAGGGGGCCCTTGTGCCACACGCTCATGGGTCGATTCTCGGTGATCATCCCTTCTCCCCTTGCGGGAGAAGGTGGCCGAAGGCCGGATGAGGGGGCGACCGGCGTCATATCTCGCGTCAGGCCATGTCTTTGAAGTCCACGGCTCTTGGCGGCTTCCCCCTCATCCGCCCCTTGGAACGATGCCGAAATAACTTCCTGGAAACCTTCGGGGCCGAACCGTGGAATCAAGCGGCTCGCGAACGATCCGCGCCCGATCCGCCGAGGAATCCATCCACAGATTTCTCAGATTGACGCCGATTCGGATCGGAATATCTCTTTAATCTGTGTCAATCTGAGAAATCTGTGGATGATCTTCTTCCTGGTCGTTCACGGGAAGTTGTTTCGGCATCGTTCCTCGGGGCGCCTTCTCCCACGAGGGGAGAAGGGATTATGCTTGCTCGCGAGGGTTTCGGCGAAGCGGGGAAGCGTCGATCAGATGGTCCACTCGTGGGGCATCGCCTGCGAGGCCAAGGCGGCGACGCTGGTCCGCTCCAGGACCGAGCGTTCGGCCTCGCGGACGCGGTCCCAGAGTCGGTCGAGGATCTGGGCGGCGCGGCGGTCGACGGTGGGGGCCGCCTTGCGGCTGGAGTCGTCGGGGCCGTCGACGGCGACGAGGACCTCTTGCACCGTGATCGCCTCGGGACGCCTCGCCAGTTGATAGCCGCCGGAGGCGCCGCGGGTGCTGACGACCAGTCCCGCCCCCTTGAGGTTCAGCAGGATCTGCACCAGGTAGCGCTCGGGGATGCCGTGCGACTCGGAGATGTCCCGGATCCGCAGCGGAGGGGCGTTGGGCCCCTGGCGGGCGAGGGCCATCACGGCCAGACAGGCGTATTCGGCCTTGGCGGATACCTTCATCGGATCAAGCCCACCCTCCCGAACCGGCCGCCGGCCTTCGCAATCCCTTCCGCGACAAGGAGATCCCTCGCCGTCGCCGAAGGCGGGACGGCCGCGCGCGAACTTCATGCTAAGGTACTTCGCCGCCGAAGTCAACTTTCATCGTCGGCGACGCCGTGTCGATTCCCGCCGCGACTTCCCGCGGCCGTCGGGGTTTGAATACCCCCCGGCGCGGCTACAATGAACATGGCCTCGGGGCCGCGAGGGCTCGGGCGTTCCCGAATCGAATCGGGTTTTTACCGAAGGGCTTCCGTCATGGCTCAAGCCGATCCCGCGGCCGGGTCGATCGCGCCGGCCGAGTTGTTCGATCTTTCCCGACGGGATCGTCCGATCGATTTGATCGACGTGCGGACGCCGGCGGAGTATCGGACGGTCCACGCGACGTTGGCGCGGTCGATTCCGTTGGATCGGCTCGATCCCGCGGCGGCGATGGCGTCGCGGCAAGGTTCGGAGGGGCCGTTGTACGTCATCTGCGCCAGCGGCGCGCGGGGTCGACAGGCGCGCGAGGCGTTCGCGGCCGCGGGGTTCGCCGACGTGGTCAACGTCGAGGGGGGGACCAGGGCGTGGGAGGCCGCCGGTCTGCCGGTGGAGCGCGGCGAGGCGACGATGTCGCTGGAGCGACAGGTCCGGATCATCGCCGGGTCGTTGGTGCTCTTGGGGGTGGTCCTGGGCGCGGCGGCGAGCCCCTGGTTCACCCTGTTGTCGGCCTTCGTCGGTCTGGGGCTGATCAACGCGGGGGTCACCGACGTCTGCCCGATGGCGATGGGTCTGGCCCGGCTCCCCTGGAACCAGGCGGGGGACGAGGCCGCGAGTCGTTCGCGGTAGCCTCCCGCGCTTTTTCCCTGACCGTCACGGATTTTGGGGGTGGTGAACATAACGTCCTTCCCCCCTCGCGGGGGAAGGTGGCCCGAAGGGCCGGATGAGGGGGGGACGCGCCAGAACGCCTTCGACGTCCAGGGCTTGTCGGACGGGCCTCCGTGAATTCCGACGGTCGTCTCGCGCGTCGTCCCCCTCATCTGACCGCTCCGCGGTCTGTCTTCCCCCGCGAGGGGGGAAGAGCGATTTCATCCTTCCCCCCTCGCGGGGGAAGGTGGCCCGAAGGGCCGGATGAGGGGGGGACGCGCCAAAACGCCGTTGACGTCCAGGGCTTCCCGGACGGGCCTTCGCGAATCCCGACGGTCGTCTCGCGCGTCGTCCCCCTCATCTGATCGCTGCGCGGTCTGTCTTCCCCCGCGAGGGGGGAAGACCCGTTCAGGCCCCCAAAATCCGTGACGGTCAGCTTTTTCCGGGTCAGGCCGTCGCCGGCTTGAGCCAGGCCGGCGCGGCCTGTTCGTGGCGGGCGATGTCGGCGTCCAGCAGGAGGGTCTCGGCGACGGCGTCGAGGCCTTTCAGGAGGCGTTCGCGGCGGGCGTCGGGGATTTCGAAGGGGACTTCGACGGTGGCGGGGCCGTTCTGGACGACGACGGTCTGCTTGTGCAGGTCGACGACGGCCTGGGCCCCGCCCGCGCCGGCGACCTCGACGATCCGCTCCCAGTCGGGAGTGGGGATTTCGATGGCGAGGACGCCGTTGTTCAGGGCGTTGCCCTCGAAGATGTCGGCGAAGCCCTCGTCCTTGCCGGGGGCGACGAGGACGGCGAAGCCGGCCTGGGCGACGGCCCAGACGGCGTGCTCGCGGCTGGAGCCGCAGCCGAAGTTCTTGCCGACGACCAGGACGCTGGCCCCCTGGTTTTCGGGGCGGTTGAGCGGGAAGTCGGGATCGGGCGCGCCGTGCTTCTCGGGGTGGTCGATCGGCGGCGCCCCGCCCTGGACGTAGCGGCGGTCGGCGAAGAACAACGGGCCGTAGCCGACGCGCTCGATCCGCTTGAGGTAGCGCGCCGGGATGATCAGGTCGGTGTTCACGTCGGTCCAGTCCAGGACCGCGACCTTGCCGCGATGGACGGTGAACGGCTTCATGGGGGCTGGTATCCGGAGGGGGCGTCGAGTGGTCGTAAGGTCGGTGAATCCGAGTCCCCTCTCCCGGTGGGAGTGGGGACGGCGCGGCGCGGTTCGGTCGTCAGACTTTCGGCAGGCGGCGGACGTCGGTGAGGCGGCCGGTGACAGCGGCGGCGGCGGCCATGGTGGGGCTGAGCAGGTGGGTCCGGCCGCCGGGCCCCTGGCGGCCCTCGAAGTTGCGGTTGCTGGTGCTGGCGGCGCGTTGGCCGGGTTGGAGCTTGTCGGGGTTCATCGCCAGGCACATGCTGCAACCGGGCTCGCGCCACTCGGCGCCGAACGCCGTGAAGATCCGGTCGAGCCCCTCGGCCTCGGCCTGGGCGCGGACCTGCTCGCTGCCGGGGACGATCAGGGTCCGGACGCCCTGGGCGTTCTTGCGGCCCTTCATGACCTCGGCGACCCGCCGAAGGTCCTCGATGCGGCCGTTGGTGCAGGAGCCGATGAAGACGACGTCGACGGGGATTCGCTCGATCGGGACGCCGGGGGTCAGGCCCATGTACTGGTAGGCGCGTTCGGCCTCGGCCCGCTGGGCGCTTGGGAGTTCGTCGAGGGTCGGGACGTGGCCGTCGGCGTCGACGGTCATGGCCGGGTTGGTCCCCCAGGTCACCTGAGGGGCGATTTTGGAGGCGTCGATGGCGACGTGCTGGTCGAACTTGGCGTCGTCGTCGGTCTTGAGGGTCTTCCAGTCGGCGATGGCGGCGTCGAGCGCCCGGCCCATGGGGGCGAAGGGGCGGTCGCCGGCGGCGAGGTATTCGAACGTCACGTCGTCGGGCGCGATCAGGCCGGCGCGGGCGCCCCCCTCGATCGACATGTTGCAGATGGTCATCCGGCCCTCCATCGACAGGCCGCGGATGGTGGGGCCGTAGTACTCGAAGACGGTCCCGGTGCCGCCGGCGACGCCGAGGGCGCGGATCGCGGCGAGGATGACGTCCTTGGGTTCCATGCCGAAGCCGAGTTCGCCCGTCACCTCGATCCCCAGGGAGGCGGGTCGTTTGCCCTGCCAGAGGGTCTGGGTGGCCAGGACGTGTTCGACCTCGCTGGTGCCGATGCCGAACGCCAGGGCGCCGAACGCGCCGTGGGTGCTGGTGTGGCTGTCGCCGCAGACGATCGTGGTCCCCGGCAGGGTCAGCCCCAGTTCCGGGCCGATCATGTGGACGATCCCTTGCCGGCCGCTCTTGACGTCGAACAGTTCGACGCCGAACTCCTCGCAGTTGGCGCGGAGGGTTTCGATCTGGCGTTTGGAGAGCGGGTCCTTGACGTGGAGTTGGTCCTCGGTGGGGACGTTGTGGTCGATGGTGGCGAACGTGAGGTCGGGGCGGCGGACCTTGCGGCCGGCGAGGCGGAGGCCGTCGAACGCCTGGGGGCTGGTCACCTCGTGGATGAGGTGGCGGTCGATGTAAAGCAGCGTCGACTCGTGGGTGACGGAGAGGACGTGACGGTCCCAGACCTTCTGAAACAATGTCGAGGGCATGCCCGATCCACCTTGGAAGATCGTCGGAGGGTTCAGTTCGATTCGGGGAGGGTGATTCGGCGAGGGATGGCGCGGGCGGTCAGGCGCGGGCCATGTCGTCGGCGTGGTAGCTGGAGCGGACGAACGGGCCGCTGGCGACCCGGGCGAAGCCCATCGAGCGGGCCAGGCGGCCCAGTTCGTCGAACTCCACGGGGGGGACGTAGCGGGCCACCGGCAGGTGTCGCGGCGAGGGTCGGAGGTACTGGCCCAGGGTCAGGTACTCGCAGCCGACGTCGCGGAGATCGGCCAGGGCGTCCATCAGTTCCGCGGTCGTCTCGCCCAGGCCGAGCATGAAGCCGGTCTTGGTCCGGGTCTCGGGGCGGAGCTTCTTGGCGGTCTCGAGCACGCGGAGGCTGATTTCGTACTGGCTCTTGCGGCGAACGTACTGCTGGAGCCTGGCGACGGTCTCCATGTTGTGGTTGAAGACCTCGGGGGCGGCGTCGAGGACGGTCGCGATCTGGTCCTCGCGGCCGTTGAAGTCGGGGGTGAGGACCTCCACGGTCGCGCCGGTTCGCTCGCGGACGGCCAGGATGCAGCGTCGGAAGTGGTCGGCGCCGCCGTCGGGAAGGTCGTCGCGGGTGACCGAGGTGATGACGACGTGCCGGAGCCTCATCCGGGCGCAGGCCTCGGCGACGCGGTCGGGTTCGTCGTCGGCGACGGCCTCGGGGCGGCCGCGCCTCACGGCGCAGAAGCCGCAGGGGCGGGTGCAGGTCTCGCCCAGGACCATGAACGTGGCGGTGCGTCGGGACCAGCATTCCGAGCGGTTGGGGCACTTGCCCGACTCGCAGATGGTCTCCAGCCCCAGCTCGGCGATCAGGTCCTTGGCGAAGTACATCCCGCCGCCGGAGGGGACGGGGCGCTTGAGCCATTCGGGGAGTCGGCGGGGCTTGCGGCCGATCTCCACGGTCGCCGGGCCGTCGGCCGGGGGGTCGTCCGGCTTCTCATCCAGGACTGGGAGCGTAAGCATGGGTCGAGACCTTCCGCGTCAGCCGCGGGTGTCGCGTATACAGATGGTTGCGGTCCAACTCGAACGCCGCTTCGGTTCGGCGGACGATCGCCGCTCGCGCCTGGGACGTCGGGGTGGGGCGCTGGCGTCGGGATTCCATCGAGGTTTGCCGGAGGATCGAGCCCTTCGGCCCCGGTTCGACGAGAAGGTCGAACGGTTCGAGGAACGGCCCCACGTTGAGCGTGAACCCATGGTAGGCGATCCCCCGGCCGACCGCCACCCCGATCGTCGCCACCCGGCCGCGGCCGAGGAAGACGCCGGGGACGTCGCGGAACTCGCCGGTCAGGCCGAACTCGTCCAGCACGCCGAGCAGGACCGTCTCGATCCGACGGACGTGGGCGCGGGCCGCCTCGGCCTTGCGGCCGATCGGGGCGACGAGGTAGCCGACGATCTGCCCCGGCAGGTGCAGGACGCAGCCGCCGCGGCGGTCGACCCGGCGCGTGGCGATCCCCATCCGCCGCAGCGCGACGTCGTCCGGGACGATGTGCGCCCGGCTCCCCGACCGTCCCACGCTGATGGTGGGAGGGTGTTCGCAGAGCACCAACGTCGCCCCCTCCCGCTCGCCGTGCTCGAAGACGAGCCGGCGCTGGAGGAGCTGCATCTCGTCGAAGTCGACCGTCCCCAGGAGGTAGACCTCCAGGGGAGGCTTGACGGGCTCCGGCATCGACTGGCGGCCTTCCCTTGGAAAACGAAGCCACCCCCGAACGGTCGGGGGCGGCGCGCCCTCATTGTACTGTCGCCCGACCCGCGATCAACCGCGACCGCGGCGGCGTTCGGCTCCGGTCCGCGGCGGGGACGTTCCGAAAAGCCAACGTCACCGACGCGAGCCCGACCCGTTACTCCGTTGCACGCAAGACGCCATCGACGCGCGGGCGACGCCGGCCAGGCCCGATCGTCCCGGCGCGACGGAGTTGGAGGGGACACGGAGGCCGGACGCCCGCGACACGATCAGGAAAGGTTTCAGGCCATGTGGACCCAGTTGATCCAGCCGACGTTCGACCCGAGGTGCCATCGCGTCTTTTATCCGGATCGCCAGGGGGCGCAGGCGCATCTGGTGGCGATGGAGGTCTGGAATCGGGCGACGGGGAGGGATCTGGGGGGGCGTCGGCTGGTCGTGTATCGCTGTCCGCGCTGCGGGGGCTTCCACGTCGCGGCGCGGTTCGCGCCGGTGCGAAAGCGGCGATCGTCGGAGCCCGTCGTCGCCGGGGACGACGGGGCGACGGTCGATCCCGGTTGACCGCGCCCCGGCGGAATCCATCAAAAGAACCACGGAGTCACGGAGAAGACCGAGAAGAGAAGACGGAGAGGAGGAATTCATCAAGGCGCTGAACTGGCCATCGACCCCATTTGTCACTCGGACTCCGCTTTTCCGCGGTCGATTGGATTGATGGATTCAATTTGAATCCACCATTTCCTGCCTTCTCCGCCCCTGGGTTCTCTCTCCTCTTTTTTGATCTTTGTTATTTCTTTCTCTTCGCTTTTTCTCGGTGTCCTCCGTGACTCGGTGGTTGGTTGATCGCGGGCTCGTCCTTCCCATGGGGCGCGGCGGGACGTCAGCGCGTCGAGGCGGCCAGGTCGTCGGCGAGGCGTTCGAGGACCTCGCGGGTGAGTTGGCAGGGGACGCGGCCGCGACGGCGCTCGACGTCGTCGAAGGCGAAGCGCTCGACGCGGCAGGAGCCGTCGCGTCGGAGTCGGATCTCGTAATAGTTGCGGGCCTCGCCGCGGCGGGAGGGGGTCTTGCTGCGGAGCAGGACCTCGCCGGCGCCGCCGTCGACCTCCAGCACGTGGACCGGCTCCATCAGGTACGTCAGGCGGTCGCGGAGGCGGTCGCCCCAGGCGTTCAGGTCTTCCGCGGTCCATTCCTTGCGTTCCGCGTCGCGATACTCCAGGGCGTCCAGGGCGACGCCCACGGAGTCCAGCGCGGCGATTTCCAGGGTCAGACGGACGGGGCCGTCGTCGATCGCGATGGAGCACGGCGGGGTGAAGGCCCGGGTGTTCTCGTCAAGCGCGGCGGCGATCTTTCGGCTCGGAGTCATTGGAGACGCCTCCCAAGGGTCGGATGGAATGATCGGTCCCGTCGAACGACAAGAGGGTCGGCCGGCCGTCCATGTTGGTCTCCAGGTGGACCGGCCGGGTCCAGAGGCGGTGGAGGTGGCGGAGCGTGTCTTGCGCGTGGTCTAGCCGCAGGTCGACGCCGAAGTGTTCCTGGGTCAGGTACAGCTCGCCGCGGTTGCGGTGGTTGGCGTCCCTGACCCGGACGATCGGCTGGCCGAAGTTCGTCAGGTTGAACAGGAGCCGTTCCTTGATCTTCTTGAACTCGCGGCTCTCGATCGCGTAGACGTCGTTCTGGTCGTCGTGCTTGAAGCTGAACAGGTTGTAGCGCTTGCAGAAGTCCTGGGTGAGGAAGGTGTCGATGAACGTGACGTCGTTGTGGATCCGGCGGACCTCGAAGATCTTCTTGCGGCCCAGGCCGGTCCGCTTGTCCCAGCGGCGTTTCTCCTCGTAGTCGTCGCACTCGTCCCATTCGGGGCCGAACCGGCCCTTGTTCCAGCGGTCCTCGATGTCGCGCAGCAGCTCGATGCCCAGCTTGTACGGGTTGAGCCGTCCCGGCTGGGTGGCCATGGTTCCGGAGTGGTGGTCGGCGTAGTCCAACAGCTCCGAGGAGTCCAAAAGCTTCTGGGTCATCATGGTCGAGTGCCAGTACGACGCCCAGCCCTCGTTCATGATCTTGGTCTGGCCCTGGGGGGCGAAGTAGTACGCCTCGTCGCGGACGATCGCCAGCACGTCGTGTTGCCAGGGCTTCAGGGGCGCGTGCTCCAACAGGAACAAGAGCACGTCGCGCTCGGGGCGCTCGGGGAACGACGACGGCTTGGCGTTGCGCTTCTCCTCCTCGCGGGCGCGGACCTCTTCCTTGAGGACGTCCCTGGGGTTGATGAACTCGTCCATGTACGACTTGCTCTGGAACCGCGACGGCTGGACCTCGTCCTCCTTCTCCTCGTCGAAGTCGTAGCGGGCGGCGGGTTCCCGGCGCTTGGAGTGGGCGGAGTAGACGTCGATCAGGTTCTCCAGCGACAGACACGAGTCGATGAAGTCCTCGACCGCGTCCTCGCCGTAACGGTCCATGTACGACTGGATCCGGCTGCCGTGGTTGGCGGTCTCGTCCATCATCTTGCGATTCGTCTGGCCGAACCAGATGTTGTTTTTGAAGAAGTCGTTGTGGCCGTAGACGTGGGCCATGACCAGCTTCTGGTCGACCATCTGGTTGCAGCGCAGGAGGTAGGCGTAGCAGGGGTCGTTGTTGATGACCATCTCGTAGATCTTCTGGAGTCCGTAGCGGTAGCCCTTGGCGAGCTGCTGGTACTCCATCCCGAACCGCCAGTGGGGGTAGCGGGTGGGGAAGCCGCCGTAGGCGGCGATCATGGAGATCTCGTCGTAGTCGCAGACCTCGAAGATGCAGTCGTAGAAGTCGAGTCCGTAGGAGCGGGCGTGGCCCTCGGTCTCGACCTGCATGGCCCGCAGGTCGGCGGGGAGTTCGTGGGTGTTGCCGATCGACATGATTGGGACCTCTCTCTCGTTCGGGGATCGGTCGCGAATGGCGGGCCGGCGGTCACGTTTCGTCGACTGGCGTTCTTCGGGCGCCCCGCCTCGGGGCGACGACCTCGGCGG
>Ga0209916_1001036_pt1 | contig 29883 bp, 24 predicted proteins | sample ThiBio_1000_plan_FD_183956 | JGI IMG/M metagenome (GOLD analysis project Ga0209916, IMG submission 183956) | Wastewater bioreactor microbial communities from Cape Town, South Africa - Thiocy_solids_2 (SPAdes) | ecosystem: Engineered > Bioreactor > Thiocyanate-remediating > Anaerobic-Aerobic ... | reverse complement strand
TTGTCGTCCAGGGTTTCCGCTGAAAATTCGCGCCGCCGAACCCTGGGCGGCAACACAGCCGCTTCTCCCTCAAGGGGAGAAGGCCGTTTGGCGACGGCTTGCGAAAAAGTGTCGGGTCGTCAGCCCGCCGGGAGAGGGGACATTGACATTCGACGAACGAAGCCGATCGCCTCCGTTGCAAAGTCCATGGAGTCAATGACTTGCATCGGCATTGCCCCGGACGGCGCCGCGCGAACGAACCCGCCCGGGGGTCAGTAGTTGAACAGTCTGCTGACGCTTTCGCGGCGATGGATGGACATGACGGCGTCGGCGAAGAGGTTGGCGACGCTCACCACCTTGCAGCACGGCGGCAGGGGCTCGAAGCGATAGCCGATCGTGTCGGTCATCACCAGTTCCTTGATCGGCGAGGCGGCCAACTTGGCGGCGGAGCCCTTGGAGAAGACCCCGTGCGAGACGCAGGCGTAAATGTCCCTGGCCCCGCGCTGCTTGCAGGCGACGGCCATCTCGATCAGGGTGCCGCCGCTGATGGTGAAGTCGTCGACGATCAGGACGTTGCGGTCCTTGACCTCGCCGACGACGTCCAGCATTTCGGCCTTCTCGTCGTGGTCGCGGCGGACCTTGTTGCCGAAGACCACCGGCGCCTGGATCATCTCGGCGAACCTGTACGCCTGCTTGCCGAAACCGACGTCCGGCGAGGCGACCACCAGGTCGGGGATCTCCTTGCGGCGGAAGTAGTCGACCAGCACCGGCATGGCGTAGAGGTGGTCGACCGGGATCCGGAAGAACCCCTGGATCTGCGGGCTGTGCAGGTCCATCGTGAGGACGCGGTCGGCGCCGGCCGCCTCGATGCAGTCGGCGCAGACCCGGGCGCGGATCGAGACGCGGGGCTCGTCCTTCTTGTCCCCCTTGGCGTAGCTGAAAAACGGGATCACCGCCGTGACCTGGGTGGCGCTCGCCCGCTTGCAGGCGTCGATCCAGAACAGCAGCTCCATGAAGTTGTCGTTGACCGGGTATTCGGTCCCCTGGATGACGTAGACGTCGCGGCCCCGGACGTTCTCCAGCACCCGGACGAAGACGCAGCCCTCGCTGAAGGTGTGGGTCTCGGCGTTGGCGAGCCTGGTCCCCAGGTGGTCGCAGATGGCCCGGCCCAGAGACCCGCTGGCGCTGCCGGCGAAGACCTTCAACTCGCCGTAAGGGTCGACCCGCTCGGCCGAGGAACAAATCAGCGACATGTCCTTGCTCACGGCGTCCGCCTCGTCGTCGGGGAACAGGATGTCGACTCCCCGCGCGCCTGCCCCCGCGGACGCGATCGCCGGCGCCGCCCCCCGCGACGCGCCGCCGACGCTTGATCTTAGCAGCGTCCGGGGTCGGGGGACACCCCGCCGGCCGGGCTCGCATCGACGACCGCCGGCGCATCCGGCCGGATCCTCCCGGCGCGACCGGCGATCGTATACAATCGCGGGGTTCGGAGACGACCCCGACCCGCCGACCAGGAGGCCCCCATGCCGCGAAGGAACCTCGCCGCGATCGCCGTCACGCTCGCGACCGTCCTCGTCACGCCCCCCGTCGCGACGCTCGCCCAGGCCCCTCCCGCGCCGCCGCGGCCGAGCCTCGACGGGGCGATCGGCTGGATCAACTCCGGGCCGATCGCCCTGGAGTCGCTCAAGGGGAAGGTGGTCCTGCTGGACTTCTGGACCTACTGCTGCATCAACTGCCACCACATCCTGCCCGACCTGGCCAAGCTGGAGGCCAAGTACAAGAACGAACTCGTGGTGGTGGGCGTCCACTCCGGCAAGTTCGACGCCGAGCGGAACACCGAGAACATCCGGCGCAAGGTGGCCGAGTACCGCATCAAGCACCCCGTCGCCAACGACGCCGAGATGACCATCTGGGAGCGGTTCGACATCCGCTCCTGGCCCTCGCGAGTGCTGATCGACCCCGAGGGGAACCTGGTCGCCCTGGGGCGGGAGGCCAACGGCGCGCCGATCTTCGCCGTCGGCGGCGAGGGCCGTTACGAGGCGTTCGACCGCGTCATCGGCCAACTGATCGACGAGGCCCGCAAGCGGGGGACGCTCGACGAGACCCCCGTCTCCTTCCCCGCCGAGGGGAGCCAGTACGCCGACAAGCCCATCCTCTTCCCCGGCAAGGTGCTGGCCGACGCCGCCTCCAACCGGCTGTTCGTCTCCGACACCGGTCACGACCGGATCGTGATCACCGACCTGGAGGGGAGGAATCCGATCGTCGTCGGCGACGGCGGCGAGGGCCTGGTCGACGGCGACTTCGCCACGGCCCGATTCAACCGCCAGCAGGGGATGTGCCTCGACGGCGACGTCCTCTACGTCGCCGACACCGAGAACCACGCCATCCGCGCCGTGGACTTGAAGGCGAGGACGGTCAAGACCGTCGTCGGCACCGGCAAGCAGGCCGAGCGCGACCCCCGCGAGCCGTTCGTCGGCCCCGGCGCGACGTCGGCGATCTCAAGCCCCTGGGACGTGATCCAGGTGCCCGGCTCCAACCGGGTCTACATCGCGATGGCCGGCACGCATCAGATCTTCGCCTACGACCCCGACTCGGGGACCGTCCGCCGGTTCGCCGGCTCGGGCTACGAGAACATCCACGACGGCTCGCCCAGGGAGGCCCGCTTCGCCCAGCCCAGCGGCCTGGCCACCGACGGCGAGAACCTCCTGATCGCCGACGCCGAGGTCTCCGGCGTCCGAATCATCACCGGCCTGACGACCGCGCCCAAGGTCGGGCGGATCGTCGGGAAGGGTCTGTTCGACTTCGGCGACCGCGACGGCAAGGGGCCCGAGGAGGTCCGGCTTCAACACTGCCTCGGCCTGGCGTTCGCCGACGGCAAGCTCTACATCGCCGACACCTACAACAACAAGGTCAAGGTCTGCGACCCGAAGACGGCGGTCGTCGAGACCTTCCTCGGCGACGGCGAGGCCGGCGACTCCGACGACCCCGTCCGCCTCCACGAGCCCGGCGGCCTGAGCGCCGCGAACGGCAAGCTCTACGTCGCCGACACTAATAATCATAAGATCAAGGTCGTCGACCTGGCGACGAAGACCGTCAAGACGCTGGAGATCGAGGGGTTGACCCCGCCGGCGCCCGCTGAGTGAGTTTGTTGAAACCGTCTTACCCCTCGCGGGGAAGACAGACCGCGAAGCGGTCAGATGAGGGGGACGACGAGCAAGACGACCGTCGGAATCGCGAACGCCAGCCCGATCGGCTTGGGATCCCGACGGCCCTCTTACCCGCCCCCCCTCATCCGGCCCTTCGGGCCACCTTCCCCCGCGAGGGGGGAAGGACGTCGGAGATCAACTCTCGACCATCTCTCCCTCGACCCGCAGCCGCAGGCCGATGGGGAGTGAGTCGCCCAGGGCCTGGCCCTCCTGGGCGGCCTCCAGCTCGCGGTATTCGCGGACGGGGGCGAGGGCCGACTCGTCGGCGCCGAGGCTCGCCAGCTTGGCGAGCGCCCGGGCGCGGGCCGGCTCGGAGAGGTCGCGAACGCGGTCGCCGGAGGCGCGGGCGAGGTGGGCCAGGGCGAAGACGGCGTCGGCCGTCTCGCGGCCGGGGGCGTAGTCGCGGCCCGCCAGGGCGTCGACCCAGCGCTCGGCGGCCTCGCGCCTCACCACGGCGTTCGCCGGGCCGAACAGGGGGACGCGCGCCCCCAGCCGGCCCAGGCACCAGAGGACGTGGCCGGCGATCGCCGGTCGGGAAAGCTCCGCGGCCAGGGCGCGGCCCAAGGGCTCCTTGACCTCCGCGGGGAGCCGCTCCAGGCTCGCGGCGCAGCGCCACATCTCGGCGACCTCGTGGGGCTCGGGTTTGGGCCGGCCGGCCTTTTTGGCGGCGTTCGACCCCTTCTGGGGCGTCAGGAACGGGGCGAGGCGGCGGTGGATCTCGTCGTGGTGGGCCTTGGTCAGCCCGGCGGCCACGCGACGCCAGAGGATCCACCACTCGGCCCAGCACTGGACGTCCTTCACATGCTTCACCCCCAGATGGAAGACCGGCCAGAGGGCCTTGATCCGAACCTCGTCGAGCGGGAACCCGCGGCCGGGTCGCAGGGCGTAACCGGCCAGGTTGAACCATCGGGACTCGTGGCGAGGGCTCTTGAGCCGGCAATCGGCCAGGTCGCGCAAGGGTTCCCACAAGGCGCGCAGGGCGGAGGGGGGCCAGCCGTCGCGGGGGACGTCCAGCGTTTCCTCCAGGGTCTTGACCAGCCGCTTGGGGCCGTGGTCGGCGTCGGCGGCCGAGGCGGGGGCCTCGAACGCGGCGCGGACGGCCGCGGCGGCGGCGTCGAGTTCGCCTTGCTCGACGACGATCCGGTCGGCCTCCTCGCCGGCGACGGTCTCGCGCGGTCGGGGCTCGGCGGGGCCTCGAAGCTGGATTTGAAGCCGCCAGCGGCGGTCGTCGGAACGCGACCGACACCAAAGCTCGATCGTCCCCACCTCGGTCACCCGCGCCGCCAGGTGGACCGCGGCGCGCTCGGCCCTGGCCTTGCGGCCGACGCGCATCAGGCCCTGAAGCGGCGGCAGCTCGCGGATCGAGTCGGGGTCGGCGGCGACCAGGTCGCCGGGGCGGTCGTCGGGGCGGACGGAGCTGCTGGCCAGCGGGAACGCGACGGGACGACCCATCAACAGATCGAAGTCCCGATCGGCGACGGCGATCTCGTCCCCCTCCTCGGCGTCGCGGGGGACGACGCAGAGCCAGGGGCGTTCGGGATCGCCCTCGAGCCCGACGTAGAACGACCGCGCCGTGCCGCCGCCGATTCGGATCCCGCCGCCGCGGCGGACCACGCCGTAGTACGCCGCCCCGTGCGAGACGGCCAGGTCCAGCGAGACGTTCGACAGCACTCGGGGCGCGTAGCCCGACTCGTCGGGGAACCACGAGGCGACCGTCTCCACGATCCGCTCCCGCACCGTCGCGGGGGTCAGGGCGCCGCCGTTGAAGAGGATCGCGTCGGGCCGCGAGGGCCGATCCGCCGGCGCGCCCTCCGTCGCCCCCACCGCGTGGGTCCGGTGCCGTCGCAGGAACGCCGCGAGGTGCCTGGTCACGGCCGGATCGGCGACGAACGGCAGGCCGAACTCCTGAAGCCCGGCGCGCGCGCCGCGCGACGGCTCCTCGTCCGCGAGGGTCTTCGGGAAGAAGCCGTCCAGGGCGATCCGGCGGACCTCCTCGCGGGTCAACTCCGACTGGATCCCGCCGCCGATGATCCGCGATCCGCGCCCGGCGATCGTCACCGGCCAGCGCTCAAGCGCGGGGGTCTGCTCGCCCAGCAGCTTCTCCTTGGCCGTTCGGCAGGCAAGGCGAAGCGCCGATAACTGTTCGCCGTCGAGCCGGACGCCGCCGAGCTTCGTCTCGACGTGACGCGCGAGGGCCAGGTCGACGTTGTCGCCGCCGAGCATCAGGTGGTCGCCGACGGCGACGCGGCGGAAGCCGGGGCCCTCGGGAGTCTCGGCCACGGTGATAAGGCTGAGGTCGGTGGTCCCGCCGCCGACGTCGCAGACCAGGATCAACTCGCCGGCCCGCGCCTGGTCCTGCCAGCGCTCGTGGTGGGTGACGATCCAGCAGTAGAACGCCGCCTGCGGCTCCTCCAGCAGCGTCACCCGCTCCAGGCCCGCGCGTTTGGCGGCCTCCAGGGTCAACTCGCGGGCGGCCTCGTCGAACGAGGCGGGGACGGTCAGCACGACCTCCTGTTTCTCAAGCCGCCGCGACGGTTCGCCGCCGGACATGGCGTGGTTCCAGGCGTCGCGAAGGTGGATCAGGTAGTCGGCCGACGCCGTCACCGGGGAGATCCTCCCGACCTCCGGCGGCGCGCCCCAGGGCAGGATGTCGGCCTCGCGGTCGACCCCGCCGTGGCACAGCCAGCTCTTGGCGCTCGCGACCAGCCGCGAGGGGACCTTCGCCCCCTGGATCCGGGCGAACTCGCCGACGATCCGATCCGCCCCCTCGCTCCAGGGGAGCCGCGACGCTCCCGCGGGGAGTTCCGCTCCGGCGGGGAGGTAGACGAACGACGGCAGCATCGACCGCGGCGCGGTCTCCCCCGCCGCGACCAGTTGCGGGACCTCGAACGACCGGACGTCGGCCGCGGGGCGCTCCCTCCCCCTGGTGTCGACGTAGGACGCCGAGCAGTTGGTGGTCCCCAGGTCGATCCCGACGATGTAACGTGTTCGAGTCATCCCCAGCCCTTGCCGTCGCGCGTTTTCCCGACCGCCACGGTCTTTGAAAAGGCCCCGGCGCGAACGGTCTTCCCCCCTCGCGGGGGAAGACAGACGCCGAAGGCGTCAGATGAGGGGGACGACGGGACCGGAAGCCGTCGGAGCCTCGAAGGCCGGCCCGAGGCGGCTCAAGATCCCAACGGTCGTCTTATTCGCCCCCCTCATCCGGCCCTTCGGGCCACCTTCCCCCGCGAGGGGGGAAGGGCGTTATGACCGTCAACCCGGATCCGTGACGCTTCGCCTTCGCCATCACCGGCGCCGCTCCGATCATAGCCCGGCGGCGGCCCGCGCTCCAACGGGACGGCCCGGCCGCGCCGGCTCGCTCAGGCGGCCGAGCCCACCGCCCGCGCCAGTCGGGGGCGGACCGCGGCCCAGACTCGATCCGGGCCGATCTCGTCGCGGGGCTCCGGACGGTCGCGGGTCTTGTAGCTGGACGCGCCCCGCGGGTGGCTCGACACCGCGACGGCGCGCGGGCCGTAGGGGCCGGTCAAGTTCGGGTCGGTGCGGGTGTAGATCCCCACCACGGCCGCGCCCGCCGCCGCCGCCAGGTGGAGCGGGCCGGTGTCGTTGGAGAGGTAGACGTCCGACAGCCTCGCCAGCGCCGCGAGTCGCAACAGCGACGTCGCGCCGCAAAGATCCAGGATCGGCGCCCGGCCCAGCGCCCGCCGCAGCGCGTCGACCATCGGCCGGTCCTCGGCCGCGCCGACCGCGACGAGCCCCGCGCCGAACTCCTCGACGGCGCGATGGGCGACCTCGGCGAAGCGGTCGATCGCCCACCGCTTGCTCGGCCAGCGGGCGCCGACGTTGAGGACCAGCCGCGGCGTCGGGACCGCCGCCAGCGCGCGGTCGGCCCAGGCGAGGTCCTCCGGCCCGATCGGCAGGGAGAACTCCGGCGCCGACGGACTCCCGCCCAGGGCCTCGACCACGCGCGACACCCGATCGACGGCGTGGACCCGCGCGCGGGGGGCGTCGACTCGATGGGTGTAGAACCAGCGCGCCCCCTCGCGGGCGTCGGCCAACCCCACCCGCAACGGCGCGCGGGTCGCCGCGGCCATCACGGCGGATCGCAAAAGCCCTTGCAGGTCGACGGTCAGGTCGAACCGCTCGCGCGCCAACGTCCGGCAGACGACGGCCAGCCCGCGCACGCCCCTCGGAGAGATCCCGGAGGGGCCCTTGTCGTAGGCGAAGACCCGGTCGAGGTCGTCGCGGCCCTCCAGGAGCGACCGCAGCGGGCCGGCGACGACCCAGCTCACATGGGCGTCGGGCCAGAGCCGGCGCAGTTCGGGGAGGATCGGGAGGGAGTGGACCACGTCGCCCAGGGAGCTGGGCTTGATGACGCAGATCTTCCCCGGCGGCCGTCGGCCGAGGATTTCCGACAGCGATGGCATGGCCGGGAGACTCCCTTTCCCGTAACGTAACGATGGGCTCGGAGCCTAGCCCGATCCATCGTTCACGACAACCCGGCTTTCGCGAGGATCGCCGCCGATGTTCGTCTTCACGTTGCTGTTGGGATCGGCCGTCGCCTTGCCGGGAGTCGAGCAAATCGAGCGCGGGGAGGTCGTGGTCCGGCCCGGACCCGCCGAGGCCGCCGTCGCCGAGCCGTTCCGGATGGAGCCGGCGACGTTCGCCTACGAACTCTCCCCCTGGATGGAGACCGCGCGCTACAAGGTCTTCAAGCTGACGTTCCCCTCGCCGATCGTCACGCCCGACGTCGCCAACAACACCGTCCACGCCGAGTACTTCCAGCCCACGGGCTTCACCGGCGAGCGGCCGGCGACGGTCGTCCTGCACATCCTGGGCGCGGACTTCCCGCTTTCCCGATATTACGCCGCCCGCCTGGCCGACCAGGGGGTCGCGGCCCTCTTCGTCAAGCTTCCTTATTACGGCGAGCGGCGCGCGGTCGACGGGCCGGGGCCGGTCCCCGGGAAGTTCCTATCCGAAGACATCGAGCGAACGACGCGGTCGATGCGACAAGGGGTTTGCGACGTCCGTCGCGGCCTGCGCTGGCTCGCCCAGCGGCCGGAGGTCGACCCCGATCGGCTGGGGGTCACCGGCATCAGCCTGGGGGGGATCATCTCGGCGTTGGTGGTCTCGGTCGACCCCGAGGTCCGCTCCGGGGCGCTTTTGCTGGCCGGCGGCGACCTGGCGCGGATCCTCTGGGACATGCCCGAGGCCGCGCCCTTCCGCCGGACGTGGGAGGCCGACGGCAAGACCTTCGCCGATCTCAAGGCCCTGACCGACCCCGTGGACCCGCTCACCCACGCCGCCGGGATGAAGGGGAAGCGGGTGCTGATGATCGACGGCAAGGTCGACGAGGTGGTCCCGCCGGAATCGGCCCGGGCGCTCTGGGAGGCGGGGGGCCGGCCGCCGATCGTCTGGTACGACTGCGGCCACTACTCGGCCGCCGGCTTCCTCCCGCCGGCGATCCGCCGCGCCGTCGACTTCCTCAAGGACGACGCCCCGCGCTAGCCGACCGGAGACGATCGCGGTTGCCGGCGGCCGGGCTTGACGTTATGTTGCCGCCGATCGCGGGCGGTCTGATCGGTCTCAGGTGGAAAGGGTCTTGCCATGGCGGCCTCCGTCACGAGCGTTTTTCTTTATGTGAAGGACGTTCGACGTTCCCTGGAGTTCTACAACGAGGTCGTCGGCGCGGAGGTGCTCCAGGTCCACCCCGAGCAGGAGGCCGGGCCGTTGACCCTGGCGATCCTGCGGATCGACGCCTTCGTCATCATGCTCAACGCCCAGGAGCCGCACGCCGAGGAGTTCGCCGACGCCCGGCTGGGGGTCGGCATCCACCTTCAGATCCAGGTGGACGACGTCGACGCCTTCCACCAGCGTTGTCTCGACGAGGGGGCGATCCTCAGCGTCTCCGGCGAGCCGACCGACCAGGACTGGGGCTGGCGCGAGTTCGCGTTGCGCGACCCCGACGGCTTCGTCTGGTCGATCTATCAGGACAACGCCGCGGGGCAGTGGACCGGCTGAACCCGCGCCAGGATCGCGGCGGCCCCCGCGACGGCCGCGGTCTCGATCCGCAACACCGCCGCGGCGATCCGGATCGGCAACCACCCCGCGGCCAGCGCCGCCTCGATCTCCCTCGCCGTCAGGCCCCCCTCGGGCCCCACGATCAGGCGGGCCGTCGCGCCCTCGGCGATGGTCGGCCAGCCGTGGGGCGGCTCGCCCGCGGGATCGGCGAGCAGGCGGACGCCGTCGCTCCGCGCCAGGTACGTCGAGAACTCCTCGGGCGCGGCCAACTCCATGAGCCGGTTCCGCCGGCACTGCTTCGACGCCTCGACGACCGCGCGGCGGAGTCGGTCCAGCTTCGACCCCCTCGGGTCGACGACCGAGCGCTCCGTCGCCAGCGGCACGATTCGCGCGACCCCCAACTCGACGGCCTTCTCGACCAGCCAGTCGAACCGGTCCCCCTTGGGCGCGGCGACGGCGATCTCGACGCGGCAGTCGGCCTGGCGATCGGCGATCGGCTCGCCCTCGACCTCCAGCCGCGCCGAACTCCCGGCGACCTCGACGATCCGCGCCCAGGCGGCGAAGCCGCGGCCGTCGAAGATCTCCACCAGATCCCCCACGCCCTTGCGGCAGACCCTCGTCAGGTGCCGCCCCTCGTCGCCGTTGATCTGGTACGCGCCGTCCTCCGGCGCCGCGGGGCAGTAGAAGCGCTGTGACATGGAGGGGATCTCCAGGGCGATTAAGCGAGCATTATACGATCTTCATTCTCGTCGGGAGAAGGGTCGTCTCAATTATCCTCCCGCCGGGCCGGTCTGGTCGCGCGCGTGCCGGGCGTGTTAGAATCGACGCAAGTACATGAGGACCCGCACGCCGAACCCGGTCGAGCCCTTGCGAACATGACCGATCCGTCGATACCTCTGCGCGACCCGGCCAAGGCCGCGCTGCTCGCCTGGCTCGTCCCCGGGCTGGGGCATTTCTACCAGGGCCGCAGGGGGAAGGGCTGGCTGTACGCCGGCTGCATCCTGGGGCTGTACGCCGTCGGGTTCTATCTGGGATCCGGCAAGAACGTGTACTGGCGCTGGGTCAGCCCGTTCAACACCGACAAGTTCATGCTGCATTACGTCGGCCAGTTCTTCGTCGGCCTTCCCGCCCTGCCGGCCTTGATCCAGGCGACGATCCAGCACTTCCACCCCGGCGCCGAGTTCCTCGGCGGCTTCATGGCCGAGCCCTCCGCCAGGGTCCTCAACGGCCTGCTCTTGCACGGCAAGCCTTACGAGATCGGCCTGATCTACACGACCGTCGCCGGCCTCTTGAACGTCCTGGCGATCTACGACGCCTACGACGGCCCCGCCTACGGCCGCGGCGACGAATCCGAACCGACCGCCGACGAGGGCGACGAGGCGACCACCGCCGACGCCGTCAAGGCCGGAGGCCCCCGGCGATGAACGGCGCGCCCAACATCTACTGGTTCATCCTCCCCCTGGTCGTCGCGGTCAGCCTGGTCTACACCGCGTCCCGGTACGAATCGTGGCCGGTGATCTGGGCCCGCTCGGCCCGGCTCTGCCTCTGGATCCTCGCCGCCCTGATCGGCACCACGGCGTTCCTGCTCCTGGTCAACACCCAGAGTTGACCGCGGGCGCGTCAGGAGACCTAGCAAATGCTCCAGCACAAGAGAACGGTTTCGGCGTTGGCGTTCGCGCTTCTGGCCGGGCTCGCCCTGGGCGGCCTCGGATCGGCCCGAGCCGCCGACCGCGCGACCGAGAACGTGATCCTGATCCACACCGACGGCCTCCGCTGGCAAGAGGTCTTCACCGGAGCGGATCGGGCGCTCTTGCCGAAGGACGACGGCCACCCCCTGGTCGAGAAGTTCTGGCGCGACGAGCCGCAAGCCCGCCGCGAGGCCCTGATGCCGTTCTTCTGGAAGGTGGTCGCCAAACAAGGCCAGCTCTACGGCAACCAGGACAAGGGGAGCGTCGCGAGGGTGACCAACGACCAGTGGTTCTCCTACCCCGGTCGCAACGAGTTCCTGACCGGATCGGCCGACCCGGAAATCCGGAGCAACGCCAAGATCCCGAACAAGAACGTGACCGTCCTGGAGTGGCTGCATCGCAAGCCGGCCTTCCAGGGCTCGGTCGCGGCCTACAGCGCCTGGGACGTCGTCCCCTTCATCATCAACCGCGATCGCTGCGGCTTCCCCGTCATGGGCGGCTGGGAGGCCGTGCCCGACGAGTCGCCCAGCCCGCGGATGGCGCTTTTGAACGACCTGATCCGCGACACCACCCCGACCAACGCCGCCGAGGTCTACGACGCCTTCATCTTCCAGGCCGCTCGCGATTACCTGGTCGCGAAGCGGCCGCGAGTGCTGTTCGTCGACTTCCTGGAAACGGACCACTGGGCGCACGCGGGCCGCTACGACCTGACCTTGGGCGCGGCCCGGAAGTTCGACGATTATGTGCGACGCCTCTGGGAAACGGCCCAGTCCATGGACCAGTACCGCGACAAGACGACGCTCGTCCTGATCACCGACCACGGCCGCGGGCTCGCGCCGGAGAACTGGAAGCACCACGGCGCCAAGATCGACGGCGCGCAAAACATCTGGATGGGCTTCCTCGGCCCGGACACTCCCGCGCTCGGCGAACGCGCCGATTGCCCGGAGGTCACGCAAAGCCAGATCGCCGCCACCCTGGCCGCCTTTCTCGGCGAGGACTACAACCACGACGTCCCCACCGCCGCCCCGCCGGTGGCCGAAGCCCTGCCGTCCGGTGGGGAATGATCGTGAAAATCGAAGGCGGGCGCTCGCCCGCCCTCGCGCTCAACCCTCCGCGGGCTTGCGCGCCGCGAGGTTCAGGTTGCTGGCCAGGAGGTTCACGGGCCAGGCCCGCTCCAGCGCGGCGTTGAGCGCCCAGACGAGGCCGTGGAGCTTGCCGTAGGCCGCCTTCACGGGATCGGGAAAGCCGTTGAGCATCGTCGGCGCGAGCAGCCGGCGCTCCCAGGCCAGGACCTCGAAGCCGGCGGCGTTCAATAGTCGGGTGGCGGACGCGACGGTGTAGAGACGGTCGTGGGCCGAGTGGCCGAGCGCCCGCTGGACGGCCTCGGTGTAGCTGTAACGGTTGGGGAGGCAGGCCACCAGGAACGAGCCGCCGGGGCGGAGGACGCGGAAGACCTCGCGGAGCGACGCCTCCTCGTCGGCGACGTGTTCCCAGACGCCGTTGCTGGTCACGACGTCGAAGAAGGCGTCGGGGTAGTCCAATCGGACGTGGTCGTGAAGGCGGGTGAACTTCAGCCCGCCGTACTCGTGGAACGGCCGGTAGTCGTCGCCCTCCACGAAGTCACAGCCGTGAAGGTCGAGCGACGGGCCGAACCGCCGGCGGTAGACGCACGAGTCGACGCCGTGGCGGCATCCCCACTCCAGGACGCGGTCGCCCGGCCTGATCCCCGCGGCCAGCCAGTCGATCATCGCCAGACGACGACGGAGCGTCAGCGGCGATGAGAAATGGGCGTCGAGGTAGCGCCGTTCGGCCTCGGGGATTCCGCCGTCGATCGCGCGCTGGCGGGACCATAGCTCGCGGATCAAGGCGGCCTCGGCGCGGTGGTCGGCGGCGACGGGCCCGCCGGGGCGATTCGCCCGCATTCCCCGGCGCCGGCTCGATCCGATCATGCTCATTCGGGCGTCCCTTCCGCGCTCTGGATCGGTGGGCGTCGACCCTGGCCGCCCTGGAAGCCGGGGGACTTTATCGCGCCCTCGACGTTGGAGCAAGGCGAACCGCGTTTCAGCCCCCCGCCGCCGACAGCCACGGCGGGACGCCGCGGGGGGACAAGCCGACGGCTCGGAAGAGGGCGGCGACGTCCGACCGCTCGACCGGGCGCGGCGGGAGGGCCAGGGCGTCGGCGGTCTTGGCGGCGATCCGCGCGCGGAGCCAGCCGGTCGCGGCGGCCAGGATCTCGTCGTGGTCGAAGGCGAGGCCCCTGGCCTGGTCGAGCGGGATCCAGTCGGCCTCGGCGGCGTCGTCGGCCCCCTGGATCGGGTACGAGCCGGCGGGCAGGATCGTGACGTAGGCTAGCGTGACGGTCCTGCCGCGAGGGTCGCGGCCGACCTTGGCGAAGAAGCCCAACGGCTCGATCGCGCCCGGGACGACCAGCCCGGTCTCCTCGCGAAGCTCGCGCCGCGCGCCGGTCTCGGGCTCCTCGTCGATGTCGAGAAACCCGCCGGGGAGGGCCCAGCGGCCGGCGAACGGGTCGTGCTTGCGGCGGACCAGGAGCGTGCGCGGGGCCGAGTCGACCCAGGCGAACGCGATCAGGTCGGTCGTGATGGCGGGGCGGGGGTGCTCGTAGCAGTACGGGGCTGACATGACGCGCGGCCTTGTGCGACGATGACCGGGAGAGACGTGGTGATTCGAGAGAGCCGATACGAGGTTAGCATGGGCGACGCGCGGCCGCATCGTGACTTTTGGACCGAACTCGACCCGGACGAGGCGGGGATCGCCGCGGCGTGCGACCTGCTCCGCGCCGCCGACGGCCCGGCCGACCTCGACGGCGGTTGGCCCGACGGGCTCTGGCGGTCGTTGGTCGACGCCGGCGCGCCGCGGTGGTCGGTCCCGGTGGAGCGGGGGGGGGAGGAGGTCGCGCGGCCGCTTCTGGTCCAGCGTTACGCGCGATTGGCCGAGGCCAGCCTCACGGCCGCGTTCATCCTCTCGCAGCACGACGCGGCCGTCCGTCGGCTGTCGGCGGTCTCCGACCGCCCCCGCGCCGCGGAGTGGCTGGGCGCGATCGCCCGCGGCGAGGCGATGGCGACCGTGGGCATCTCCCAACTGACCACCTCCCGACGCCTCGGCGCCAAGGCGCTCGTGGCGGTCCAGACCGGTGCCGGCCGCTACCGCCTCGACGGCGCGATGCCCTGGGTCACCGGCGCCGAGAACGCCGACGTCTTCGTCACCGGCGCGCTTCTGGACGACGGCCGCCAGATGCTGGTGGCCCTTCCCGGCGACCGCGCTGGCCTCTCCGTCCTGCCCGCGTTCGAGATCGCGGCGCTCCAGGCGTCGCGCACCGCCCAGGTCGTCGTCGAGGGGGTCGGGATCGACGCCGACGACGTCCTGATGGGCCCCTCCCACGAGATCGGCGCCCAGCCGGGGGCCGTCGGCACCGCGGGGCTGGAGACCTCCGCGTTGGCCTTGGGTCAGGCGGCGGCGGCGCTGGAAGGTTTGGCGGAGGCCGTCGCCGAACGCGACGACCTGGCCGAGTCGGTCGAGTCGATGCGCGCGAGTTGGGATTCGGCCTGGTCCTCGCTCCTGACCTGCGCCCGCGGCGAGGGCGACGCCGCCACGGCCGCCGCGCTGCGCGCCCGCGCCAACGCCCTGGCGTTGAGTTCGACGCAGTCGTACCTCACCGCGCGTCGCGGCCGGGGCTTCCTCCGCTCCGACCCCGCCCAGCGCTGGGCGCGGCAGGCGCTCTTCTTCCTGGTCTGGTCCTGCCCCGCGCCGATCGCCGGGGCCGCCATCCGCGACCTCGCCGGCCTCTGCCCGGCGTGAGGCGAGGACTGATCGTGACTCGCCTAGCGGCCGAAGACCTCGGAGTGCGAGCCAGTGCGATGGAAGATCGCCGCCGCGTCAGTCGTCTCATAGATCAGCACCCAGTCGCCCTCGACGTGGCAGTCGCGGCAGCCCGTCCACTCGCCGCGGAGCGAGTGGTCCTTCCGCGCTGGTTCGAGCCCGCGGCGCTCCGCGATCGCCCGCATCAGCGCCGCCAGCTTGGTCACGTCTCGGCCGGAGCGCCGCGCCTTCTCCACGTCGCGACGGAACCGGGCGGTCAGCACCGTCTTCAACGGCTCGCGAGCACCCGGCGGGGTCGGGGGCGGCTTCCTCTTGGCCATGTGTCAGATCCCCAAGTCCTTGAACGCCTCGTCGACGCTGGCGTAGACGGTCACGTCCCTCCCGGCCCTCGCGTCTCGGATCGCCCGCGCCGTCTCCTCGTTGGGGACGTGCTCGACCCCGCAGACCCGATCCGCCGCCAGCGACTGGGCCAGTTCCACGACCTGCCCCACGAACGTCCCGCGCTCCGCCGCCGCGACCGGCTCCGAACCCGCCAGCGCCCGCAACGCCTCCGCCGGCAACCGATCCAGCACCGCCCCCACCAACGCCTCCAACGACGGGACCTCCGTCCCCGCGACCGTCGCCATCGCCAGCCTCCCTTCATTCACCGTTCGACCACGATCGACGCGCGTTCCCCGACGTCCGTCGCGAGACGAACCCGAGCCGACGCCGCATTGTCACGCGCCGCCTTCGATTCCGCCAGGAATCGTCGCGTCTCGATCGGCATGGAGGGGGATCTCCCGCTCGTCCTCGATCCGAGCGCCATCACTTTGCCGGCGCCGGCAAAGTGATGCTCGCCGAGGTTACTCGATCGCTCGCGATCGGAAGAACCCGTCGCGGCGGACCATCGGCCGCTCGATCCAGGACGAGCCGGTCCAGGCGTGGTGGACGGCGGCGACGTTGGGGCCGTCGAGGGTGATCTCCAGGAAGCCGGGGGGGTTGTCGCCGCGGGGGTCGACCATCAAGGGCGCTCCGGGGTTGAGGCAGAGTTGGTCGGGGACGCTCGGCGGGGAGAACGCCCAGGACTCGTGGACGTGGCCGCAGCAGTAGACGTGCGGCCCCAGCGTCGCCAGCCATCGGGCCAGGGCGTCGGCGTCCTCCAGCACTTTCGACCGCAGTTGTTCGCTGAACTCCTTCGGCGCGTCGATGGGATAGTGGCAGGCGACGATCAGGCGGTCGACGTCGTCGCGATGGTTTTCCCACAGGGCGCGCGCCGCGGCGAGTTGGGCCGCCGGGATCTTGCCGCGGGCGCTGAGCGCGGGTCGGGTCGGGTCGAGCCCCAGGACGGCCGTGCGATCGGCGATGACGCGGAGCCAGGGGAACTCCTCGGCGGCCGCGAACCGGCCGAAGGCGCGATCGAAGAGTCGGTCGCGCGCCGAGGCCCCGGTGTAGCGGTCGTGGTTGCCGGGAACCACCGTCGCGCGTTCGGGAGGCTCCAGCAGCGGCCGAAGCGCCGCCAGGGCGTCGTCGAACTCCTCGGGCAAGGAGGTGGTCGTCAGGTCGCCGGTGATCAGGACGTGGTCGGGGCGGATCGACTCCACCTTCTCGACGAGCGCCCCCAGGCGTTCGAGCCGGAACCGTCGCGCCCGCCCCGTCAGGAGCGACGCCATGCCGACGGCCCGCTTGTTCAAAAGCCGGAAGGGGTTGAACGTCCATTTCCAGACGTGGACGTCCGATAGGTGCGCGATGCGGAAAGACGCCAAGACAGAGGCCCCGAAAGGAAGCCGCGGCGTCCCTCACGCTCTTCCCCCCTCGCGGGGGAAGACAGACCGCGGAGCGGTCAGATGAGGGGGACGACGCGCGAAGCAGTTTGAAGTCGAGCAAGCCCGCCCAACAGGCTTTCGGATCCCAACAGCTCTTTGCTCGCCTCCCCCTCATCCGGCCCTTCGGGCCACCTTCCCCCGCGAGGGGGGAAGGCCGTTATGAAAGAATCCGCGATGGTTGATGGTGGCGGTCAGCCTCCCCAGCCGACCCAGCCGACCAGCACATCGTAAGCGGTGTGCGCCCCGACGGCGATGCCGAAGCCTCGCAAGATGAAGACCCAGGCGAAGAAGACCCCGGCCATCCAGCGGAAGACGAACGCGAACCAGGTGAACGTCTCCGCGGGGTTCCCCGCGTGATGGGCCAGCGAGAACAACAAGGCCGAACCGCTGGCCGCCAGCGCCGCGGCCATCACCTGCGGGGCCTGCAAGAGCTTCAAGCCGTAGAACATCGCCGGCACCAACAGCAGCCGGAAGATGGCCTCCTCGTAGACGCCGGCCCCGAGATAGCCGATCAACCGGGCCGTGTCGCCGTCGACCGCCGGGGGCCCCGCCTGGAACAGCGCCGCGGGGGGGGGCGAGCGCTCCATCAGGTCGAACCCCATGTCGACCAGGCGGCTGACGCCGACCAGGGCCACGGCCAGGATCAGGCTCTCCACCACCATCCCCGCCACCACCAGGGGGGAGAACTTCCAGTCGCCGGGGCGCAGCGCCTGCCAGCCGCAGAGCGCCAGGAAAAGCGCCAGTGGGAGCAGCCAGTGATCGGTGAGTCCGATGGCGGCCAGCGATTGACGGAGCCAGGCGTCAGCCCCGGTGCGGAGGGCGGTCGACTCGCCGCCGCCGAGCCAGATCACGCCGAACTCGTAAGCCAGGACGATCGGCGCGACCAGGAACAACGAGGGCAGGGGGTGGCGGGTCGTGCTCCAGTAGCCCGCCTCGGGTTCCTCGACCGGTTCGACGAACACCAGCCGTCGCAACCGCTTGCGGCCGCCGCCGGTCTGCTCGTAGCGGGGATGGTCCAGGTCCGGGGCGGCCTTGGAACGCTTCACGGGCGATCTCCCCGAAGTCGCGGCGGGGGCGGGCTCGACGGCGATTCCGCCTCGTTCGAATGCGACGGCGCATTCGAAGAAGTCGGCAGCCGTGAAATCGTCGATCCGCTTGTGAAGGAGGGCGGCGGACGGCTACGATGAGCCTATCACACGGACGTGGGACCGGCCCGACGAGCGTCGGGATCGGGAAGTCGTCATCGTTGCAAGCCCACCCCGAACCGCGCCCGCGACCGATCCGGGCGTTCCACGGCCCGCCTCGCGACGAAGCGCGGCCCGACCCTGGAGATGTCCGCGTGATCGCGCGTCGGCGAGCCGTGCTTGGTTTTGGGACGCTCCTGGCGCTGGCCGCGGGATGCTCGAAGTCCGATCCGTCCGTCCCGCCGGTCTACGAAGAGCGGCCGAGCATGACCGCCGCGGTCGCCGGAAAGGCCGATCTGGCCGACAAGCCCAGGATCCGCCAACGGGTCCGCGACGTCCTGGCGCGGCTCTACGGCCCCAACCCACGAGAGATCCACGTCCCGGCGGAGGCGCCTCTTTCCAGGGACGAGACCGGGCTTCTGGGCGGCCTGCTGGGCAACGGCGTTCGAACGGCCGAGGGGTTCCGGAAGCTCCCCCGCGCCGGCGGGTACGCGGTCTACCGTCGCGACTGCCTGAACTGCCACGGCGTCTCCGGCGGCGGGGACGGTCCCACCGCGGCGTTCACCTATCCGCCGCCCCGCGACTTTCGCCCCGGCGTCTACAAGTTCACCTCCACCCCCGCCGGCGCGCCCCCCTCGCGCGACGACCTCCGCCGGGTCGTCCAGGACGGGTTGCCGAGCACGGCGATGCCCGGGTTCAAGGCGCTGATGTCGGAGGAGGAGATCGAGCAGGTCGTCGATTACACGATCTTCCTGAGCCTTCGCGGCCAGACCGAGTTGGCGCTGATCGAGGAGGGGGCGCTGGCCGACTCCGACGACCCCGACGTCCTGAACGACCGGGTGGTTCGGGACGTCGTCGCCAACCTGTTCGACAGGTGGCGGACCGCGGAACGGGAGACGGTCGAGCCGCCGACCCCGCGCACTCCGCCCACGCCCGAGGGCGTCCGCCGCGGCCGCGACCTCTACATGGGGAAGACCAAGGACTATCTGGAATGCGCCGGCTGCCACGGCCCCCGGGGCAAGGGGGACGGCGCGGACTACGTCGATCGGAAACTCTTCAACGAGATCGTCCTGCGCGACGATCCGGAGACGAGGGCGCGGCGGATCGCGGAATTCGACGAGCGGACGCGGGCGCTTTGGGATCGCGGCCTGGACGCCTGGGGCGCCCCCTCGCGGCCGGCCGACCTGACCGTCGCGGTCTACAAGGGGGGCGGTCGGCCGGTCGACCTTTACCGTCGGATCGCCAAGGGGATCAACGGCACGTCGATGCCGGCGCACTACCCGAAGCTCGATCCCGGCAAGATCTGGGACCTGGTGAACTTCGTGCTGGCGCTCCCGTTCCAACCGGAGTTGCTGGACGAATCCGAGCTGGCGAACGAGCCCCGGCCCGTGCGACGATGACGGGTCCGGATCGTCGGATCGTGGGAGCCGTTTGAGTTGCGACACTGGAGCTTGCTGTTCATCCTGGCGGTCGTCTTCGGCATCGGGGCCTTCGCCTACGCGCCGTTCTCGCCGGACTGGTGGCTGCCGAACCCGGCGACCGAGCCCGTCGGCGTCGTCGCCGACGCGGCCCGCCGGATCGACGGCCTGTTCCTGGCCGTGCTGGGGCTGTCGGGGTTCGGGTTCGTCGTCGCCTGGGCGGCCACGATTCGGCCGCGCCGCGGCGGTCTGGGACGGGAGGCGGCCTGGGCCGTCGTCCCCGGCGGCATCCTGCTGTTTTTGGCCTGCCACCAGATGAACGCCTGGGCCGTCGCCGAACGCCGCGCGATCGCGCCTCCGGAATCCCCCCTGGCCGAGGCGACCGCGCGGCGGTTCCAGTGGTCGTTCGCCTATCCCGGCCCCGACGGACTGATCGGCACGGCGGACGACCTGGCGGTCGATGGCGAGCTGCACCTGGTCAGGGGCGAGTCGGCGCTCGTCCACCTCAAGTCGGCGGACGTGTTTCATGCGTTCTTCCTGCCCCAGTTGCGAGTCAAGCGGGACGCCGCGCCCGGCGCGACCGTTCCGCTCCGGCTCGAAATCGACCGCGCCGGCCGGTACGAGTTGGCGTGCGCCGAGCTTTGCGGCTGGGGACACTACCGAATGCGGGGCGTCGTGGTCGTCCACGAGACTCGCGCGGGCTTCGAGACCTGGCTGGCGGCGCGGGTCGCCGAGCGGGACCGCGACCGGGCCGACGACGGGCCGACCGAATCGTTCTTGACCGTCCCGGAGTTTGGGGCGGCCGTCCGTGATAAACGGTCTTCCCTCCTCGCGGGGGAAGACAGACCGCGCGGCGGTCAGATGAGGGGGACGACGCGCGAGACGACCGTTGGACTTCGCGGAAGCCCGTCCGGCAAGCCCTAAACGTCGATGGTCGTCTGGCGCGCCCCCCTCATCCGGCCCTTCGGGCCACCTTCCCCCGCGAGGGGGGAAGGCCGTTATGTCCACCGCCCCAAACTCCATGACGGTCAGAATCGATCGAACCCCCCGAACCGAAGGACTCGTCCGCGACGGCCACGACCGCCGCGGACGACGACGAAAGCCATGACGAAACTCGACACGGAACCGCGCCTCGATCGCGACTCGTCCCCCGCCTACCGTCGGGCCCCGCACTGGGCGGCGGTGCTGGCGGCGCTGTTCACGCTGCCGCTGGTGTACCTCGGCGGGTCGGTGACGACCTACCGCGTCGGCATGGCGGTTCCGGACTGGCCGACGACGTTCGGCGTGAACATGTTCCTCTACAACTTCTGGAACGCCTCGTTCGCGGTCCTGGTCGAGCACTCGCACCGGCTTTACGCCTCGGCCGTCGGGCTGGTGACGATCGGACTTTGCGTCTGGTTCTTCCGCTTCGAGCCCAGACGGTGGATGAGGGCGCTGGGGGTGATCGCGCTGGCGATCGTCATCGCCCAGGGGGTCCTGGGCGGGTTGCGGGTCCTGCTCAACTCGGAGTTCCTGGCGGCGTCGCACGCCGTGCTGGGTCAATCGTTCTTCGCCCTGACGGTGGCGCTGGCGACCTTCACCGGCCGCGACTGGCTCTCCGACGCCGAGCCGACGCCCGACGTCGAGGGCGTCCGCCGGCTGGCGCTGCTGGCGGTCGTCCTGGTCGAGGCGCAGATCGTCCTGGGGGCTTTGGTGCGGCACTTCGCCGGCGCCTACGCGGCCCTCCTCCACGGGGTGCTGGGGGTCTTGATCCTGGCCTTCCTCGTCCACCTGATCCGGGCCTTGAAGGAGAACCCGGTCCCCAAGCCGTCGCTGACGCGGGCGGCGCGGGTCGCCGAGGGGCTGGCCTGGATCCAGGTCTTTCTGGGGACGTTCGCGTTCGCGATGCTCTGGCCGTTCGCCGCGACGTCCCATGAGGTCGCCTTCTATCAGGCGGTGATCCGGACCTTGCACCAGACCAACGGCGCGGTGCTCCTGGCCGCGACGCTGGTGACGACGCTTCGGGCCCACCGCCACCTGGCGCCGGCCTCGTCGTCGCCGGGCGACCCGGCCGGCGTGGAGGCCGGGGCATGAACACGTCCGCCTGGACGGGCCAGGGCGTCTTGAAGACCGTCGCCGGCCGCGCGCCGGCGTTCCTCGCCCTGACCAAGCCGAGGGTCGTGCCGCTGGTGGTCCTCACGGTGGAGACGGGCTTCTTGCTGGGCGCCCGCGGCAGCGCCAACCCGTGGACGCTCCTGGCGGCGCTTTCGGGCGCGGCCCTGTGCGCCGGCGGCTCGCTGGCGATGAACATGGGCTGGGAGGAGAAGCGCGACGTCCTGATGAAGCGGACCAGCGGCCGGCCGATCCCCTCGGGCCAGGTCACGGCGCGCGAGGCCGCCGCGTTCGGCCTGGCGCTGGGCGTGGTTGGGACGGTCCTGCTCTGGATGTGCGCGAACGCGCTGGCCGCGGCGCTCGCGGCGGCGACGTTCGCCATCTACGCCTGGGTCTACACGCCGTTGAAGCCCGTGACCACGCTCAACACGGCCGTGGGCGCGATCACCGGCGGATTGCCGCCGATGCTCGGCTGGGCGGCGGCGACCGGGACCGTGGGCGCGGAGGCCTGGTCCCTCTTTCTGATCCTCTTCCTCTGGCAGTTCCCCCACGTCCTGGCGATCGCCTGGATCTATCGCGAGGACTACGCCAGGGCCGGCATGAAGATGCTGCCGTGCGTCGACCCCGACGGCTTCCTGACCGGCCGCCAGGCGACGCTCCACGCCCTGGCCCTGCTCCCCGTCGGCCTCTTGCCGACGGTCGTCGGCCTGGCCGGGTCGGTCTACATGGCCGGGTCGCTGGTCCTGGGGCTGTACTACCTCGCCGAGGCGATCCGCTTCTGGACCGCCCCCGGCGACGCCAACGCCCGCAAGCTGTTGCGGGCCTCGTTCGTCTACCTCCCCGCCGTGCTGCTGTTGCTTCTGTTGAACCCCTTGCCCGCGTGACCGTTCCGGGCGGACTCAAACGACGTCCCCTCTCCCGTCGGGAGAGGGGATGCAATCCACGCTCAAGTCCACATGGTTTTAAAAGGTGGTGGCTCGTGCCTTCGGGATATCGACTCGGCGTGTTGACCGTCCTCGCGGCGATCTTCGTCTCCGGGGGGCTGACCCTGGCCATGGTCCGCGGCGGGGCCGAATCGTCGGCCCCCGCGCCGGCGGGGCAGGACCTTGAGGCCGCGGACAAGCGGATCGGCGCGTTCTCCCTGGTGGAGCGATCCGGCGAGCGGGTGACCGACGCGACGCTCGCCGACCGGGTCTGGATCGCGTCGTTCATCTTCACCCGCTGCAAGCTCTCGTGCCCGCGGATCACCAGCGTGATGAAGGGGCTGCAAGCCCGGCTCGCCGACGCCGGCGCCGACGTCACGCTGGTCAGCATCTCCGTCGACCCGGATTACGACACGCCCGAGGTCCTGAGCGAGTACGCCGGGACCTTCGGCGCCGACCCGGAGCGCTGGTTGTTCCTCACCGGGCCCCGCGACGAGACGCTCGACCTGATCCAGAAGAAGTTCCTGCTCACCGCCATGCGGAACCCGTCTCCCGCGGCCGACGGTTCCGACGAGGAGGTCATCCACAGCGACCGCCTGGTCCTGGTCGATCGCGACCGACTCGTCGGCATCTACGACAGCAACGACCCGAAGGCCCTCGACGCCCTGATCCGGAAGGCCAAGCGGCTCGGCCTGCCGAGTTGGGTCCGGGCCATGCCGCCGATCAACGCGAGCCTCAACGGCCTCAGCGGGCTTCTGGTCCTGTTGGGCTGGAGTTCGATCCGAAGGCGATCCGGCGCGGCGGAGCTTGCGATGGCGACCGGAGCGGCCGAGGCCGCGACGGGCGTCCGCGCGCGGCTGCGGGCGCTCCGCGTCAGCCCCGCGGCGCGCGGGCACGCGCTGGCGATGGGGGCGGCGGTGCTGGTCTCCACGGCCTTCATCGGTTGCTATCTGACCTATCACGCCCTCGCCGGGAGCACGCGCTTTCCCGGCGCGGGTTTCTCGAAGTGGCTCTACCTGACGATCCTCACCTCCCACAGCGTCCTGGCGGCGCTGGCCGCCTTGCCGCTGGTGATCGTCTCGCTCCTCCGGGCGCTCCGGGGCGACTTCGAGGCCCACCTGCGCTCCGCCCGCGTCGCCCTGCCGATCTGGCTGTACGTCTCGGTCACCGGCGTCGTCATCTACTGGATGCTTTATCAATTGCCCGCCGCGGGTTGACCATGGCCGCGCGAAAGCGCCGTTGACGGTTTGAATGCGAGGGTGCGACAATCGCGGGGTCGTCGCGGGTCGAAATCCGGCGGCGTTCAGGGACGATCGCGGCCGTTTCGACGCCGAGGACGTAATAGAGGTTGCAAGCGCGCCGCCCCGTCGGCTCGCGTGTGCGGCCCGGACGGCCTCCCGAGCGATCAGCACCCATGAGCCAGCCGTCGCGACTTTTTCGAACCAGACCGCGCGCCGCCGCGCGCCGCCGCGGGGGGCGTCCGCGCGTCGAGGAGGTGGAGCGAAGACTCCTCCTGAGCGCCGACGTGTTCCTGGTCGATTCGACGGCCGACGCCGGCCCCGGCTCGCTGCGGTGGGCCGTCGACCAGGCGAACGCGAGCGACGGCGCGACGAGCGAGCCGGCGACGATCCGGTTCGCCATCCCCGGCGCGGGGCCGGCGACGATCCGGCTCCTCTCGCCCTTGGGGCCGATCGTCAAGCCCGTGGTGATCGACGCGAGGGCGGCCGACGGGTCTCCCACGATCCGGATCGACGGCGCGACGGCCGGCGCGGGCGCGAACGGCCTGACGATCGCCGGCGGCGACAGCCTCGTCGCGGGGCTGATCGTCACCGGCTTCTCCGGCGCGGGGATCGTCCTGACCGGCGGCGGCGGCGACCTCGTCCAGTCGAACTACGTCGGGCTGGCCCCCGGCGCGGGGGGGGCGGCGGGCAACGGGACGGGAATCCTGATCGCCTCGGCGTCGAACCAGACCGTGGGCGGGCCCGGCGGCCTCGGCAACGTGATCGCCGGCAACCGCGGCGCGGGGGTCGCGATCGTCTCCACGACGCCGGGGGACTCGGACGGGAACGCCGTGATCGGCAACTGGATCGGGACCGACGCGGCGGGGACGCCCGGACTCGGCAACGGCGGCGACGGCGTGGTCTTCTCGGGCGCGACCGACGGTTCGATCCGCCTCAACGTCGTCTCGGCCAACCAGGGGAACGGGATCGTCCTGAACAACCGGGCGTCCGGGAACCGGCTCGTCGGCAACGTCGTCGGCCTGACTCCCGACGGTTCGGCCCCGCTGGGGAACCGGCTCGACGGCGTGCTGGTCGACGGCGCGCCCGACAACGCGATCGGCGGCGGCTCCGGCGCGGGGAATCGGATCTCCGGCAACGGCGGCCACGGGATCGAGGCGCGGAAGGGCTCGGCGGGGCTGACGATCCAGGGGAACTGGATCGGCGTCGACCCGACGGGAATGGTCCGCCAGGGGAACCGGGGCGACGGCGTCCGGCTGGCCTCCGGCGACGCGACCGTCGGCGGCGCCGATCCGCTCGACGGCAACGCCATCGCCTACAACGGCCAGGGGACCGCGGGGGCGGGGGTGCAGGTGGTCGGCGTCGTCCACCACGTCGCGATCCTCTCGAACCGGATTTACGGCAACGCCGGGCTGGGGATCAACCTGGGGAACGGCCCGACGCCGCCCAACACCCCGCCGGCCGTCCCGCCGACGAACGCGACGGCCCCCAACGACGGAATCAACGCCCCCGTGCTTCAGGCCGCCTTCGGCGACGGCGGGACCGTGACGGCGTCGGGAAGTCTTTGGGGGATGGCGAACCGCTCTTACGTCGTCCAGTTCTTCTGGACCGCCCAGCCGGACCCCTCCGGCTACGGCGAGGGCGAACGCTTTTTGGGTCAGTCCGTCGTCAAGACCGACGCCGCGGGCCGGGCGACGTTCTCGCTGCCGACGAGTGGCGACCCGGCCGGCGGCTATCTGACCGCCACGGCCACCGACGAGTTCGGCGACACGTCGGAGTTCGCGCAGACGATCCTGCTGCGGCCGTGGACCGACCTGCACGTGGAGATGACCGCCGACCCCCCCTCGGGCCCGCAAGGCTCGGCGGTGACCTTCACGGCGACCGTCGCCAACCGGGGCTTCCTGACCGCGCCCTACGCGGCGCTGGCGATGGCGCTGCCCGCCGGCTCGCGGATCCAGTCGGTCACGGGCGGTCCCGGCTGGGTCTCGACCGTTTCCGGCGGCGGCGTTCTGCTGAACGTCGGCTCGCTCGCGCCGGGGGCGACGGCCGTCCTCACGGTGGTCGTCGCGCCCCCCGTCGGCTTCTCGGGCGCGTTCCAGGCCGCCGCGACCGCGACGATGGGCCTCGACGACGCCCGTCCCGGCGACGAGACCGCGACGGCGTCGTCGTATCAGGCGCCCGCGGTCGACGTGGCCCTCGCCCTGGCCGGCCCGGGCGCCGCCCATCGCGGCGACGTCCTTAAATACGTCTTCACGGCCTCCAACGCCGGCCCCGCCGCGGCGAGCGACGTCCGCCTGGTCCTGCCGATCCCCGCGGGCGCGTCGTTCGTGGCCGCGACCTCGCCCGGCGGCGCCGCGCGGGTCGTCGGCGGCGCGGTGGTCGTCGACCTCGGCGTCCTGGCCACGGGGGCGAGCGCGGCGGTGGAGATCGATCTGAAGGCCGACGCCGTCGGCGTCCTCGCGTCCGCCGCCACGCTCTCCAGCGCCGGTTACGACGTCGATCCGACCAACCAGTCGGCGAACCTGGCGACGACGGTGGTCGGCCGGGTCGACCTCGGCGTCGCGATCCAGGCGCCGGCCGTCGTCGTCGCCGGGCGCGACCTGGCCTACGACGTCGTCGTCCGGAACGCCGGCCCGGACGACGCCCGGAACGTCGTTCTGCTGGATCAGCTCCCGGCGGGGGCGGTCCTCGTCTCCGCCGCGATCGACGGCGGCGGCGTCGCGGTCGTCGACGGCGGCGTCAAGGCGACGCTCGACCTGCTGGCGGCGGGGGCGTCGGCCACGCTCCGGATCGTCGTCCGGCCGACCGCCGCGGCCGGCGCCGTCCTGACGACCGCCGCGAGCGTCTCCAGCGCCGACGACGACGGCGACCCCTCCGACGACGACGCCACGGCGCGAACGACCGTCCGCGACCTGTCGAACCTGGCCGCGATCGCGACCGCCGCGACGCCGACCGTCGTCGCGGGCGGGAACGCGACCTTCGTCGTCCAGGTTCGCAACGCCGGCCCGGCGACCGAGCCCGACGCGACCCTGACCGTCGCCGTCCCTCCGGGCGCGACGCTCGTCTCCGCGACGTCCGACCGCGGCGCCGCGACGATCGCCAACGGCCTGGCCGTCTTCCGCCTGGGGGCGCTCGCCCCCGGAGACTCGGTCGCGGCGACGCTCGTCCTGTCGACGTCGACGCCTGGCCTCCTGGCGGTCACGGCGACCGCCGACGGTCTGAACGTCGACGAGGGCCCCTTCGGTCGCCAGACGACCGCCGCGGCGACCGTCCTGCCGACGGTCGACCTGGCGACCTGGGTCGGCCCCCCCGCGGACGTCTTCGAGCGAACCAGGTTCCAGTACGTCCTGACGACCGCCAACCTCTCGACGACCGCCGCCACCGGCGCGACGCTGACCGCGCCCTTGCCCGCGGGCGTCGAGTTCGTCTCGGCCGTCGCCACCCAGGGAGGCGTTCCGACGTTCGACGGCAACGCCGTCACCGTGACGTTCGGCACGATCGCGGGGCTCTCCACCGCCTCCGTGACGATCGTCGTCCGGCCGACCGCGACCGCCGGGACGACCCTGCTTCTCTCCGGCGCCTCCTGGGGCGACCAGCCCGACCCCGACCCCGGCGACGACCGTGGCGCGTCCGCCGTGAAGGTGGCCCCGGCCGTCGACCTGACGCTCCGCCTCGCCCCCGCGCAACCCAGCGTCGCGATGGGAAGCGCCGTCGCCTGGACGGCCGAGATCCACAACCCGTCGCCGACCCCGGCGACCGGCCTCACGATCACCATCCCCCACGCCGACGGCGACGCCTGCCTGGAAACGTCCGCCAGCCAGGGGACCGCGACCGCCGCCGCCGGCGCGATCGTCGCGACCCTGGGGACGCTCGCCCCCGGCGCCCGCGCGACGGTTAGCTTTCTACTGCGTCCGAACGTCCCCGGGACCACCACCCTGGTCGCCACCGCCGCGGCCGACCAGCACGTCGCGTTGACCGCCGCCAGCAGCGCGTCCGCGGTGCTGAACGTGATCGAGCCCGCCGGAACGCTCGCCTTCGCCGCGCCCGCCGTCGCCGCGCCGGAGAACGCCGGCGCGGCCTATTTGACCGTCGTGAGGACCGACGGCGCGCGGGGCGTCGTCACCGTCGGCTATCGAACCGTCGGCGGCGCCGCCGCGGCCGGGGTCAACTACCTCGCGACCTCGGGCGTCTTGACGTTCCAACCCGGCCAGACGACCGCCGTCATCGCCGTCCCCGTCCTCGCCCATCCCCACGACCGCGGCGACGTCTCCGTCGGCGTCGCGTTGCAAGACCCCACCGGCGGCGCGACCCTGGGAGCGATCGCGACCGCGTCCTTGACCATCCAGGACCTCGATCCCGACTTCGTCCCGCCGACCGTCGGCCGGGTGGACCTCCTGGGGTCCGCCGACGGAATCGGCGCCCTGGCGATCACCCTGAGCGAGCCGGCCGATCCGGCCTCGGCCCTCGACGGCTGGGCCTACGCGGTCTACGACCTGGGCCCCGCCGGCGTCCTCGGCGACGGCGACGATCGGCCCGTCGCCGTGCTCCCCCCCGGCTACGACCCGGCGACCCAGACCGTTTATCTGACCCCCGCGTCCCCCCTCGCCGCCAACCGTCACTACGCCGTGGTGGTCCGCGGCGCGGGCCTCGCCGCGGTACGCGACCTGGCCGGCAATCCGCTGGGGGGCGGCGTCGATTACGTCGCCCTCTTCGCCCGCGGGACCGACTTGAAATACGCCGACGCCAGCGGCGACCTGGTGACGCTCGCCCTCCACGGCGGCGGCGTCATGGACCTGTTCCGCGCCCCCTCCGGCGACGCGACGCGATTGACGCTCCAGGCGATCGCCCCGGGTCGTTCGGCCCTTTCCGGGAGCGTCGCCCGCCAGCGCGGCCGCGGCGACGGCGTCACGCCGCTGGGGACGATCGAGGGCCTGGGCTCCTTCGGCGACGTCCGCGTGAGCCTGCGGACCCCGCCGTTTCTGACGACCGCGCTCCCATCCCCCCCGATCCGAACCGTCCCCGCCGCGCCGGCGCGGCCGACTCCGACCCCGGTCCCGATCCGGCCCCGTCCGGTCGCGGCGCGTCCGACGCCGATCCCGGTTCGGGCCGTATCCCTCCCCCCGGCGCGCCCGATTTCGGTTCCGGCGCCGATTCAAGTCGGTTCGTCGCGACTCGCCTCCTTGATGCGCCGGCCTTCCTCGGGCGGTTGACGCGGTCTCGGACGGCGCGGCGGTCAATCCGCGCGCAGCTTGCCGGCGGGGGTGTTGGCGGCCAGGTCGTCGATCATGTCGCGGAGGGCCTGCTCGACGGCGCGCTCCCACCGGTCGCCGAAGCGGTCGCGGTAGGCCGGCTTGTTGTAGGCGAACGCGATCCCCCGGGAACTGTTGACGAGCGCGCCCAGGCCGTCGGCGTCGAACCCGGCGGCGATGTCCTTGGCCTCGCCCCCTTGCGCGCCGTAGCCGGGGACCAGGAAGAGGATCCCCGGCGACTCGCTTCGCAGCTCGGCCAGCTCGGCGGGATAGGTCGCCCCCACCACGGCGCCGACGAGGTTGTAACCCGCGGCTCCTTCTTTCCCCTTGCCCCATTCCTTGAGCCGCTCGGCGACGTGGCGGTAGAGCGGACGACCGTCGCAGACGAGGTCCTGGAACTCGCGGGCCGAGGCGTTGCTGGTCCGGACCAGCACGAAGATTCCTTTTTTCTCCCGCGCGGCGATCCGAACGAACGGCGTGACGCCGTCGGAGCCCAGATACGGGTTGACCGTCAGGGCGTCGGCCGACCACGACGACTGGTACGCGCCGCCGACGGGCTCCTTGCCCAGATAGGCGCGCGCGTAGGCGTCGGCGGTGGAGCCGATGTCGTTGCGCTTGCCGTCGAGGATCACCAGGACGTCACGTTCCCGCGCGTGTTCGAGGGTCGCGTGGAGGGCGGCCATCCCCTCGGGTCCGTAGGCTTCGTAGAAGGCCGCCTGGAACTTCAAGAGCGGGGCCAGCGGGGCGGCCACGTCGACCACGGCGCGGCCGAACTCCTTGAGGGCCTCGGCGACGCCCCCCCGGTCGGCCGGGAACCGATCGAGGAAGCCCGGCGGCAGTTCCTCCGGCCTCGGGTCGATCCCCACGACCACCGGATTCCCCTTCCGCCGCACCGCCGCCACCACGCGATCCGCGAATTCCACGCCCGACCCCCTCTCCCTGGATTGACAGTCGCTCCCAATACCTTACAATAAGCCTCGTCACCGCGAAACACGTCGAGGGAAACCCCGGCGGCTTTCGCGCCGACATCGGGGCGTAGCGCAGCTTGGCTAGCGCGCTAGCTTGGGGTGCTAGAGGTCAGGGGTTCAAATCCCCTCGCCCCGATTGAGGTGAAGCGTGAAACGCGAGGGGGATGGGTCTTCGGACTCATCCCCCTTTCCGTTGATGCGAAAGGGAGGGGCAATACGCGGGTGAAGCCAGGGGGGCGCCCTGGCGCGTGGATCGGCCGCGAGCGCGGCGGGACCGGCGGG
>Ga0209916_1001033_pt1 | contig 29900 bp, 39 predicted proteins | sample ThiBio_1000_plan_FD_183956 | JGI IMG/M metagenome (GOLD analysis project Ga0209916, IMG submission 183956) | Wastewater bioreactor microbial communities from Cape Town, South Africa - Thiocy_solids_2 (SPAdes) | ecosystem: Engineered > Bioreactor > Thiocyanate-remediating > Anaerobic-Aerobic ... | reverse complement strand
GCACACGCATTTCTCGTGCGAAGTCTACGTGCTCTCCAAGGACGAAGGCGGCCGTCACACGCCGTTCTTCAACAACTACCGCCCGCAGTTCTACTTCCGCACCACCGACGTCACCGGCGCCATCGAGCTGCCCAAGGACAAGGAAATGGTGATGCCTGGCGACAACGTGTCCATGACCGTCAAGCTGATCCACCCCATCGCCATGGAAGAGGGGCTGCGCTTTGCCATCCGCGAGGGAGGCCGCACCGTCGGCGCCGGCGTCGTGGCCAAGGTCATTGAGTAATCCTGCTCACCAAGGAATACCTAATGTCCAAGCAAAAAATCCGTATCCGCCTGAAGGCGTTTGACTACAAGCTGATCGATCAGTCGGCTGCCGAGATCGTTGACACCGCCAAGCGTACCGGCGCCATTGTCAAAGGCCCGGTGCCCCTGCCGACGCGCATGAAGCGTTTTGACATCCTGCGTTCGCCCCACGTCAACAAGGCGAGTCGAGACCAGTTGGAGATTCGCACCCATCAGCGCCTGATGGACATCGTCGATCCCACGGACAAGACCGTGGACGCACTGATGAAGCTGGATCTGCCGGCAGGTGTCGATGTGGAGATCAAGCTACAGTGATTGCACTGTGTGTGCGGGACGCACGTTACCGCAGCACACAGTGCAACTTGCTCGCTGTGAGTTGTTGAGATAGAATCAAAGGCTTCGCGCGAAACCGAAATTTCGGACGTGTGAAGCTTGAATAACCTTCTTTCACGCACCCATGTCGTCCGCCCGAGGATGGTATGGGGCAACGTCTTGGCCAATTGAAGTCGGGGCGGTGGAAGTCTTGGAGAAATAATATGAGTCTGAGTAACTCTCTTGGGTTGCTGGGCCGCAAGGTGGGCATGATGCGCGTGTTCACCGATGACGGGGAATCCATTCCTGTCACGGTGCTTGACGTGTCTGGCAACCGCGTCACCCAGGTCAAGACCCAGGATAGCGATGGCTATGTGGCCCTGCAGGTCACATACGGTACGCGCAAGGCGTCGCGTGTCACCAAGCCGCTGGCTGGGCACCTTGCCAAGGCGGGTGTACAGGCTGGTCAGGTCATCCGTGAATTCCGTGTGACACAAGATGCTGCTGGCAAATATGCCGCCGGCAGTTCGGTGCCGGTTGGCGATGTGTTTGCGGTTGGTCAGAAGGTCGACGTGCAGGGCACTTCGATCGGCAAGGGCTACGCCGGCACCATCAAGCGCCACAATTTCAGCTCGCAGCGCGCGTCGCACGGCAACAGCCGTTCGCACAACGTGCCGGGTTCGATCTCCATGGCGCAGGATCCTGGCCGCGTGTTTCCGGGCAAGAAGATGACCGGGCACATGGGCGATGAGACCGTCACCACGCAGAATCTCGACCTGGTCCGCATCGATGAGGCACGCCAGTTGCTGCTCATCAAGGGCGCCGTTCCGGGCTCCAAAGGGGGCTTTGTCACGGTGCGTCCCGCCGTCAAGGCGCCAGTTTCCAAGGGAGCGAACTGATGCAGCTCGAACTCCTCAATGATCAAGGTCAGGCCGCGTCCAAGGTGGATGTGCCCGAGACAGTGTTTGATCGTCAGTACAACGAAGATCTGATCCATCAGATTGTGGTCGCCTACCGTGCCAATGGCCGACAAGGCACCCGCGCGCAGAAAGACCGCGAGCAGGTGCGTCACTCGACCAAGAAGCCGTTCAAGCAAAAGGGTACGGGCAACGCGCGTGCTGGTATGACATCGTCCCCGCTGTGGCGTGGGGGTGGTCGCATTTTCCCGAATCTGCCTGAAGAAAATTTCACGCAGAAGATCAACAAAAAGATGTACCGCGCCGGCATGGCGTCCATTTTTTCGCAACTGGCGCGCGAGGGCCGCCTGGCGATAGTGGACTCTCTCAAGGTTGAATCGCCCAAGACCAAGGTGCTGGCCGGGCGTTTCAAGGCCATGAATCTGGATTCGGTGATGGTGATCGCGGAAGAGGTCGATGAGAATCTCTACCTCGCCTCGCGCAATCTGAAGAACGTGTTTGTCGTCGAGCCGCGCTACGCCGACCCGGTCTCGTTGGTGCACTACAAGAAGGTGCTTGTCACCAAGGGTGCCATCGATCAGCTCAAGGAGATGTTCGCATGAGTACGACCCAATTCGATGAAGGCCGTCTAATGCAGGTGCTCGTGGCACCGGTGGTGTCCGAGAAGGCCACGATGGTGTCCGAGAAGTCCAATGTCGTGACTTTCAAGGTGTTGCAGGGCGCTACCAAGCCGGAAATCAAGGCGGCAGTGGAGTTGCTGTTCAAGGTCGAAGTGACTGGTGTCTCGGTCGTCAACATCAAGGGCAAGGTCAAGCGCTTTGGCAAAACGACAGGTCGGCGCGACAACGTGCGCAAGGCCTATGTGCAGCTCAAGGAAGGTCAGGACCTTAACCTGTCCGGGGAGGCGGCGTAATCATGGCTGTCATCAAAATCAAACCGAATACGCCGGGCCAACGTGGTGCGGTCAAGATTTCGCGCGATCATCTGCACAAAGGTGATGGCTATGCGCCACTGCTGGAACCGAAGTTCCAGAAGGCCGGCCGCAATAACCGCGGCTGCATCACGATTCGCCACAAGGGCGGTGGTCACAAGCACCATTACCGCGTGGTGGATTTCGTGCGCAGCAAGGACGGTATTCCAGCCAAGGTGGAACGCATCGAGTACGACCCGAACCGTTCCGCGCATATCGCGCTGGTGTGTTACGCCGATGGCGAACGCCGCTACATCATTGCGCCGCGCAACATCGAAGTCGGCGCCACGGTGGTGAGCGGTTCCGAATCGCCGATCCGCGTGGGCAATACGCTTCCGATCCGCAATATCCCGGTGGGTTCGACCATCCATTGCATCGAGCTCAAGCCTGGCAAAGGCGCGCAGATCGCGCGCTCCGCCGGGACTTCGGCCACGCTGTTGGCGCGTGAAGGTGTCTACGCCCAGGTGCGCATGCGCTCGGGTGAGGTTCGCAAGATCCACGTGGAGTGCCGCGCCACCATTGGTGAAGTGGCCAATGAGGAGCACAGCCTGCGCCAGCTGGGCAAGGCCGGCGTCAAGCGCTGGATGGGTATTCGCCCAACCGTGCGCGGCGTGGCCATGAACCCGATCGACCACCCGCAGGGTGGCGGTGAAGGCAAGACCGGCGAAGGCCGCCACCCGGTCGATCCGTGGGGCAATCTGACCAAGGGCTATCGCACCCGCAACAACAAGCGCACACAGACCATGATCGTGTCGCGTCGCAAGAAGTAAGGGGTAGCCAATGTCTCGCTCTATCAAAAAGGGTCCGTTCGTTGACCATCACCTGCTGGCCAAGGCCGAGAAGGCGGTGGCTACCAAGGACAAAAAGCCTGTCAAAACCTGGTCGCGCCGCTCGATGGTGCTGCCCGAGTTCATTGGCCTCACGATTGCCGTGCACAACGGCAAGCAACATGTGCCGGTCTATATCACCGACCAGATGGTGGGCCACAAACTGGGTGAGTTCGCCTTGACGCGTACGTTCAAGGGTCATCCGGCGGACAAAAAAGTCCAGAAAAAGTAAGGAACGACCATGTCTGAAACACGTGCAGTCCTGCGGGGCGTCCGCTTGTCCGTGGACAAGGGTCGCCTGGTCGCAGATCTCATCCGCGGCAAGAAGGTGGACCAGGCTCTCAACATCCTGACGTTCACCCAGAAGAAGGCCGCCGGCATCGTCAAGAAAGTGCTGGAATCGGCCATCGCCAATGCCGAGCACAACGATGGCGCCGATATTGACGAACTGAAGGTCAAGACCATCTACGTCGAGCAGGGCACGACGCTCAAGCGCTTCACGGCGCGCGCCAAGGGCCGCGGCAACCGCATCAGCAAACCGACATGTCACATCTTCGTGACTGTGGGCAACTGAAGGCGAGAGGAACACCATGGGACAGAAAATTCATCCTACCGGCTTCCGCCTGGCGGTCAGCCGCAACTGGGCCAGCCGCTGGTACGCCAGTAACCGCGATTTCGCGGGCAAGCTTGCCGAAGACATCAAGGTGCGCGAATTCCTGCGCGCCAAACTCAAAAACGCGGCCGTTTCGCGCGTGCTGATCGAGCGCCCCGCCAAGAACGCCCGCATCACGATTTATTCGGGCCGTCCCGGCGTTGTGATCGGGAAGAAGGGCGAAGACATCGAGAACCTGAAGAAGGAACTTGCGAACCTGTTGGGCGTGCCCGTTGCCGTGAACATCGAGGAAGTGCGCAAGCCGGAAATCGATGCCAAGCTGATCGCCGATTCCATCACGCAGCAGTTGGAGAAGCGTATCCAGTTCCGCCGTGCGATGAAGCGCGCGATGCAGAACGCGATGCGGCTGGGTGCCCAGGGCATCAAGATCATGTCGTCGGGTCGTTTGAACGGCATCGAAATCGCTCGCACCGAGTGGTATCGCGAAGGCCGTGTGCCGCTGCACACCTTGCGCGCCGATATCGATTACGGCACTTCCGAAGCCCATACCACCTATGGCGCCATTGGCGTCAAGGTCTGGGTTTACAAAGGTGACACCCTGGGGCGCAATGATCTTCCCGTGGCCGAAACGCCGCGTGAAGACGAACGCCGCCCGCGTGGTCCGCGCCGCGATGGCCGTGGTGATGGCCGCCGCGACAGCCGGGGGCCGCGTCGCACTGGCGGCACCAATACAGCCCCGGTAGACGGTAGCGACAAACCCGAAAGCGCATCCGGCGCTGAAACCCCCGTTAAGCGCGTTCGCAAAGACGCGCTCGCTGCCGCAGCGGCGGACGGCAAAGGAGAATAAATATGCTGCAACCTGCTCGCCGCAAATACCGCAAGGAGCAAAAGGGACGCAATACGGGTGTTGCCACGCGTGGCAATGCTGTGTCCTTCGGCGACTTCGGCCTCAAGTGTACTGACCGTGGTCGTTTGACGGCCCGTCAGATTGAAGCCGCCCGCCGTGCGATTTCACGCCACGTGAAGCGCGGTGGCCGAATCTGGATTCGTGTGTTCCCCGACAAGCCGATCTCCACCAAGCCCGCTGAAGTGCGTATGGGTAACGGCAAGGGCAATCCCGAATACTACGTGGCTGAAATTCAGCCCGGCAAAATGGTGTTCGAGATTGTCGGTGTGCCGGAAGAACTGGCGCGCGAGGCCTTCCGTCTGGCCGCAGCCAAGTTGCCGCTGCGTACGGCATTTGTCGCTCGCCACATTGGCGCGTAACGCAGGAGAATCGAAATGACGAAAGCTGCTGATTTGCGCCAGAAGGACGAAGCTGCGCTCAAAGAAGAGGTCAAGAGCCTGCAGAAGGCCCACTTTGGTCTGCGCATGCAAAAGGCTACGCAACAACTGGGCAACACGGGTACGCTTAAAAGCACCCGCCGCGATATTGCCCGTGTCAAAACCATTCTTGCTGAAAAGCAAGCCGCCAAGTAATCAGGAGCGAACATGACGGAAGCAAAGACATCCCTCAAGCGCACCTTGATTGGCAAGGTGGTCAGTGATAAACGCGCGAAAACAGTGACGGTGCTGGTGGAGCGCAGCGTGAAACATCCGATCTATGACAAGATCGTGATCCGTTCCAGCAAATTCCATGCGCACGACGAGAACGGCGAATTCAAATTGGGCGACACAGTAGAGATCGCAGAGAGCCGCCCGCTTTCCAAGACAAAAAACTGGATTGTCACACGCCTGGTGCAAAAGGCTGTGCTGGTGTGACAGCTACCGTGCTGGCGCCTGCGCCAATGTGAGAAATGGCCCACAATGAGTGGGCCATTTTTTTGTGTCTTGTTGGGTTGCCATGGGGGTGGCTCGCGGATGCGCACAGGAGATTCGAATGATCAAAATTGGGGACCAATTGCCGGCGGTTGTGCTGGCGGAGTATGTTGAGGAGGCAGGCAATGGCTGCAGTATTGGACCTAATCCGGTGGACGTCCGGCAGGCTGCAGCAGGCAAGACGATTGCACTCTTTGCCGTGCCTGGCGCATTCACGCCAACCTGCTCCAATCAGCATCTGCCGGGTTATGTGCAGCAGGCGGATGCACTGCGCGCGGCGGGGGTCGACGAGATCTGGTGCCTGTCCGTTAATGATGCTTTCGTCATGGGCGCCTGGGGACGTGACCAGCGTACCAATGGGAAGGTGCGCATGCTCGCCGATGGCGACGCGGCATTTGCGAAGGCTGCCGGTCTGACCCTTGATCTGAACGGCAAAGGTCTCGGGCTGCGCTCGGAACGTTACTCAATGCTGGTAAAAGACGGGAAAGTCGAGCAACTGAATGTCGAGGGGCCAGGCAAGTTTGAAGTCAGCGACGCGAGCACGCTGCTGGCCCAGATCCAACGCTGATGCGCCCTATTGCGGAGGCGAGAAATCGCCTCAGCGGATATCAACCTTTAGGTAATGTGCGCCGGCGTAGGGACTGTGGTAATACGGCGGGATTTCGGTGAAACCAAGCTCGTTGTAGAGTGCTCGCGCTGCTTCCATGTCGTCCAGCGTATCCAGAAGCACGGCGCTGTAGCTCAAGCGCCGCGCATGCTCAAGAATGGTTTCAGCGAGTGCCTTGCCCAGCCCGAATCCGCGAAACGCTTTGCGTACGTACAAGCGTTTCATTTCCGCTGCATTGGGGTAGTCGCAATCATCCAGCGGGCGCAAGGCACAGCAACCCGCCGTTTCGCCCTCCACCTTTGCAAGCAGCAGGCACCCCCGGGGCGCCCTGTAGTCGCCAGGCAGTTGCAGCAATTCCTGTTGAAGGCCCTGCAACGCCAAGTCCACGTTGAGAGAAAGCGCGTATTCGCTGAAAAGTTCACGCACCGTGTTGAACTGGTCGGGGTGCGTGGCATTGAGTAACGCGATGGCGGGGCGATCCATGCAAGGGGTGATTGAAAAGCCGTACGTTGTGGGTGCGAGTGTAACGAGGCCTGATGAGGCGAGGAGTCTGCAATCATGCCAATGATGTTGCGACAGCGCAGGGCAATTCTTTCGGATGCATTCTCAACAGGGAAGAGGTTGCTGGCGGGGCTGGCGCTTTGTGGTTTGCTGGGTTGCAGTCCGGGCTTGAACTGGCGAACTGTGACGCCAGCCGATTCGATGCTGGAGGTGTTGTTGCCGTGCAAGCCCGAGACCGTCAAGCGGCCGGTTGATTGGGCAGGGAAGGATGTGGTTCTGGTGGTCACTGGGTGCAAGGCCGGTGCATTTCTCTTCGCTGTCTCGTACATGGATCTGATGGATGAGCGCCAGGTAGCTCCAGTTCTCATGCAATGGCAAGAGTCGGTGCGCGCGAGTGTAGGCACCCAAGTTACGACCTCGAGTACGCGTTTCGTGCCTGCGCATGCGCGGGACATCCCCTTGTCGGTTCGCCTTTCCTTGCAAGGCATGGGAACTGACGGGCAGCCCGTTCACGCGCAGGCCGTCTGGTTTGTCCGGCAAGGAGATGCTGCCCGTATCCGGGTGTACCACGCCTTGGTGTTTGGTTCACCAGTGGATTCCGAAGCTGCCGATACGATGCTTGGCAGTCTCAGGCTTCTGCCCTAAGTTGAAATGCCGGGACTTTGCCTTGTGTCGGTACGATGCCGTACCTGTGTTTGTGACAGCAGCGATAATCTGGTGTTCACCCGCGAGAGTTGATGAAAACTTGTCTGCTGCTGATAGCCCACGCGCCACTGGCGAGTGCCCTGCGCGCTTGCGCGCTGCATGTGTTTCCCGAGTGCGATACAGCCGTCTTGGCGCTGGATATAGCTCCGGATGCGCAACCTCAACGCATGTGCGAGGCGGCGCACGCCCTGCTGGCGCAAGCTGCTGCGGAGCAGATCCTCGTGCTGTCTGATGTTGTCGGTGCAACACCTTGCAATGTGGCTCAGAGCCTCACCGGCAACGATCATGTCCGGCTTCTCGCTGGAGTCAATCTTCCGATGGTGCTGCGTGCGATCAATTACCTTGAAGAACCCCTCGACAGCCTGGTAGAGAGAGCAAAAATTGGAGGCCAGCAGGGAGTGATGGAACTTCGGGCGATGCTGGAGTGCCGAGAGCGGTAATAGCGATGCCCAAGGCCACTGCTACCATCGTGAACCGCCTTGGCCTGCACGCGCGGGCCTCTGCAAAATTGACCAAGCTTGCAAGTGGATTCGATTGCCAGGTGTGGATGCGCCGCGGTGAGCGCCGTGTCAATGCGAAGAGCATCATGGGCGTGATGATGCTGGCGGCAGGCATGGGCACGGAAGTCGAAATCGAAACCGATGGGAGCCAGGAAGAGGCGGCCATGCAGGCGCTGCTTGCATTGATTGCCGACAAATTTGGAGAGGGTGAGTGACATGGTGGCTCTCTGCGATATCTGGACGCTGCGGCGTCCGTGGCGTGCGGCGTTCAGCAGCACCGTAGCCCTCCTGCCATGACATTACACCTCCACGGTCTGGCAGTCGCGCAAGGTATTGCGCAAGGGCGGGCCGTTGTGGTGCAAAGCAGAAGTTCGGGTGTACCGCGCCGCCAGATTTCTGATGACCAAGTGCCAGAGGAATTGAGGCGCCTGGGCCAGGCGCGCGACGCATTGGCGCGAGAATTGCAAGGGCTGCTGGTCACCGTGCCGCGCGACGCTCCAGCCGAGCTTGCTGCCATGATTGACGTTCACCTGCAGCTGCTTCAGGATGAGGCGCTGCAAGATGCGGTTGCGGTATGGATCACGGAGCATCATTACAACGCCGAATGGGCGTTGACGACGCAGATGGATTTGTTTGCACGCCAGTTCGACGCCATGTCGGACGCCTATCTGCGCGAGCGCAAGGGTGATCTGAACCAGGTTGTTGAGCGCTTGCTGCACCATCTGGGTGGATTGCCTCTTGCGCCGGTTGCGCCCCCTGCATCGCACGATGCTGATCCGCGCATTCTCGTGGCGCACGACCTGTCTCCGGCGGACATGTTGCGTTACCGGGAGGGCGCGTTCGCGGGATTCGTGACCGACGTTGGCGCGGCGACCAGTCATACGGCCATCGTGGCTCGCAGCATGGGCATCCCGGCCGTGGTGGCGGCCCGCGGCGCAAGCGAGCTGGTTCAGCCTGATGCGTGGCTCATCCTGGATGGCGATGCGGGGGTGGTACTCGTCGATCCGCCGGCCGAGGTTCGGGCGCAGTATCGGAGGCGGCAATTGGAGTTGGCGCGGCATGACGAAGAACTGGAGTATCTGGCTGCCGTGCCCGCATGCACGAGCGATGGTCAGGCGGTGCAATTGCTGGCGAACATCGAGAGCCCCCAGGACGTGCCGATGGCCCTGCGTTCAGGCGCCGTGGGTGTCGGGCTCTTCCGAACGGAGTTTCTTTTCATGGGGCGCGGCAGTGACTTGCCTGGCGAGGAAGAACAATATGCCGCCTACCGTTCCGTAGTGGAGGGAATGAAAGGCCTGCCGGTGACCATCCGTACGATAGACGTGGGCGCAGACAAGCCATTGGATGGAGCACGTGCTGGAGCCAATCCTGCGCTGGGGCTCAGGGCCATACGCTGGAGTCTCTCGGATTTGCCCATGTTCCGCACCCAGTTGCGAGCCTTGCTGCGGGCGGCTGTGTTTGGGCCGGTGGGTGTCCTCTTTCCCATGGTGGCGAATTTGGATGAGGCCCGCCGGGCTTCGACTCAGGTAGAGCTGGCGCGTGACGAATTGGCGGCTCGAGGCATGCCTGCAGGCGCGGTGCGGCTGGGTGCGATGGTTGAAGTGCCCGCCGCCGCATTGCTGGCTGAAGACTTCCTGCAGCAGTTTGATTTTCTCTCCATCGGGACGAACGACCTGATTCAGTACACCCTGGCCATTGACCGCAGCGATGAAACCGTGGCCCATCTGTATGACCCGCTGCACCCGGCCGTGCTGAGATTGATCGCGATGGTGCTGGCTGCTGGCGAGCGATGCGGCAAGGAAGTGAGCCTCTGCGGCGAAATGGCCGGTGATGCGTCCCTCACTCGCTTGCTGCTCGGAATGGGTTTGCATCGTTTTTCGATGCAGCCGACATCCATCCCGCGCGTCAAGCAGCAAATTCTGCGGAGTGATGCGGCGGATTTGAAAGCGTGGGCGGAGCAAGTGGTGCGATCGCAGACGCCCAGGTCCATCTGGAATTCGAGGTCGCCCAGTACTACTTGATTGATAGCGACTGGCGCAATATGCACAGGTGCTGGCGTTGGGTTCAATCTGAATTCCGGAACTCAGCCTGCAAGCATTGCCCGCAGATGGCTTGCGAGGCGACCGGCAGCGTCCTGCCACGTAGTGCGCACGCCAACGCTCGAAAGATCCAGGGTAGCAAGACCTGCGTAACCGCAGGGATGTATGTCTGCAAAAGGGGTCAGGTCCATGGCCACGTTGAGCGCTATCCCGTGGTATGTGCAGTGGCGGCTGACCTTGATGCCCAGCGCGGCGATTTTGCCGACATCGGTGAAATCCGGAACGGGAGTGGCGTTGCTGGCGGCGCGGTACTGCGGGCGCTGCGGCAGCATGGCGTGGCCGGCTGGGTCGCTCAGGCGCACGTAAATGCCCGGCGCTCCCGCAACGCGGTGGCCGGTGATGCCGTACTCAGCCAAGGTGCGGATCACTGCCTCCTCAAGCTGATGAACGTATTCCTTGACACCATAGCCCCGGCCTCGGCGTCGCAGATCCATCAGCGGATAAGCCACCGCCTGGCCAGGGCCGTGGTAGGTGACCTGGCCTCCGCGGTTTGTTTGCACAACGGGAATGCCGTGGGTATCAAGGATGTGAGACGAATTTCCCGCAACGCCTTGCGTATAAACCGCCTCATGCTCGCATAACCAGAGCTGATCGTCCGTTGTCTCATCGCGTGCCAGCGTGAACGCCTGCATTGCCCGTTGTGTGGCCTCGTAGTCGGTGCGTCCGAGCGTACAAGTGTGCAGAGGCACTACAAAACCACCTTCACCAGAGGATGGGCCGTCAATGCGCGGTACAGTGCGTCCAGCTGTTCGCGGCTGGTTGCGGTCACAGTGATGGTGACACCCAGGTAGTTGCCCTTGCTGCTCGGACGCAATTCCACGGTGGACGCGTCAAAGGTGGGATCAAATTGGCGTGCCAACTGCGTGACGGCACCGACAAAGCCATCATGCTGCCTGCCCATGACCTTGATGGGGAACGCGCTGGGGTATTCGATCAGGCTCTCTTGCGGTTCACTGGCGTTGCGGCCAATGATGGGAAGGGGGGGCTCCGTGCTGTTCATGCGATGTAGGATAACAGCGCGCCGGGTTCGGGGGAGCAGACGAAAGCGGAGAAAAATGCAAGCCGATATGCGAGATTTTCAGTACCCCCGGGTTTTTACGTATAATCGCAAAGTTTTGTGACTGAGTGTGGGTGGCACTGCCGTGTCGTTGGATACGAAGGATAAGGTGGTGGCTGGGCGCCCGTTTGCAAGTACAGCCTCAGTGCCTTCTATCGAGTGGGAGGAAGAGCCTTTTCACCGCTTGACTGGCAATGAGGCGCGCGACTGGCGCAGTCGCCATCCACAGCTCCCCATCGTGCGGGCGTTGGCTTGGGAGGCGCTTACGGGCGTTCTGGTCGCCATGTTGGCGTGGCTGGTCACGCAACGAGCCGATGTGGCGTGGTCTGTGGCATATGGGGCCTTGGCGGGTGTGCTTCCGGCGGCGTTGGCTGCATGGGGTTCTGTTCGCTGGGCGCGGTCGGGCTTTCCGCCTGGCGCGGCTTTGGCTGGGCTGCTGGTGTGGGAGGTGGTCAAGCTGGTATTGACTGTGGGGTTGCTTGTGGCAGCCCCGAAATTTTTGGGTGTGCCGATCTGGCCGGCGTTGCTGGTGGGTCTGGCGCTGACAATCAAGATGTACTGGGTCGGCCTGTTCTGGGTGGGGCCTGGCAAATGCAGAACGACGCGGAGAGAATATACCGATGGCTGCTGAGAGCGCTGTGACATCTGTTGTGGAGCATGGTCCCACGGCTGGCGAATACGTCATTCACCATCTGCATTTCTGGCAGAACAAGGCGTCCACCGCGGTGTTTGACATGTCGGTGATCCACATCGACACGGTGATTTTTTCGGTGTTGCTGGCGGCGCTCACCTTCTGGATTCTCTGGGCGGCGGCGCGCAAGGCCAGTTCAGGCGTCCCCGGTCGGTTTCAGGCGGCCGTGGAAATGCTGGTGGAGTTCGTCGACAACGAAGCCAAGGGCATCATCAAGAATGCCGAAAGCCGCAAGTTCGTTGCTCCCTTGGGTCTGTCCATCTTCGTCTGGGTCACCTTGATGAACACCATGGACCTGCTCCCCGTTGATTTGCTGCCCACCCTCTGGGCCAAGGTGGTGGGGGCCTTCGGTGGCGATCCCGCACATGCCTACCTGCGCGTGCTGCCCACCGCGGACGTTTCCGGCGCCATGGGGCTGTCGGTGGCGGTGCTGCTGATCTGCCTGTATTACAACGTCAAGATCAAGGGTCTGGGCGGTTGGGCGCACGAACTGGTGACCGCGCCTTTCGGGACCAGCAAGAATCCGGTCATGGCGGTGCTGCTAGGCATTGTGAATTTCGCAATGCAGATCATTGAATTTGCCTCCAAGACGCTCTCGCACGGCCTGCGACTGTTTGGAAACATGTACGCGGGCGAACTGATCTTCATGCTGATCGCCCTGATGGGCGGTGCGTTTGCGCTGACGGGGACCGGCATCGGCCTGTTCGTGGGGCACATCATCGCCGGGCTGGCCTGGGCCATCTTCCACATTCTGATCATCATCCTGCAGGCCTTCATCTTCATGATGCTAGCGCTGGTGTACATCGGTCAGGCCCACGATCACCATTGATCTGATTGCGCGCACGACGTGGCGCTGGACTTTTCGTTTCCCTTCTCTTTTTTCAACCAACCTTTGTTCCTTTAGGAGTCATCATGGAAGTTATCAGCTTTGTTGCCCTGGCCGCCGGCCTGATCATTGGCCTGGGTGCCGTCGGTGCCTGTATCGGCATTGGTCTGATGGGCAGCAAGTTCCTCGAATCCGCTGCGCGCCAGCCCGAACTGATGGGCGAACTGCAGACCAAGATGTTCCTCTTGGTCGGCCTGATCGACGCGGCCTTCATCATCGGCGTGGGTATCGCGCTGTGGTTTGCCACGGCCAATCCGTTCCTGGGTCAAATCGCGCAGATCGCCAAGTAAGTTCCTGACTGGGTTGGAGCAGGTGGTGCCTCGTTGGGATGCGCCAGACCTGCGGCCTAGTTTCGCGGCCCTGAACGGGTCGCCGCCATTCAAGGAACCATCGTGAGCATCACCGCTACCCTCATCGTTCAGATCATCGTGTTTTTGCTGCTCGTGGCATTCACGATGAAGTTTGTGTGGCCGCCGATTGCGAATGCGTTGGATGAACGCGCGCAGAAGGTTGCCGACGGCCTCGCGGCCGCCGACAAGGCCAAGACCGAGCTGGCCGCCGCCAACCAGCGCGTCGAGCAGCAGCTGGCCGAAACGCGCAACGAAAGCACGCAGCGCCTGGCCGACGCCGAGCGCCAGGCCCGCGCCATCATCGAAGAAGCCAAGAGCCGTGCCAGCGCGGAGGGCAACAAAATTGTTGCCGCCGCCCAGGCCGAAGCGCAGCAGCAGAGCGTGCAGGCGCGCGAAGCGCTGCGTGAGCAGGTGGCGCAGCTCGCGGTCAAGGGCGCTGAGCAGATTCTGCGCAGGGAGGTCAACCCGGCCGTCCATGCGGAGTTGCTGGGCCGTTTGAAGACCGAGCTGTAAGGAACACGCCATGGCTGAGCTTGCCACTATTGCCAGGCCTTATGCGGAAGCGCTTTTCAAGGCGTGCACCGCCGAGGGCGCGGATCTGGGCGCCGCCACCGGATGGGTGGATCAACTCGCCGCCATTGCGGCCGATCCGCAGTTGCGCGACGTTGCCGAGAGTCCCAAGGTCACGTCCGAACAGGTGTTCGGCGTGGTCACTGCGGTGGCACGTGGTGCGTTGCCCCCGATGGCCAACAACTTCCTGCGGACGGTGATCGACAACGGCCGGCTGCGGGTTCTGCCCGAAATCGCCGAGCAATTCCGAGCCCTGGTCAACGAAACCAAGGGTTCGTCGGACGCCGTGGTGGTCAGCGCTTTCCCCATCGACGCGGCGGCTCTCGCCGATCTGGGCTTGGTGCTGGAAAAGCGCTTTGAGCGCAAGCTCAACTTGTCGGTGCAGGTGGATCCATCCCTGATCGGGGGCGTGCGCGTGGTGGTCGGCGACGAGGTGCTGGACACTTCCGTCAAGGCCCGTCTGGAACAAATGAAGGTTGCGCTTACGGCCTGAATGGCCCGAGCGCAGCAACTTTAACGAAGGAAGGAAAGAGCCATGCAACTCAATCCCGCAGAAATTTCCGAGCTCATCAAGAGCCGTATCGAAGGGCTGGCTGCCAGCAGCGATATCCGCAACCAGGGCACGGTCGTCTCGGTCACCGACGGCATTGTGCGTATTCACGGTCTTTCAGACGTGATGCAGGGCGAAATGCTGGAGTTCCCGGCGGACGCCCAAGGTCAACCGAGCTACGGACTGGCGCTGAACCTTGAGCGCGACTCGGTCGGTGCCGTGATTCTGGGTGCCTACGAGCATATTTCCGAAGGCGACACCGTCAAATGCACGGGCCGCATTCTGGAAGTGCCGGTGGGCCCCGAGCTCATCGGCCGCGTGGTGAATTCCCTGGGCCAGCCTATCGACGGCAAGGGCCCGATCAACGCCAAGATGACCGACGTCATCGAGAAGGTCGCCCCGGGCGTGATTGCACGCCAGTCAGTGGACCAGCCGCTGCAGACCGGCCTGAAATCCATCGACTCCATGGTGCCCATCGGCCGTGGCCAGCGCGAGCTGATCATCGGCGACCGCCAGACCGGCAAGACGGCCGTGGCCATCGATACCGTCATCAACCAGAAGGGCCAGGGCGTCACCTGCATCTACGTCGCGATCGGCCAGAAGGCCTCGTCGATCAAGAACGTCGTGCGCTCGCTGGAGCAGGCCGGTGCGATGGACTACACCATCGTCGTCGCGGCCTCGGCTTCCGAGTCCGCCGCCATGCAGTACGTCTCGGCCTACTCCGGCTGCACCATGGGCGAGTATTTCCGCGATCGCGGCCAGGACGCACTCATCATTTATGACGACCTGTCCAAGCAGGCCGTGGCCTACCGCCAGGTGTCGCTGCTGCTGCGCCGCCCGCCGGGCCGCGAAGCCTACCCCGGCGACGTGTTCTATCTGCACAGCCGCCTGCTGGAGCGCGCCGCGCGCGTCAACGCCGACTACGTCGAGGCCTTCACCAAGGGCGAAGTCAAGGGCCAGACGGGCTCGCTTACCGCGCTGCCCATCATCGAGACCCAGGCCGGTGACGTGTCCGCCTTCGTGCCGACCAACGTGATCTCGATCACCGACGGCCAGATCTTCCTGGAAACCAGCCTGTTCAACGCCGGTATCCGCCCCGCCATCAACGCCGGCATCTCGGTGTCGCGCGTGGGTTCGTCGGCGCAGACCAAGATCATCAAAGGCCTGTCCGGCGGTATCCGTACCGACCTCGCGCAGTACCGAGAGCTGGCGGCCTTCGCGCAGTTCGCGTCTGACCTGGACGAGGCCACCCGCAAGCAGCTCGACCGCGGCGCCCGCGTGACGGAACTGCTCAAGCAGGCGCAATACAACCCGCTGCCCATCAGCCTGATGGGTGCCACGCTGTTCGCGGTGAACAAGGGCTTCCTGGATGACGTGGATGTCAAGAAGGTCTTGTCCTTTGAATCCGGTCTGCACCAATTCCTCAAATCCAGCCATGGCGACCTGCTGGATCGCCTAGAGAAGAACCGGGCCTTTGACAAGGAAGGCAAGGACGAAGCCGAACTGACGCAAGCCATCACCGCGTTCAAGAAATCCTTCGCCTGAGCGCAGGAGGAACCCGACATGGCAACAGGCAAGGAAATACGCGGACAGATCAAGAGCTTCGAGAATACGAAGAAGATCACCAAGGCCATGGAAATGGTCTCCGTTTCCAAGATGCGCAAGGCACAGGACCGCATGCGCGCGGCCCGGCCGTATGCCGAGAAAGTGCGATCCATCGCTGCGCATTTGGGTGATGCCAATCCGGAGTACGTGCATCCGTTCATGAAATTGAACGATGCCAAGGCCGCCGGCATCATCGTGGTGACGACCGACAAGGGGCTCTGTGGAGGCCTCAACACCAACGTTCTGCGGATCGTCACCAACAAGCTGCGCGATCTTCAGGGCGCGGGCAAGGACGTGCAAGCAGTGGCCATTGGCACCAAAGGGTTGGGATTCCTCAATCGTGTTGGCGCCAAGGTGGTGTCTCAGGCAACTGCGCTTGGCGATACCCCGCATCTTGAAAAGCTGATCGGACCGGTCAAGGTTCTGCTTGACGCCTACTCCGAGGGAAAGGTGAGCGCGGTGTACTTGAGCTACACCAAATTCATCAATACCATGAGACAGGAGCCGGTAGTGGAGCAGCTGCTGCCGCTGTCGTCCGAGGAAATGCGCAAACACAAAAGCGGGCCTGGTTGGGATTATCTGTACGAGCCGGATGCGCAGAGCGTGATTGATGATTTGCTGGTCCGCTATGTCGAATCGCTGATCTATCAGGCGGTGGCGGAAAACATGGCCAGCGAGCAATCGGCGCGGATGGTGGCCATGAAGGCCGCGACGGACAACGCCGGCAACATCATCGGTGAGCTCAAGTTGGTCTACAACAAGACGCGCCAGGCGGCCATCACCAAAGAGCTTTCGGAAATCGTCGCTGGTGCGGCGGCCGTCTGACTCCGTTTTACCTATATTTGGAGCAAAAAAATGGCTCAAGAGAATACCCAAGTGAACGCTGGCGTTCAGGGCAAGATTGTTCAGTGCATCGGTGCCGTGGTGGACGTGGAATTTCCGCGCAACCAGATGCCCAAGGTCTACGACGCGCTCAAGCTCGAAGGCTCGGCGTTGACGCTGGAAGTGCAGCAGCAGCTCGGTGACGGCATCGTCCGCACCATCGCCCTCGGTTCATCCGACGGTTTGAAGCGCGGCCTGATGGTGACCAACACCGCAGCCCCGATCACCGTGCCCGTGGGCAAGGCGACGCTGGGCCGCATCATGGACGTGCTGGGCAACCCGATCGACGAACGCGGTCCGGTGGACCAGACGCTCAAGGCGTCCATTCACCGTGCGCCCCCGGCCTACGACGAGCTGTCGCCGTCGCAGGAGCTGCTGGAAACCGGCATCAAGGTGATCGACCTCGTGTGCCCGTTCGCCAAGGGCGGCAAGGTGGGTCTGTTCGGCGGCGCCGGTGTGGGCAAGACCGTGAACATGATGGAGCTCATCAACAACATCGCCAAGGCGCACTCGGGCCTGTCCGTGTTCGCCGGCGTGGGCGAGCGTACCCGCGAGGGCAACGACTTCTACCACGAGATGTCCGACTCCAAGGTGGTCGTGCAGGAGAACCTGTCCGAATCCAAGGTGGCCATGGTCTACGGCCAGATGAACGAGCCCCCGGGCAACCGTCTGCGCGTGGCGCTCACCGGCCTGACGATCGCCGAATCCTTCCGCGATGAGGGCCGCGACGTGCTGTTCTTCGTGGATAACATCTACCGCTACACCCTGGCCGGCACCGAAGTGTCCGCCCTGCTGGGCCGCATGCCGTCCGCCGTGGGCTACCAGCCAACGCTGGCCGAGGAAATGGGCAAACTCCAGGAGCGCATCACCTCCACCAAGGTAGGCTCGATCACCTCGATCCAGGCCGTGTACGTGCCGGCAGACGACCTGACCGACCCCTCGCCCGCCACTACCTTCGCCCACCTGGATTCGACAGTGGTGCTCTCGCGCGACATTGCCGCGCTGGGCATCTACCCCGCCGTCGACCCGCTGGATTCCACCAGCCGCCAGCTTGACCCGCATGTAGTGGGTGAAGAGCACTACAAGGTCGCGCGCGACGTTCAGGGCACCTTGCAGCGCTACAAGGAGCTGCGTGACATCATTGCCATTCTGGGCATGGACGAACTGGCACCGGAAGACAAGCTGGTGGTGGCCCGCGCGCGCAAGATCCAGCGTTTCCTGTCGCAACCCTTCCACGTGGCCGAAGTGTTTACCGGCTCGCCCGGCAAGTACGTGTCGCTGGCGGAAACCATCCGTGGCTTCAAGATGATCGTGGCGGGCGAGTGCGATCATTTGCCCGAGCAGGCCTTCTACATGGTTGGCACGATTGACGAGGCTTTCGAGAAAGCCAAGAAACTGGCCGCCTGATGTGGGCAGCTTGGGCTGCGGTGCGTTGAGACTTGACCGGGCGCAACCCCGGTCTTGATCACGCGGAGATAGCCCACAGCCAAACATCCAACCTAGGAGTCCCCATGAATACGATCCATGTCGATGTGGTCAGTGCCGAGGAATCCATTTTTTCAGGCGAGGCAAAATTCGTTGCATTGCCTGGGGAATCAGGTGAACTGGGCATCTTGCCCAAGCACACGCCGTTGATAACCCGCATCAAGCCGGGATCGGTGCGCATCGAACTCGCCAGTGGCGAAGAAGAATTCGTCTTCGTCGCAGGCGGAATTTTGGAGGTGCAGCCAGACCGCGTCACGGTATTGTCCGATACGGCAATTCGTGGCCGCGATCTCGACGAAGAGAAGGCAGAAGCCGCCCGCAAGCAAGCGCAGGAGGCGTTGTCGCATGCCAAGAGCGAGATTGATCTTGCACGTGCTCAATCGGAGCTGGCAATCATGGCGGCGCAACTCGCCGCTTTGCGCAAATTCCGTGAAAAGCGCTGACCTCGATCGATAAAAGGCGCGCACTGTTCAGGCGGTGCACTCGTTGAGCTCCATGACGCCCGCATCAACGCAATGCCAATCGGTTAAGCCGTTGCAAGGCTGAAGGCGGGTACAGAGGGAACGTGTTCAACCCGTTCCCTTTTTCTTTTGTCTGGCCTGGGGGCGGGCCTACCCGGTGCACGAGGGGACGTTGTGGGTACTGGCCGTTGATGGCGTGGTTTGGTCTGCCCCGGACAGCAGCGCGATCAATACATCGGCACACCGGCATCCAGCTCCAGCGACCACGCGTGGATACCGCCGGCGATGTTGGCCACCTGCGTGAAGCCCTGATGCTCCAGGTACATCGCCACCTGCATGCTGCGCCCGCCCAGGTGGCACAGGCAGGCGATGGGGCGGGTTTTGTCCAGTTCGCCCAGGCGGGCCAGCAGCACGCCCATGGGGATGGTGACGAGCTCGAAATCCTCGGGCGCCACGCTGGCCGTTCTGATTTCCCAGGGCTCACGCACATCCAGCACCACAGGGCGTGCGCTGGCGTGCTGCCGCAGCCAGCCGGCGAGATCGGCGGGGCGGATCTGCGCGATCATGAATCTGCCGGTCCGGTCAGAAGCTGAAGCGCGATGGCTCGGGAAAGTTGCGCAGCCGCGCCGTCACTACGTCCCAGAGCTCGGCCGAAGTGAATCCGCCGTCGCTGCGCTCTACAAAAGTGGCACGCATCATCGGCGTGCTGCCCACGATGGCGCCCAGGCGCCCGCCGGGCGCCAGCAGGCCCAAGAGCCCCTGCGGAATCTGCGCCACCGAGCCGCTGAGCACGATCACGTCAAACGGACCGCCCACCATCTCGCGCGCGCCGTCGGCTTCCAGCACCTGGAAATTGCGCACGCCGGCGCGGGTGAGGTTGGCGTGCGCCATGTCCGCCAGGCGCGGCTCGATTTCCAGCGTGGTGACTTCCGCGGCCAGCCCGGCCAGCAGCGCGGCCATGAAACCCGAGCCGGCGCCGATCTCCAGCACCCGGTCGGTGTCCTTGACCTTCAAATCCTGCGCCATGCGCGCCTCCACGCGCGGTGCCAGCATGATCTGACCCAGCCGCAGCGCTTCGATTGGATCGTCGTGCAGCGGGATTTCCATGTCGCTGAACGCCATGTCGCGGTAGTGCGCCGGGACGAAATCCTCGCGGCGCAGCGTTTGCATCAGGTCAAGCACGCGCTCGTCGAAGAGATTCCAGGGGCGCACCTGTTGCTCGATCATGTTGTAGCGCGCCTGTTCCAGGCGGTCGCTGGTATCGGCCAGCGTATTGAGCGGCAGGTTCATGCAGGTACTCCGAAAGCAGGCCACACAGACGTGGCAAACCTGCTATTTTAGGGAATGACAGCCGCCGCGCCCGGCTTATCCGTGGCGGTTTGCAAGGCTTTCAGGAGGCAGCGATGAATACGCAGGAAACCATCACCCTCGCAGGCGGGTGCTTCTGGTGCACCGAGGCGGTGTTTGAAGAGGTGCGCGGCGTCACCCGGCTGACGAGTGGCTACGCCAACGGCCAGGTGCGGCATGCGCCCAGCTACGAGGAGGTGTGCAGCGGCACCACCGGCTGCGCCGAGGTGATCCAGCTGCAGTTCGATCCGGCGCAGATCAGCCTGCGCCAGGTGCTGGAAATCTTTTTTGCCACGCACGACCCGACCCAGCTCAATCGCCAGGGCAACGATGTTGGCACCCAATATCGCAGCGGCGTGTATTACGGCGACTCGGCGCAGGGTGAACTGGCGCGGGCACTGGTGCAGGAACTGGCCGCCGAAGGCGGCTTTGGCGCGCCCATCGTGACGGAGATCGAGCCGCTGGCGCAGTTCTGGCCGGCGGAGGGTTACCACCAGCGCTACTACAGCAGCCATCCGCAGCAAGGCTATTGCGCCTATGTCATCAGCCCCAAGGTGCAGAAATTGCGCAAAACCTTTGCGCGGCATCTCAAGGCTTGAGAATGGATGGGCCGTCGAGGGTAGAGCAGGCGCCCTGGCGTGGTGTGGGCCGGACCGGTATCAGCCCGATTCGGGCAGCCAGGCTTCCGTCAGCTGCAGGCGCTGGGATGCCGCGCGCAGGAACAGCATCAAAAGCTTGTTGCCCAGCCGCGGCAGCGTGAGCAGCACGTCGCGGAACGCATCGCGCGACAGCACCACGAAATCCACCGGCTCGTTGCAGACACACGAGGCGCGCAGCGGCGCGTTGTCCAGCATGGCCAGTTCGCCAAAGGTGCCGCCCGGTTCCAGGTCGTGCAGCCAGGTGCGCTTGCCGTCGGCGTTGTCGCGCAGCGCCTTGGCCGAGCCGGTGAGCAGGATGATCATGTATGAAGGCGATTCATCCTGGCGCAGCAACGTCGTGTTCTTGTGCGCCGAATACACCGCCATGAAGTTGCATAGCAGCGTGGTTTCGGCCAGATCCAGCGGCTCGAACAGCGGCGCGCTGGTAAAAATTTCATGGATGTCGGCGGCATAGTCCTGCGCGCTGCCGAGGTACTCGAAATGGGGTGGGAGTGCTTCAAGCATGGAATGTGGGGCCGACGGTCTGATGCAGATGCTAACCTTTTCCGCCGGGTGCGCAATAGACCGTTCGGCTGCTTTGGCCGTGGCAAAGACCCTGTTGGCATCGGCGATAATGAATTCCGTAGCATTTCGCATCGTGTTGTACAACGTCCGCCCATGAACAGCCATCACGGTTTCCTCGCATCGGTAGATCGCGATCTGCTGGCCGGCGATGCCCAATTCCCCACTGCGCTGAAGGTGCTTGCCGCGCTGCGCCAGGTGCTGGATGACCCCGATGCCTCGGTGGCGCGCGTCACCACGCTGGTGGGCGCCGAGCCCCTGGTCACCGCGCGGCTGCTGCGCCTGGCCAACTGCGTCACCTTCAACCCGGCAGGCGTGCAGATCCTCACCGTGGAGCAGGCGGTGCAGCGCGTGGGCTTCAACATGGTGCGTACCGCCGCCACGGCGGTGGCCGTGGGGCAGATGCGCGCGCTGGCCGGTGCGCCGCACTTTGGCGCCATAGCCGATGCCGCCTGGCAGTATTCGGTGCGCCTGTCGGTGCTGGCGCGGCTGCTCGCGCCCTCGCATGCCGGTGCCCGGGCCGACGAGGCCGGTCTCTGCGGCCTGGTGGTTCAATTGGGCACTTTCTATTTGCTGCAGCGCGCCAGCCGCTATCCATCTTATAGCGATGCGTCACGCATTGAGGCCCTGCAGGATTTGCTGGCCCAGCATGCCGCGCACACCACGGCGCGCCTGGCGCATGCGCTGGGCCTGCCGGTCGCCATTCTTGCCGTGCTCGACGCCTGGCACCAGCCGCGCGAGGTCCTGCCCCTGGCGGGCGCCCTGTACGGCTGCATGCAGCAGGCGGAAGCTCTTCTGGCGCCGGTATTTGATGCGCCCGCAGGCGAAGAGGCTGCGCTTGCCGCTGCCTGGGCGCCGCTCTCAAGTGCGCAGGCGGCGGGCATTGCAGACGGTGCCCGCGCGGCGCTGGCCGATCTTGCGGGTGCGCTCGGCGGGCAATGAGCGAACTGGGCGGATCATCGCGCCCGGTGCTGCAGCGCCGGGGCAGCTTCAGCAATGCATTGCAGGCAGCGCTGGATGGCGCGGCGGTGCTCGGTATCGCATACGCGCTGATCCAGCGGCAGGTTGGCGTCCTCAATGCCCACTACACGGTGATGGTTGTGCTGTTGCTGGCCATCATGGGGCTGCTGTACGACCGCTTTGCCATCTACCGCAGCAACAGCAGTTTCACTGGCAAGGCGGCGCGTCTGGCGCAGGCATGGAGCCTGGCCTTTGCCGTGCTGCTGACGCTGGGGTTTCTGACCAAGCAGACCGATGTGTTCTCGCGCCTGCTGGTTGCTCAACTCTTCGTCTGGGGACTGTGTGCCCAGATGTTTCTTCATCTGGTCATGCGGGCGCTGCAGAAGTCGTTCGTCAAGCATGCGGTCGAGGTAGACAATGTCATCATCGTGGGCACGAGCCAGCTTGCTTCCTATCTGAGTCAGCGCATCGCACACAACCCCTGGCTTTCCGAGCGCGTCGCAGGCTGCGTGGCTCTGGCGTCGGAGGATGGCGTTTCCGAGCCCCATGCGGATGGTCTGCCGCCGGTACTCGGTCATCTGCACGAACTGCCGACACTCATCGAGCAGCATGCCGTGCGCACGGTCTACTTTGCGATCCCCTTGCATGCCTCCTCCATCATCGAGGACTTGTACTTCAAACTGCTGGACCAGCATGTCACCATCCACTGGGTACCAGACATCTTCTCGTTGCGTCTGATCAATCACAGTGTGCGCGAGATTGCCGGTGTGCCGGTGCTCACGCTTTCGGAGACGCCGCTGACCGGCACGCGCCGATTGGTCAAGGGGCTGGAAGACATCGTACTTGGGGCATTGATACTGGTGGCCGCCACACCCGTGCTGGCGCTGGTGGCGCTCGCCGTCAAGCTCGACAGCCCCGGGCCGGTGTTCTTTCGCCAGTCACGCATGGGATGGAACGGCAAACCGTTCGAGATATGGAAGTTCCGCAGCATGTTCGTGCACCCGGTGGAAGCGGGTACGGTGCGGCAGGCCGCCAAGAACGATCCCCGGATCACCCGCGTCGGCGCCTTCATCCGCCGCACCAGCCTGGATGAACTGCCGCAGATTTTCAATGTCGTGCGTGGCGAGATGTCGCTGGTCGGTCCGCGCCCGCACGCCGTGCAGCATGACCACGAATACGCGCAGCGCATTCAGCAGTACTTTGCGCGCCACAACATCAAACCGGGGATCACGGGGCTGGCGCAGGTGCGTGGCTATCGTGGGGAAACGCGTGACATCAACGAGATGATCCAGCGAGTGCAATCGGACATTGAATACATCAACAACTGGTCCGTTTGGCTTGATCTGTCCATCCTGGTACGTACCTTTGGCGCCTTTACCGGTAAAAAAGCCTACTGAGCATTGGCTGACGTAGTCCCATTGGGCCATTGCTGAAGCAGCGGCAGGAGGGTACGCTTGACCCCAATCGATAAATCTGCTTTCGCTGGTATCTCGTGTTCAAAAATTCACTCCAATCCCTCGTTGTCGTCGCCACACTGGTCTTTGCCGGGGCGACGGGCTCGGCTCCGGTGCAGCCGGTCGCTCCGGGCGTCAATGGCGCGGGCGGGTGGGATGGCGCCCAGAATCAAGCGCAGGTCTACACCGCAGATCACTTCTATGACACGGTGGCGGGCGCTATCCATTCCGTCACTGATTTCATGCTGGGCACCAGCGTGAAGGAAAGGGTGCCCGTGCACTATTTCCTTTTGCAGGGTACGGGCGCGGAGCAGGGTGAGGCTGCGCCGGGTGCCGCCACCCAGGTGGCTCTGGCGGAGAGCGTTCCGCATCTTGCAATAGGGCAAAATTCCCAGTACGCATTGCCGCAAGGGCAATATATCCTGCAGATCCAGAAAACGGCGGAGGGCTGGAAGTCGACAACCACGAACCTGGCGGATGTGCCACTGCCTGGTGCGCTGTGGATGTTTGGCGCGGCGCTGGTCGGGTTTATAGGGGTTTCCAGTCGTCGCAAGGTTTGACGGCCGGGGGCCTTCACTCCGAGTCGGAGGTGCCCAATGACTGTGCGCGCGTCCGAGTTTCCCTTGCGTTTCGTGTCCGTCTCTTGGTTGTCTCCCGCATTCCTGCGGCTGCAATTGTTTGCAGACGTTGCATTCAGCGCACGTTCCGTTGTCTTGGCACCGCAAATGCGCGTTGTCTGGCGTCTTTGCGAGCGAGTTAGTGCGGCTTGCCGGTATCATGGATAGTGCTGCTGCTCCTTTTTTGGACACGAATGTTCGTGTGCCAGCGTTGTCCATTCATTTCAGGGTCGATTCATGAACATGAAAAAGTTATTCCAATACCTGTTGCTGGTGTTGGTCATGAGCGTTTCGTGGGGATCGCCTGCGATGGCGCAGTCGACGGCTCCCTACGTGCTGCATCCTGCCGATCGGTTGCAGGTCTCGGTCTGGCGCGATACGGCGCTGCAGCGCGAGGTGCGTGTGCTGCCCGACGGCAGCATCACGCTACCGCTGGTGGGGCGCATCATGGTGGCTGGGTTGGATACCGACACCATCGAAAAACAGCTGGTGGAACGCCTCAAGCCCTACATGCCCGACCCCATCGTCACGGTGGCGGTGATCGCCGCCGAAGGCAATGTGGTGTACGTCGTGGGCAAGGTGGTCAAGCCCGGCGCTGTGCCTCTGATCACCGATGCCACCACGGCGTTGCAGGCGCTCAGCCTGGTCGGCGGGCTGGACCGCTTCGCCGATGGCAATGCGGTGCGCGTGCTGCGCGATGTTGGCGGCAAGCGCACGGTGATGGATGTGCGCTACAACGACCTGCTCAAGGGTGGCAGTCTGGACACCAACGTGGTGTTGCAGGCCGGTGACACCATCCTCGTGCCGTGACCGCTTTCCGGCCTCTTCTGGCGCTGGGTGCTGCACTGCTGGCATCTGCCCCCTGGCTTGCCGCGCATGCGCAGTCGCTCTACCAGCAAACGTTGCGGGTGTCCTCTGGACTGGAGCGTGACAGCAACCCGGGTGTGAACTCCTTGCCCGAGGGCGGGGTCACGCGCTGGCGCGTGAGTCCGGAATATTCCCTGCTGCGCCGCGACGGGCCGGACGATCTCACGCTCAAGCTCGGTGCCACGCTGGAGCAGAGCAGCAACACTGCGCTCAGCCGTGACCGGCGCGATGGCAATCTGCAGGGGGAATGGTTGCACACCGCTGAAAACACCATCTACCAGCTGCGCGGCGGCTTTTCCCAGGCGGCGCTGCGCAACGTGCTGCTGCAGGAAACCGGGCAGCTGAGCAACGACGGCACGCGCACCACACGCAACATCGAAGGCTTGGTGATGCACCAGCTCAGCGAGCGCTATACCGCCACCGGCGGCTTCAGTGCGCAATGGAACCGCTACAGCGCCAATACCGCGCCCAACGGCCGGCAATTCAGTGTCAACGGTGAACTCAGCCGCGCGCTGGCGCCGGGCAGGGATGTGTATCTCTCTGGCGCGCTATCGCGCTTTGCGGCCGACAGCCTGGCATCCGGTATTCCTGGGGGGGCGGTGCAACCGGCCAGCAACTCCACCATGAGCAATCTCGCCTTGGGCATGCGCTATGCAAGTCCCGATGACCCCTGGTTCTGGGATGTGCGGGCAGGCGCTGCAAATTATCGCGCCACGGCCAACACCAATACTTCGGCCACGGTGGTGGCGCAGGCGGGCTACAAGGCGCCGCGCTGGAACATGTCGCTTTCGCTCGCGCGCCAGCCCGTGCCCGACGCATTGCGCGGCACCTTTTCACCCAACCAGCAGGTGCGCGCCTCGGCGGAATATCTGCTGACCGAATTCACCCGCGTTGCCCTGGACGTCTCCTGGAACCGCACCAAAGGCCTGCAGACCGACACCACGCGTGAGCTGGGCCTGCGCGTCTCCAGTGACCTGACCCAGCTGTGGGGCCTGTCCCTGCAGCTGCGCCGGGTGCATGCCGCGCACGACGCCATCGCCGTGCCCACGCGTGGCGGCGCCACCATCGCGGGCGTTGTCCTCACGTACACCCACCCCGACTTCTGACGCCTCAGGCGCCTCAGGTCGCGTTCTCCGCTTGCGCATGTCCCAAGAAGAAGACTACCAGCCGTCGCTGGCCGACTACATCGCCATGGTCAAGCGCCATGTGCTGCTCATCGCCGCCACCTTCATCAGCGTATCGGCGGTGGCCATCGCAGTGGCGGTGCTCTGGCCGCCGGTGTACCAGTCCACCGGCACCATCATGGTCGAATCGCAGCAGATCCCGACGGACCTGGTGCAGGCCACCGTCACCAGCTTTGCCGATGAACGCATCCAGGTGATCCGCCAGCGCGTGATGACGCGCGAGAACCTCATGCGCATCATCGAAAAATTCAAACTCTTCGACGAGCGCTCCATCACCTTCACGCCGTCGGAGCAGGTCGACAAGATGCGCGATCTGATCGACGTGCAGCTGGTCAATGCAAACCTCCAGGGCCAGCGCGGCTCGGCCACCATCGCCTTCAAGGTCTCGTTCGAGGACCGCCGTCCCGACATCGCCCAGCGCGTGGCCAACGAGCTGGTGACGCTGTTCCTGAACGAAAACGTCAAGGTGCGCACCGAGCGCGCCACGCAGACCACGGAATTCCTCACGCAGGAAGCGAACAAGTTCAAGAGCGACCTGGACAAGCTGGAAAGCCAGATCGCCGCCTACAAGCAGGAAAACGGCGCCGCGCTGCCGCAGAACACCGCGCTGGCGATGAACACCATTCAGCGGCTGGAATCCGATCTGCGCAACTCGCAGCGCGACTACAGCTCCGCAGAAGAAGAAGCCCGTTCGCTCGACGTGGAGCTGGCCAGCGCCAAGGTGGCCGTGGCCAGCGCTGCCGCGGCCGCTGGCGGCGGCACGTCCGCCGCGGGCATGGTCGATGCCAACGTGGTGGAACTGCAGAAACTGCGCCAGCAGCTTGCGCAGCTGCAGGAGCTCTACACCGACAGCTACCCCGACGTACGCACCACCAGGCGCCGCATCGCCGCGCTGGAAAAATCCATTGCCGAAGCCGCGAAAGAGCCGCAGCCCGCGCCCGTCGCCGACGGCAACCTGCCGGTGCCGCCCACGGTGGCGGCGGCGCAGCTGGTGGTGGCCAAGATCGAATCGCGCATCGCCTCCGCGCGCTCGCGCATGACGTCGCTGCGCGCCGAGCAGGGCCAGATCCAGGCGCAGCTGCGCGCGGCGGAGAACCAGATGCTCAAGGCCCCGCAGGTCGAGCGCGGGCTGGCTTCGCTGGTGCGCGACCGCGAGGCGGCGCAGCGCAAGTTCGAGGAAATCCGCGCCAAGCAGATGAATGCGCAGGTGGCCGAGAACCTGGAAGGCGAGCAGAAAGCAGAGCGCTTCACACTGCTGGAGCCGCCGATTGCGCCCGATCGCCCGATCAAGCCCAACCGGCGCAAGATGATCGCGCTTGGCCTGGTGCTGGCCGCCGTGGCGGCCGCCGGCATGGTGATGCTGATGGAAACCCTGCGCGGCACGGTGCGCGGCGTGGGCGCGCTCACCGCCATCGTCGGCCAGCGGCCGCTGGTCATCGTGCCCTACATCGCCATTGCCGCGGAAGGCGTGCGCCGGCGCAAGCTGTGGCTGCGCGCCGCGGTGGCGGCGGTGCTGGCGCTGGCGCTGGCGCTGGCGGCCGTTCACTTTTTCTACATGCCGCTGGATTTGCTGGCATTCAAGATCATGCTGCGGCTTTCATAGGCCGGATTGCCCATGGAACGCATCAAACAAGCCCTCGAGAAAGCCCGCCAGCAATCGGTGGGCGCCGCACCTGCCGCACCGGCCCATCCGCAAACGGCACCCGTGGCCGCAACTGCACCCGCCGCTGTCGCGCAACAGGCGGATGCGCTCGCCAGCGGCGTGATTGAAATCAACTACACCCAGACCGAAGTGGTGCGGCTGGATCGCGCCACGCTGGAGCGCAACCGCATCGTCGCGTTCGAGAAAACCAACCCCGACAACTGGGCGTTTGACGTGCTGCGCACCCAGGTGCTGCAGAAAATGGACGAAAAGGGCTGGCGCACACTGGCCATCACCTCGCCCACCGTTGGCTCGGGCAAGACGGTGACCGCCATCAACCTGGCGATCAGCATCGCCCACCACACCCAGCGCACCGCCATGCTGGTGGACTTCGACCTGCGCCGCCCGCGCGTGGGTGCCTACCTGGGCGTGCGCAAAAAACCCTCGCTGAGCGAGGTGCTGACCGGCAAGGCGCAACTGGCCGATGCCCTGGTCAACCCGGATTTGCCGCGCCTTGTCGTGCTGCCGACCAGCAGCCCGGTGCCGCATGCGGCCGAGGTGCTCTCTTCCGTCGTGGTGCGCAGCATGGTGGCCGACCTGCGCGAGCGCTACGCTGATCGCATCGTCATCTTCGATCTGCCGCCGGTCATGGCCGGCGACGATGTCATGGCCCTGCTGCCCAGCGTGGATGCGGTGCTGCTCGTCGTCGGCAACGGCGACAGCACGCGCAAGGAAATCGAAGAAAGCATGCGCCACCTGCCGCCAGGGCAGTTGCTGGGCGTGGTGCTCAACAAGGCCGAAGCCGAGGTGCGCCGCGGCTACGGCTACGGTTACTACTGAGCCTTTCGGTAACTGCCTTTCGATCGCACGCACTCGTGCCAGCCAGCTGGCACGGCCAGCTTTGCCGTGCCTGTCTGCATCCGCCGGGCAGCCCGCCAGCCCGCCCCTTGCCAAGGCAAGCACCATCGTTTGTACGCCGCCTTGGCAAGAAGATGACTATTGCAGTCAGAAAGATCATTAAAAATAAGGCAATGCAATAGTCCGAAAGAACTATTACCATCCGGCGCAAATTGACGATTAGTCCTAAAGAACTATTTGCCGCGCCTGAGAGAGTGACTCTTGTGGAGTCCCCAGCCCGCCGGCAAAGCCCGGGAGTAGTTCACCCGACGGATCGTGAACGGTGCTGCCATGACTTGCTCCACGCTGCGGACGAGAGCCGCAAAATTGCTCTCCATTTGTGCAATCGCACTTCCACTGCTCGCCTGCGGGGGCGGGTCAGACGCATCGCCTGATGTGGGTACATCCAGCATGGTCGTCGAGCAGGACCGTGGGCACCCCCCCCTGGTGGTTGCCGGTTACACGCCAGCCCCTGTGCCCGGTGTTCAGCAGAACCAGGCAGGGAACATCAACAAGCCATCGAATCCCACGCCAGCGCCTGCACCCCAGGGCAGCCAGGTGGGGAATACCACCAAGCCATCGAACCCCGCGTCGGTACCTGTACCTCAAGGCAGCCAGGCAGGGAACACTGGCAACCCGCCGAGTCCTGCCCCGGCGCCCGGCCCTAGTCAGGGTCAGGGAGGCGGCACAATTGGGTCATCGAATCCCACCCCGGCACCTGCCCCCGGCCAAAGCCAGGGCGGGGGATCAAACGTCCCATCGAATCCGCCCGCAGCACTTGCACATGCTACGCAAGCGGGCATGAATTTGCCGATGCTGAGCTACTGGGACCGCAGCTTTGCGATGGCGGATGTGGTGCGGCAGGCGCGGTTTGTGGATACCAGCTGGGGCACCAATACGAATCCGGATGCCACGGGTGCGCCTGGGGTTGACTTCCGGCTCGTCTTCAATGCGGCGACCATAGGCGCAGGCACCTACAAACTGATCTTTACGGGAAAGGCGG
>Ga0209916_1001031_pt1 | contig 29952 bp, 26 predicted proteins | sample ThiBio_1000_plan_FD_183956 | JGI IMG/M metagenome (GOLD analysis project Ga0209916, IMG submission 183956) | Wastewater bioreactor microbial communities from Cape Town, South Africa - Thiocy_solids_2 (SPAdes) | ecosystem: Engineered > Bioreactor > Thiocyanate-remediating > Anaerobic-Aerobic ... | reverse complement strand
GATCGCCTGCCTTGCCTATGTGCCATTCGGGATGCGTTCTCCAGAACCGGTCAAATATCAGGCTCTCTTCACTCTCCACATCATGTACTTCGTTTAAACGGAACGAAACAAAGGTCTCCATCCGGCGAGACTTTGCATGATTTAAAATAAGCGCGAGAGGATCAGGTGCGCTTTTCAACAGCTCCCGGAAATTCAAAAGTGTTTGATTTTTAGATACTGTTGCCTCCAGGGCTTCGCTGATATGCTCGCCGATCATATCTCCTACCTTTGTGGGAAAGTTCATGGGCATACCCCAGTTAGGACTAATGAAGAAGCTGGTTACCCCGGCTTTTGCCACCTCGTCTATATAAGAATAAATCTTCTCCGGCGTCATCGGTGGTGTGCCCAGGAACATATTATTTGCATCACTGTTATATATAAAGCGGAAATGTTTTGGCAATGCAGCTTTACCGGTTTGCCGGTCAAGATGCGTTTGTGCTTTGCCGTTATTAAAATGAAAAATAAAAGATAACGTAAATAATAAAATGACTTTGCGCTTCGTCATGACAAAATAATTATTACTCTGTTTGGATATGCGTTATTGCTTTCTCTTGTTTCTTATGATGGGTTTGTTAAAAAGGGCTGACCAACTGCGTTAACAATAAACGGCCTTTTGGTCAGCCCCCAATCCCGGTGGTTTTAATCGCCCGGCATGAAACTAATATCCCGGATTATTATCGCTCGCGCTAATAGCTTCATTAAAATTTATCTCTGCATTGGGTATGGGCCATAGCAGATGCTTATCTTTCACATCTATGCCGTAAGCTTCCTTAACTTTTTCTTTCAGTTTTCCGGTCCTAAGCAGATCAAACCAGCGCTTTCCCTCGGCATAGGTTTCTTTACCTCTTTCAGACAAAAGCAATTCCAGGAACTGGTCTTTATTATAATCAACTAAGGAAAAATCGACCGGGGATACAGCTTTTGTATTGTATCCGTAAGCTCTCCGGCGTATTCTGTTCAGCGCTTCCATCCCTTCTGCAGTAGGCATGTCCTCAACTAAACAATCCGCTTCGGCAAAAAGCAACAGGATATCGGTATACCGATACAGGGGATAATCCATCCGTCCGTCTGAAAATTCCGGATCCCTGTACTTCGAACACTCTACCTGTATACTGTCACTGGGTTGTACAGTATAAATTCTTGTATTCCAGGCTTTACGTAATTCGTTATCATCCCAATTCTGATAGAACGGCAGCCATAATCTTCCGGTAGGTATCCAATAACCTCCATCTCTCAGTGAACCTCCATTTGCCGCATTAGTGGCAACCAAATAGCGGGGCCAACCCCATACGCCCTGCTGAGAATATTTAATATAAAAAATCTCTTCCTTGGTATTGCCGCTTGCATCCTTTCCGAAAATATTTTTAAAGTCCATCGAATCACGTACTTCGACTAAATCAAAATTCATTGACTGAATAATCTCTCTTGACTTATTTCTTGCAGAAAGGTTATCGTGCCTTGTAAAATACACATCAGCTAAAACCGCCGCTGCTGCCCACTTTGTTCCTCTTCCTGAAATGGAAGGCACTGCAGGAAGGTTGTTTTCTGCAAAGATCAGGTCGTCAATAATGAGCTGATAAACCTCATCTACCGAACTCCTCTGAAGATTTATTTCAGCCCGGTTGAGCTCTGTTCTCAAAGGCACTCCGCCATAGCAGCGAACAAGATGAAAATAGGCCAACGCACGCAAAAACCTGGCTTCTGCTACATAGAAGGTTTTTTCGGTGTCAGTTAGCGCTACTGCCTTGGGTATAGCTTCAATCATAATATTTGCATTACGAATAGTAGTATAGAAGTTTGCCCAAAAACCTTCCGTTGGACTACGGTTCCCGCCTTCAAGCCCTTCGAATAAGCTTATCTGACCCCAGTTGTCCCTCGCTCTGAAAATGTCGGTAGATGATTCAGTAGTTAACAAATACACAGCACTAAAAGCCGATCTTAAACCTGGGTACACGGCCGCTATGGCAGCCTCGGCCTCTACCTTATTGTTATAAAAATTTTCCTGGGCAATCAGGTAGGGCTTTTCTATTAAGTCATCCTTGCACGAAGTGGCGCTTGTAAGAATGAAGATCAAGTAAATAATATATTTCTTCATGATAATATCATTTTTATAATTAAAGAGATAGCCTCACACCAAACGTATAAGACTTTGTTCTTGGATAGGTATTATAATCAACCCCCTGAACAATATCAACCCCTGTGGCATTAACCTCAGGATCCCACCATGAATACTTTGTGAACGTAAGCAGATTATCTCCACCAATAAAGATATAGGCACTTCTTGGACCTTTTTGTAAGCTATACCCCAATTCAATGTGCTGCAACCTCAGGTAAGACCCGTTTTCTACAAATCTTTTGGAAAACAACAATCCAAGATTTCTTTGTTCTGGCTGGGGATATTTGGCGTTTGGATTATTACTTGTAGCTAAATTTTGAGGCATTTCTTTAAGCGTATTAACCCAATAAGGCACCTCATATAAAGTTAATGCACTAAGGTTGGCAATATCATTTCCATAAGTACCCTGAAAATATGCACTTAAGGAGAACGCCTTGTATGTTAAAAAAGAGCTAAACCCATATATAAAATCAGGATTGGGATCACCTATTTTTATTTTATCCTCTACATTAATAATACCATCATTATTACGGTCTTTATAAGTAACAACGGAAAGTGCTCCGTGTGCGCCCTGTACATATCCATTTTCCTCATAGCCGTAGAACATGCCCAGTGGCTGGCCTTGTCTTAATACTACTATGTCATCTATAAACTGCGCACCGCCAAAATTAAAATTACCCGTTATAATATCTTTTCCACCATATAGCTCTTTAATTTTGTTCCTGTTAAAGGATATGTTTCCGGAAACATTCCAATTCACCGCCCTGTTTTTTATCAAATTAGCCTCAATAGAAAATTCAACCCCCTTATTTTCCATTGCTCCAATATTTTGAAGCGAAGAAGCATATCCGGTAGAGGTAGGCAGAGATACAATACTTAAGAGGTTGGTGGTAACCTTTCTGTAAAAATCAGCCACAAATCTATACCTGCCTTCAAGAAAAGATGCATCAATACCAAAATCCAGCTGTGCTGTGCTTTCCCACTTTAATTGAAAGGGAAGTGAATTTCCGGGTGCAAGCGTTACAGTACGGGTATCGCTGCCGAATATAGTGGCACCCGCCTGGAGGAGGTTCATGGTAGCATATGCATTAATGGCCTGGCTGCCAGTCTTTCCCCAGCTTCCTCTCAGTTTTAGATCACTGACTGCATCAACATTTTCAAGAACCATTTCTTTTATCTTCAATGCAACCGCAAACGATGGAAAATAACCCCATTTTTCACCAGCACTGTATTTCGATGCTCCATCAGCACGTAAACTACCTGTTAGCAATACCATGTCGTTATAGCTATAATTAATTCTTCCCAGATAAGATAAAAGAACAGATTTGTTATAGCTTGAAGCAGGAATCCCGGGTGTGCGCGAGCTTGCCAGATTATATGAATTCGTGATATCACTTAACATGTCCGTTGCAGACCCGCTTAGCCCTTTCGTAATAAAATTTTGATACGTTTGTCCTGCCAAAACATTTAAGCTATGCTTTCTATTAAAAACGCGTCTATATTCAAGCGTATTTTCGCTGAGCGTACTGGTATAGTTACTTGTAGAAACGGATGCGTTGCCTCGGCGGTTGTACTCAATAGACTGATAGGAGTCATTCCTGATGTCACGTGTTATATAGCCGCCCTGCACATTAAGCCGTAAGCCCTCAATAATCTTAAATGACAGTTTCCCGGTTGTGTTAACGTCATTTTTTACGCTGCCTCCCTGGGTTAGTTTTGTATAGAGCAGGGGATTCCCCATAGCGGAGCTGGGAAACGGATATGTTTGTGAAAAAATAGTGGGGCTTCCTGTTGAATCATAGGGTTCAAATATAGGCGGTGCCGTAATGGTTGCCGCAATCAGAGATCCTCCCAGCCTCGCACCTGCTGAACTCTGCAAAGACTGATCCGACCGGCTGGCAATACTTGAAAACTCAACATCCATCCAATTATTTACCTCATGGCGAAAGTTCATGCGCGCGGAGTATCTTTTGAAAGAACTGTTTTCGATAATACCCCGCTGATCGAATAAGCTACCGGCTAAAGAAAATCTGGTTTTTGCATTGCCGCCGCTGATCGTTAAAGTATGATCCTGCATAGGGGCTTTTCTGAATACAAGATCCTGCCAGTCTGTACCCTTGCCGTAGCCTTTGATCATTTCATCTGTATAAAATGGAGCCATAGCTGAGTTTGCGGCTAATTGATTATAAAAGCTGGTATACTCCTGGGCATCCATCAGGTCAATCTTTTTTCTCAATTGCTGACCTGTATACCTCGATTCCAAGTCTATTTTGGTGCGGCCTGCAACCCCTCCTTTCGTAGTGATGATCACAACGCCGTTAGCTCCCCGTGAACCATAAATGGCAGTAGAAGATGCATCTTTTAATATTTCCATGCTTTCTATATCGCCATTATTTAATACATAAGGATTATCAGTGGGAATACCATCAATAACATACAAGGGGTCATTGCTTCCGCGGATAGAATTGGATCCCCTGATCCTGATAAACAATTCAGCACCCGGCTGGCCGGAAACCTGCTTAACCTGAACCCCCGCCGCACGACCCGATAAAGTGAGCAGCGGGTTGGCTGCAGCAAAGGCCTTTAAATCAGCAGCCTTTACCTGCGCAACCGATCCCGTAAGATCTTTTTTTCTAACCGTGCCATAGCCAATAACAATTTCCTCCATTCCTGCAACAACATCGTCCAATGTAATATTAATCTCAGTCTGTTTTCCCAGATTTATTCGTTTCGTTTCAAATCCCACACTAGAAACTTCCAACACAATATTCCTGTCGAGCGAAACAGACAGTGAAAAACGTCCGTTCGCATCGGTAACGGCCCCAATCTGAGTACCTACCACCAATACTGATACATTTTGTAAAGGCTCACCATCTTTATTGGTAACTATGCCACGTATCTCTTTAGGAGGCGTTTCAGACGCTACTACCGTCAGCGGGGCCAACTGAGGCTTAAAATAGGTTATTTCCTTCGCGGGGAAGAAATCATTATGATTGATAGATTTAAAAATATCTATCAAAGGAAAATTCTTTTCTGTACGAGCATTATTCCCCATGTAGTCATTTGCACTAACCCGAAGTGTAAACAACAACAGAAGAATGGTTGTTAATCTCATATACCTCCCGAGTGCAGATGGTAATAAAATGACACCTTTATCATTTCGGTACCCTGTAATTGGAATCATAGCTTTAGTTTAATTTTGGTGATCAATTTGGTTGAGAGAGCGGTTTCCTGCTTTCCAGGCTAAAAATGTAGTCAACGGTTTTTGGGGCTTTGATTTCATTGCTGATTTTGTATATTTTGGGTGAACAAATAATTATGTATTGGTGTGTAATGGTCTTGCATATCCACTCATATCCTCGTCTCATATCTTTCCGGCGGTATCAAAATATTATTAAGACGAGTCTCTCTTTCTAAGCAATAGAAAGATTACGAAACATATATCGGATAACTTCTTAGATATGATAATGTTAAAGAATCAAGATTTCAAAAAGCTACTTCACTTTCAAAGCGAATCGAACAGTATAAACCGGCCTTATTTATAATACATACAAAAAGACATATGTACTACATACTTCAAATATACTTATTAATATTATAAGACAAACATTTAAAAAAATATTTTTTGGGACAGGATTGCCTATATTTGCAATTCTTAAGACCAGCATAAAACAGACACCTCCAAAATGCAACCGTTAGCAATAAACAATAAGACATCCTTGTCTGAAAAATTACAACCAATTGATAATCAAACGCAAACAGATAAGATTGAAATAAGCCTATGGGAATATTTTAAAAATGGGAACTTTCAACCTGGAGACCCTATTCCTAAAGAAGTGGAACTGGCAAAAGCTTTGAACGTAAGCCGCACATCAGTGAGAGAAGCTTTATCCAGATTTAAAACCCTGGGTATAATTGAGTCAAGGAAGAATCGCGGGATGGTCATCTCGTCTCCGGATGTTCTGGGTAATATGGAGCGGGTATTGAATCCACAACTACTTGACGACGAAACAATGAGAGAAATTTCTGAATTGAGGCTGGTAGTTGAAATGGGATTAGGAGATTTGCTGTTTAAAAGAAAAACGGATGCTGCATTAGCCAAACTCGAGGCAATTGTTGAGAAATGTGAGAAAGCCACTACCAAAGCGGAACACATCAAAAATGATGCTGAGTTTCATGCTATGCTATATAAAATATCAGGCAATAAAACGATACAGCGTTTTCAAAAAATGCTCTTACCCATATTTGAGTATATCCTAAAAGGTATGCCCGAAATCAACTCCGGCGAAACCAGCAACAATGCATCCTCCCACAGGGTGCTGCTGGAAATATTAAAAAATGGAACTCCTGAGGGATTCAATGTTCAGATGCGCAGTCATCTGAGCAGTTATCTTACTAAATTTCATCCAAGACCATAGCAGAAACCACATCAACTCCGGGCTGCCATTTTTCTGAAAAAATCCCGGCTGCAATAGTTGTTTAAGCACCTTTGGCAGTGTTAATTATTTTGTTCCCCAATCTTTCCTGCAATAATTCCATGCAAAAAAACTTGGTATTAATTATTTTCCTACATTCGTATATATGTAATACATATAACATTTCAATCAAAAATTCTAAGTAGCATCAATTCAAGACATGGAAAATTTTATGCGGTCCCGGCGAAATTTTCTGCAGAAGGGAGCTTTCGCGGCAACATCAGTATTAATGGCTGGCAAAATATCAGCCCGGAATGTATCGGATAGCCGAATCAGAACAGAGGAGGTTAAACCGTCCTGTCTTGATTACGGCAGGTCTTTCATCTGCAATACCGGACAATATAATGCAGTACGATTATGGATAGAAAGCCGCACCACTATTATCGATACCACAACCGGTAAAAGTATTGAATACCTCCAGTGCGGCTCATGCAAAAGTGAAGATACTTTTGGAGCAAACGGTACTAAGCATCTGTTCTTTGAAGACAACTATGATTTTTTACCCATCTTCGGCGACGACCAGGTACTGGTTTTTCGAAGGCATGTTGACATCAGGGATAGTTACCGCATCATCAGATCCACTGCTAAAATGTGGGGCAGCAATCCGATGATCAGAAAAGTGAACCCTCCTGTAATAACCGAATTAGCCACCTGGGAACAAATGAGAGACGCTACCGCGGCAGGAATACCGATTGTGACCACTACCGAAATAGAGAACACCGATACCGGATTGAAAGCTATCATTGAATGTCCCTGTAAAACAATGAATATCAGTCACGTCAAAAAAATGTACCAAACCGATAACGGACCGGTTGCATTACCTGATCTGTCTAAAAGATATGATCCTCAAATCTCCTCTTTAAGCCTTGCATTCATAGCATTTAATAAAGCAGATGCTGCAGACTTTGTAGTGGAAGCCCCCACACCAGTAAAAGTAAATGGCAATGAGGTGATTAAAGTACACCACTACTCCAGGCTGCTGAGTTTTCCTGCAAAAAATAAAGTTCTTGCCCTGGGAAAAGTATAAGGTATAGTACGATCCTATAATATTTATCCCGGTCCATATAAAACCAACTGCCACAATATGAGAATAATTACGATCTTGTTCCTGACAGCATTGTTTTCATACAAGAACTATGCACAGCCTGTTGCTCAGGATCAGTTTTCCCCAAAAACAGTGCTGGTACTTACTCCCGGAGAGAACAATCCCCGTAACAGCGAGGGTGATTTTATTACCCTGAAAAACGGGCGCATCCTTTACGTTTTCACCCATTTCACCGGTAATTCTTACATGGACGACGCCCCGGCCTATATAGCTTCACGTTATTCAGATGACGGAGGGAATACCTGGAGTAAAGAAGATTACAAAATTATGCAGCATGAAGAAGGTAAGAATCTGATGTCGGTATCCCTTCTTAGATTGAAGAATGGCAACATTGCAATGTTTTACCTTCGTAAGAATAATACCTGGGATTGTATTCCTTTTATGCGGATATCAAAGGATGAAGCAAAAACATGGGAAGAACCCATACAATGCATTAATGAAAAAGGATATTTTGTAGTGAACAATAACAGGGTGATCCAGTTGAAAAGCGGGAGGCTGCTCATCCCTGCTTCCAAACATGAAGTAAAGGAAGGAGACGAATGGAACAAAGCCTCGGAACCTGGAAGGATGATCGTGTATTATTCCGACGATAACGGCGCAAGCTGGAAAAAAGGCGGCGAGGTATCCAACCCGGACTACGCCATTCATCAGGAGCCCGGTATTGTACAACTCAGCAATGGCAATATCTTAATGATTATCAGAACAGACAAAAATGCCCAATATATATCGTACTCTAAAGATAACGGACTTAGCTGGTCTCCATCGGTTATAAGCAATATCTCCTCTCCCCTTTCTCCTGCTTCCATAACACAGAATCCATACCGACCGGGAGAGCTTGTGCTCGTATGGAACAACAACAACGGAGAAGACCCCGGGATCAAAGGAAAAAGAACGCCACTTAATATCGCTGTTTCTGACGACGACGGCAACACCTGGGAAAAAACAAAGACCCTCGAAGATAATAAAAGTGGCTCTTATTGCTATACAGCCATTCACTTTACAGGGAACAGCATATTATTGGCCTATTTCGACTGGTCTACCAGGCAAATTGTGATGAAAAAACTGAGCAAAAAATGGTTAAACAGTTAACGGGTCAGTATTAAAGCAGTTCAAAGCAGCATTAAACTTATGCAATGACAACATTTTTTAGAAGGAATTTTTTACGATCCTCAATCATGTCGGCAGCGGGACTGTTGCTGACTCCCCGGAACACAACAGGCAAAGCCAAACACGAGATGAGTTCTACCATCTCTCCTGAATCCGGACCGGGCTGGAAAAATGTTTTGGAATTAAATACCGCGAGGAAGCCCGTAGCAGGCAGTCATGAAGCGCTTATAAGAGCAATAAGGCGAGGGGCAGACCTTAGGATATACACCGAGTTTCGCCACAATGAACACATTGATACTGCTTCGAACAACCCGGAACTAATAAAAGAAGTAGCCGACTTCAGGGTTACTTATCTGATAGATAACAGGTGGGTGGCGGGCATTATTAACCTGCGTCAGCCCATATCCCTGCCCGAAGGGTTTGGTCCAAGGCCTTCCATGTCATTTTTCTTATATAACCAGAACGCTGAGCAGGCTATAGCCAGACCATATCTGGACGGCGGTAAAGTTACCGGCAACATAGGTATAGGAACACCTGATGACCACAGTGATATGCCCAAATATCATCAATGGGATGCCTGGGACACAGGCACAAATGCACCAAGCAGCAATTTCGTTTACGATTTCGAAAAATATCGCTTCTGGGTATGCGATAACTGGGAGGAGGTTTACGCCAACAATGCTTCTGGTGACACCATTTCCGGATCGCTCGATGCGCTTGCCAAAGCCTTTGCAAACGGCAGGGAAGTAAAAGTAGCGATTTCCGGATTATGTGACGACCTGGTTCCCGATCACGAAGAAAAGACTGGTCATGAAGTATTCGTACAATGCGGTTCCTGCTATTACTACACACAAAGCAGGCTTTTTTGTGCTGCTTCACACCCTATGGTAAGGGTAAAACCGGCAATCCCCATGCGTTACAAAAGCAGGGAATGGGACTTTGGGTGGCTGATGCCCCGTTCAGACGGGCACGTAGCGAGATGGATCGCAGATCCGTACACTTTACAGTTCAGTAAAAGCAAAGGCAAATACGGAATCAGATGGTTTGTAAGATAAATGAGTAATGTTATGTACAATAGTTATTCAAGAAGGGGGTTTGTTGGCTTAACAGGCATGCTCGGACTGGGCACTATCCTGTCATCCTTTGTTCCTCCATTATATAAAAACAATATGGAAATTCTACTTTTGCCCGATCTGGAAAAAATAAAATCGCTTTTGAAACAGGATAACCCTGTTATCTGGCTCTTTACAGGAGACAGCATTACCCAGGGAGCCAAACATACCAATGGTTATCGTTGTTACCCCGAAATATTCTCGGAACGCGTAAGATGGGAGATGAAACGAAAACATGATTTTGTTATTAATACAGGCATAAGTGGAGATACAACTGCAAATATCATCAAAGACTTTCAACAGCGTGTACAGCAATTCAACCCGGATGTGGTTTCCCTGATGATTGGCACCAATGATTGTGCATATCCTTCTATTACACCCCATAGTTTTGAAGAGAACCTGAGCAAACTTATTGATAGAATAAGAGCTCAAAAAATTATCCCGGTCTTACACACTCCAAATGTGATCCTGCTGGAGGAAGATCCCGTGAGGAACAGGTTGCCGGAGTTCGTGGCTTCTATCAGGAATATCGCAAAAAAGAAGGAGCTCATACTGGTAGATCACTGGCAACTATGGAGCGAAAAAGGGGAAAATATAACAGAATGGCTGGACGATCCTGTTCATCCCAACTTTAAAGGTCATTCCGAGATAGCTAAATTATTATTCAATGTGCTAGATATTTTTGATGTAAACGCATTTACCTGTAAATGAAAACGGAAGCAATCAAATACCATAATATCCGGGCGGAAAGAGCGGGCCCCCGCGTACTGATATGTGCAGGAGTGCATGGCGACGAATTCGAACCTGTGCTCGCAGCGCTGGAACTCATAAAGACGGTTAAGGATATGCTGGAAACCGGGGAAGTGGATATTGTACCGGTAGCCAACACATCCGCATATGCACAGGGGTCAAGATGTGGGGCCGACGGGCTGGATATGGCCAGGATATTTCCCGGCGATCCTGCAGGCTCTGTAACGCAACAATACGCAGCATCTGTCAGTGAAATGATCAGGGCTGCCGATTATCTCATAGATATGCATACGGGAGGCCGACTTTATGATATATATCCGCTTGCAGGCTATATGTTGCATGATTCACCGCAGATATTGGAAAAACAAAGGAAGATGGCAGAAGCCTTTAACCTGCCGGCAATATGGGGCACAGACAACAGGCCCGTTGGAAGAACACTGTCTGTAGCAAGAGATGCAGGTGTGCCTGCGATTTACGTGGAATATGGTGGCGGTGGCGAGGTAAATGCAACAATAATCGAGGCATACGTACGGGGTTGCATGGGGGTGTTAGCTTCATTGAATATGCTAGCCAACAATGATAATGCAGCAGCGCTGAAAAAATACAGGGTAGAAGACTACACACCGGACGGCGGACACCTGCAATCAAAATTGCCCGCCCCAAAGGATGGCATATTCATGCCTGCTGTTCGTGTTGGGGAAAAAATATCAACAGGGCAGCTCTGGGGCACCATTACAGACCCGTTAAATGGCACCTCAAAGGAAGTAAGAGCAGGAACAGAAGGACTGGTATTGTTCCTGAGAGTGTGTGCCAAAGTGATTACCGGCGATTCCCTGGGAGGCATATTACCCGTTACCGGGCAAGAAAAATTAGTTACGATCCAACCACCTGAAACAGTCAGCTATGGAAAATAAAAAGGTAGCCATTATAACGGGTGCTTCCCGTGGCATAGGGGAATACACATCCGTAAAGTTTGCGGCTAACGGATATCGGTGCACATTGGTAGGACGTAGTAAAGGCGATTTAAACCGCGTAGAGAAATCAATAAGTGAGAAGCATGGCATGGAGGTTTTACGCTGCGAGGGGGATATTGGAGACGGGGAGTTCTTAAAGGAGATCATTCGTCGTACAATAGAGAAATGGGGCCGTATTGATGTGTTGGTAAATAACGCGGCCTGGCGCACTATTGAAACCATGCGAACCATTAGTCCGGACACCTGGAACAAAACGATCTCGGTTTGCCTTACTGCTCCTGCCTTTCTCGCTAAATATTGTGCAGCAGAGATGGAAAAATTAAAAACAGGCGGTGCTATAATAAACATCTCCAGCATTATGTCGAACAGAGCAGGAGGAAACAGCCCTGCTTACATAGCATGCAAAGGCGGTATAGACAGTCTTACGCGGGAGCTTGCCATAGCTTACGGGAGGAGTAATATACGAGTAATAGGCGTTAACCCGGGATATATAAAAACAGAAATGAGTAATGACTACGTTGATTCGCAGGGAAAGAACCTGAGTGCCCAAATGAGCGGGTATATCGTAGACGCAACCCCACTGGGACGTGGCGGGCATCCGGAAGAGTTAGCCGAAGTGATTTACTGGCTTAGTTCACCGGCTGCCTCTTTTATTACAGGAACCACAATAACAGCAGATGGTGGCTTCAGCAGCAACCTGAATGACTATCTTTTAAAGAAAAAACAATTCCCCCAAGAGTTTTGAAAAATATATGGCATTATAACAAGCTGCTTCCGGCAGTACCGGAAAACTCGCGATTATTGCTGGGCGAGGGTAACACACCATTAATCAAAGCGAAAACGATCGGCAAGATGCTGGGCTTAACGGGATTGTACTTTAAGTTGGAAAATCTCAATCCCACAGGCTCTTACAAAGATCGCTTCGCTGCGATATTTGTGAGTATATTGAAGAGCAGAAACCAGCATTTGTGCCTGGCCACCTCCAGCGGCAACACCGGGGCTGCGCTGGCCGCATATTGCGCCGCAGCAGGCATCAATTGTACGCTGGCCATAGTAGACGGTGCGCCGCAGTCGAAGATCAAGCAGATGCAGCTGTACGGAGCCCATACCTACATGGTAAAGGGTTTTGGCAAAGATGCGGTTGTAACGGAAGAGGTATTCGGGTTACTGAAACGAATGGCCCGGGCAATGCAAATAGCGCTGCCCGTCAGCGCTTTCAGTTATTGTGACGAAGGAATGAAAGGGGTGCAAACCATCGCATACGAAATATTGGAACAGGAAAATTCATTTGATCATATATTCTGTCCTGCCGGAGGAGGTGGATTAACCCTCGCTGTTGCACGCGGTTGCATCGCCTATGGGGAATGCTACCCAGTAAAAATTCCCAAAGTGCATTGCGTACAGCCGGAAGGAAATGATACCATTGCCGGAGCATTACGGAACCACCGGCACCAAGCTAATGCTATTGCCGCATCCACAACCCTTATAAGCGGGCTACAGGTACCCAATGTACTTGACGGCGACGCAGTAATAGCATCCTGTACAAAACTCGGAGGCACCGGATATATTGTAAATGACCAGGAAGTATTTAAATGGCAACGGCTGCTGGCGCAGCAGGAAGGGATATTTTGCGAGCCTGCAGGTGCTGTAGCACTCGCGGGACTTGCGAATGCTGTAACAGGCAGGGAAGTAAGCGCTAAAGATAATATTGTGTGCCTGGTTACAGGGAGCGGCTTTAAGGATATGCTTTCCGTAGATAGTAACTTTGGATTACCGGACCTGCAATCCATAAATATATCACAACTGGAAAGCAATATCAGGGCGCTTCAGTAAAAAAAAAGTGCAATATAATTGCATCCCGTACCAGGATATTTATACAAAACATCCGTCAGCATTTATCATTTACCGGAAGGAAACCATATAGCCATAGGATCGGGACCAAGGCCGGTTTTGATTATCGACAGCACGTCAAACCTTTTCATGTCTATTACATGAACCCCGTCAGAATCGCCTGTTTTTGCCTTCACGCGTTCCAAGCCATCCGGCATCACCACAGCTTCCCTCGAGTCCTCACATCCAACAAAGGCCCTTGTGCCATCGGGCGATATTTCCACACCGATTGCTCTGTCACCCACAGGTATCCGTTTAATTTCACGACAAGAAGCTACATCCACCACAATCAGCTCTCCTTTCCGGGTCCAACTCGTCAGTAAAGCATATTTTCCATCATTGGTAAATTTTATTCGTTTAATAATACCGGCGCATGGAAATGTTTTTACCGCCTCATGATCTGACAGATCGATAATAGTAATGGTTTCATCTGCCTCGTTCGCTACCCACAGGTATTTTCCATCCGGCGTAAAAGCCATTCCTCCGGCACCTTTTCCAGTGGGAATACGCTTAATCAGCCTCCCTGATGCACGGTCAATCACAGAAACATCTCCCGAAGAAATATTCCCGGTATAAATTAATTTCCCGTCTAAAGAAACATAAACCATATGGGACGTTTCAGCATAAGTTGGAATAGACCTTGTAATCTCGTTCTTTTTCGTATCTATTTCTACAATAACCCCTGCCTGACCGGCTGTAAAGTATGCGTTTTTACCATCCGGTGCAACTGCAACACCATGAATACGTTTGAGCGAACCCGTGTTGATCTGTTTGACCATTTTCCTCCTTTTAAGGTCTATCACCGATATGGTATTACCCGGAGGTTCATAGTTGCTCAAATACGCATAGCGCTGATCAGGAGTAATAGCAATTTCGTGAGGATTGGGACCAACGGGGATAGTTTGCAGCACCTGCAAAGTTACCGGATGCACAAACGATAAGGTGCCAGCGTGCTTATTGGCTACCAGTAACAATGGCTGATCAGGAGATCGGAACTGCGGGACAAGCCATGATTGTTTTAATAACAAGGTGTAGCCAGCGGGGTGCACGCTCCCGAAACCGGGTTCACACCCACTTTCCCTGGATGCAAAAAAGTTAAACAGATAAACGCTCTCAATGTCATTACGACATATATAATCTTCACTATTCCTGTAGGCAGTAAGATCCGGCGATATTGCTATCAGGTATGTAACGACTAATAAATAATATTTCATGAAAGAAACTTTTAGCCGATACCGTACTGTTTACGTACTATAGATAGAAAACCTGCTTTTTCCAACTTATGCAGTGGAGCAAGGAATGTAACCTGAACAACCCCCGGGTGACGCCCTATCTCTATGGCACCGTTAATTGTAGCACGATTCCTTACTTCGGCCACGCTCATGTCAAGCAATCTGGATGCGCGCTGTAAACCATTGTCGGTTGCCATATTAAGATTCGCCCCTGTGCCCACTATTGAAATAGGGGCACATTCTTCCACCTCTTTCATATTCCATTGTTGGGCAAGTGCGGTCGCTTCTTCCTTTTCCTTCTTCGTAAAGGGTTTGGCAAGAAAGGGCAGATCTTCTGTAAGCGGGAATATGACCGGTCCTTCAAGCGAACAGTTTTTTAACACATTAACCTGCAGCTCTACTTTCCCCGCAACATCCATCGTATGCCCGGCTATTTCTCCATCTCCCTGCAGTGCATGCATGTCGCCCATGTAAATTCCGGCGCCATCTACCTTTACAGGCGCCACAACAATAGCACCCGCCCGAACGATATCAATATCCATATGACCGTCGGTGCGGCACTCAAGCTCCTCTGCTGTTAGTGCAAACTGGTGAGGCGCTCCGATCAGGAACACACCAAAATCGCCTGCATTATGTGAGTCGGGTATTTTAACGGATGGCGTAGTACCCAGTTGTCCGAGAAAAGGACGCAACCGTGCCATTGCTCCTGCGAGATGATGGGGGGCATAAAGTAATATAGAATGCTGTATACTGCATTGAGGACCCTTAGCATACATACCTGGATTATGCGCAATTTTTTCCGCACCTTCCTTATTCAAAGTAATTCCGATGTGTTTTTTTTCATCAAATACCACCGTATAACCATGTTCGATACGAAACGGAGTTACCGGCGTACCACACTCAGCACACCTCACAGCATCCTGGCCAATACCTACTTCCCTTGTAGCGGGGTTAACGGTCTGACATTTGGGGCACCTTTTAGCAACATAAGGATCACCGTTAAAATGACCTTCAACGAGGGTATCGTGTCCCGAAGCTGTTGCAAGCGATGTAATGTCAATCTTTTTAATGCTGATGATCACGGCATCGCCCACCCTGGCACCCTCAACATACACAGGATGTGTTACTTCATGCCCGCCCATGAGCTCCGGCGTAATCATGGGTCCCCAGCAGCCGGGCGCGGTATGCGCCTCAATAATTCCACCATCCCGTACCGGTCCCAGCATGGGCTGCGAGGGGTCAAGCACACCGTTTGTCAACCTGTCTACAATTACTTTTTCTGATGCTTTGGAAGGAGTAGTTGCGATATTCATAATTAAAGATTTTACAGCCTACTTATTTTTTTTAACCGGAGGATACCACATTATCATAGGGTCGGGCCCCAGTCCGGATTTTATTACATTGACAACTGAAAGTGTTTTCATATCAATTACATGAATACCGTCGGAGTCAGCACCACTCACTTTTATTTTTTCCGACCCATCGGGTAATATCTCCGTTTCCATGGCATCTTCGCAGCCCACAAATGCATAGTTCCCATCAGGCGAAAGCTCTACGCCAATAGCATACCGGCCAACGGGCAATCTTTTGATCTCTTTTCTGGTCGCTACATCAATAATGGTAAGTGTTCCGTTTTTTACCCACCCGGGTATCAGGGCTAATTTCCCATCATCCGTAAAGCGGATACGAACAGGCATTCCCCTGCATTCGAAAGTTTCCACAGGCTCATGCGTTGCCAGATCCACAATAGTAATAGTGCCTGCTGTCTGGTTGGCCGCCCACAAATACTTTCCGTCAGGCGTAAAAGCCATTCCTTCACACCCGGGGCCGGCAGGTATTTGTTTAACCAACTCACCGGTGGCACGGTCAATCACGGAAATATTTTCCGAAACAATATTGGCAGTGTACAAATATTTTCCATCGCGGGATACATACACCATATGCGATATCTTTCCATGGGTAGGGATCGCACGTGTAATAGTATGATTTTGTGTTTCAACTTCAACAACATACCCGGATTGCCCTGCTGTAAAATAGGCATGTTTTCCATCAGGTGCCATAGCCGTACCATGTATGCGTACATACTGTCCTGTTGGAATCTCTTTGACCATTTTTCTGCTAACAAGGTCAATCACGGAAATGGTATTACCTGGGGGTTCATAACTGCTTAGATACGCAAAACGCTGGTCAGGGGTTACGGTGATTTCGTGAGGATTCGGTCCGGTAGGAATCGATTCTTTTACAGTAAATGTTTCCGGGTCAATAAATGAAAGCGTATTGGAATGCTTGTTGGCGACCAGCAACGTAGGGCGTGTGTAGGCACTGGCATTACGTGCATCATGAAGAGATGTAATTTCAATTTTTCTAAAAACCATTCCTGCCCCTTCAGACTGCACCTGGATCCTGCCCCGCGATGGACGTACATTTGATGCATGGTTTACCAGCACTCCATTCAGATAAACGGCAATGCTTTCCCCCCTTACATAACATTCTATCCTATTCCATTGCCCAACAGGTTTTTCTACATCATTTTTTCCACGGAATCCTTTTACGTCTTTCCATTGAGGATCTCTTCCGTACCAGTTGATACGCCCCGAATTTACCGTTACCGATTTTCCCGACGGATGAAAGACATAGCAGTCCTCCTGTTTTTCTTTCGCTACGGGAACTGATATTTCAAATTTGCGTGTTTTGTCTCCTACTACAATAAAGTCGCCGGTACCTCCTTCAATGATCTGGCATTCGATAGAATGCATCCAGATACCACTATACCCCCCGTCAATGCCCTGGGATTGCAACAATATTCCACCATCCCTCGCATTTTCCTTCCTCGGATCGTGCGTATCGCCTGTCCATTTATATTCGGCTACAAGTTTGTAATTGTCGTATTCTTCGTTGGTGGTGATGCATCCCCATTCTTCTCCAGAAATATGCAGTATTTTATTTTTAACGGTAAACACACGCTTAGGATCATTATTACGTCCCCGGTTTTGCAAAAAGGTATACCAGCCATCAAGGTTTTTCCCATTGAACAATGCAATAGCTTTGTTTCCGCGGGGTACTTCCTTTGATATCGCTGGCTGGGAATGAACTGCACCGCAGCAACTCAACCACAATCCGCAAAGTATGAACAGGCTGTTACGTAATATCATGTATGCTATTTTTTAAGTTCAAGGGCAAGATACAAACTATTTACATATGTAATACATATTTATTTGCAGATTTTACTCTATTCCTTATTTTTGCCCTAACTATAAATATGTAATACATATCATGATGAAACAAGTGATAGCCGGAGAAGGCATCCCCGAGAGCAAACTACCTTTTTCGCCGGGATTAAGAGTTGGCGATTTCCTCTTTTTATCAGGACAGGCTTCCGTAGATATGGAGGGGAACATTATTTCAGGAACTTTCGAAGAAGAGTGCAGAAGGTCCTTCGAGAATATCAGGAAAATACTGGTCAAGGCCGGCATGGAATTCCAGGACGTAGTTCAGGTAAGAAACTACATAGGAAGGCAGGAGTACCTGTCGGAATTCAATAGTATATACAAAGAATATTTCAGCGCGCCATATCCTGCCAGGACCACCATCATGGGCTGTTTGGGTAACCTGCTAAAGTTTGAAGCAGATATTGTGGCATATAAAAATCAGGAATGAGTTACAGGGTGGCCATATTAGGTATTTATCACGAATCGAATACATTCGTTAATGCTCCTACTACCATAGATGACTTCCGCAATGGTCATCTGATAAAAGGATCGTCCATTTGTTCGGAGTATGCTTCCGCTCATCACGAAATAGGCGGCATGCTTGAAGTGCTCAACCGGGAAGAGATGGAGATCGTTCCCGTTTTTTTTGCGGAGGCCACGCCGGGGGGAAAGATTACCGCCGGAGCCTGCGCACAATTATTAGACGAAATGTTCCAGGCGCTCCGGGAAGTGCTGCCTGTTGATGCCTGCCTTGTTGTGCCTCACGGGGCGGCAGTGAGCGAAGAACATGCAGACATGGACGGCTATTGGCTGTCTGCTCTACGGAGCCTGGTGGGTAAAAAAATACCTATAGTCGGCACACTCGATCCCCATGCCAATGTAAGCAGCACAATGATAACCGCCACTGATGCCCTGGTTGCTTATAGAACAAATCCGCACATTGATCAGCGGCGTACAGGAATCGAGGCGGCGGAGCTCCTGGTCCGCTTGCTCAGGAAAGAAGTTATTCCCCATCAGCATTTATTGGAGCTACCACTATCCATCAGCATTGAGCAGCAATACACATCAAAAGACCCATGTAAAAGTTTGTATGCGATGGTGGAGGAACTGCGTAATAATGATACTATATTGTCCATTAGCATCAACCTGGGCTTCCCCTATGCCGATGTAAGGGAAATGGGCAGCGCCGTTATTATCATTACCAATGATCAGCCTGAAAGTGCACAACAAACAGCCCGGCGTATAAAAAAATATATAGTCGATCACCAGGAGGATTTCAGGGGCATAAAAAAAGACACCAACTCCGTCATAGCCTCGCTGGGCAACTACGAAAAGCCGGTACTGATGCTCGATATGGGCGACAACGTGGGAGGAGGGGCTCCTGGTAACAGCACTGTACTGCTGGATGCAATAGAAAAGGAAGGTATTCATAAAGCATTTATCTGCCTTTATGATCCAAATGCTGTATTGCAGACATCAGATTATCAAACCGGAAAATGGTTTGAACTGGTTGTTACGGATCACCTGAATGTGAAAAAATATTATGAGGTAACACTCATCAGTCGTGGCGACGGGAAATTTCACGAACCCGATCCACGGCATGGCGGACAGGTACATTTTGATATGGGACAGATAGCGATTGTGAGAACTGCCAAGGGGAATGTCATTATGCTGACATCCCTGAGGATAGCGCCTTTCAGCTTGAAACAACTCACCCATTTTTGTATCAATCCAAATATGTTCGATGTGGTAGTAGCAAAAGGCGTGAATGCCCCCATTGCCGCTTATGCTCCTGTTTGTCCAACCATTATACAGGTCAATACACCGGGTTTTACGCAAGCAGACATGACTTTGTTTACCTATGTCAATCGAAAAAAAAACATGTTTCCTTTTGAGAAAATTACCATGGATGATTAAGCCCAATAGTAACATATTAAAATTGGCAGATCTTCCTTTTTATACGGAAGGACCGGTCTGCAGCACGGAGGGGAATATTTTTATTACAGCTCCGGCAGGTGAAGGGATTTACGAGGTCAATACTGACGGAAGCTTTTCCAGATGGTCAGCTTCAGCCTGGCCGAATGGTCAGGCGATGCTTGATAACGGCCACCATTTGATATGTGACAGCAAGCTGGGGGTGATCAGGAGATTCGATCAATATGGAATATGGGTGGCTGATGAAACAAAAAATTTTTACAACGGGCAGGTGATAAGCTCTCCTAATGATCTGGCAGTAATACCCAATGGAGGCATTTATTTTACTGATTCTGTCAGGTATCAGGGGAGTGTGTGGTTTAAGGATCCTTCCGGAAAACAGGAAATCGTTGCCGATGGATTAGACTATCCCAATGGCATTGTATTCTGCGCGGAAAGCAATTGCTTATTTGTGGCGGAAAGCTACAGGAACAGAATACTAAAAATCACACTGAAAAGTAAAGGAAAAAATAATGTGCAGGTTTTCGCCGATCTTCCGGTCCATCCCTCAGGAAATGACGTCGATAATCTGCCTGATGGAATGGATATAGACACTAGTGGAAACCTATGGATAGCACACTATGGCATGGGAGCGATACAGGTACTATCGCCTGAAGGAAGACTGTTACATACCCTTGATACGCATTTACCGCTAACCAGCAATATTTTTTTAACAGAGGAAAAAGCGATCATCACCGGTGGGCACGCAGAACCCGGGCCCGGAGCCGTTATGATCACATACCGCTAAACAGTTTATGACTATACCAGTAATCATACGCCGGATAGTCAGCATTTTTTTGATTATAAAAGTTATGACAATATCTACGATTCATCTTTATGCACAACAGGCTCCGTCCTTAACCGGGCTACCGGTCTTACCCGATGAAAATGGATTCGCTGGTATGTTTGCCGGAGTAAGCGGTGGGAAACTGTTTTGTATGGGAGGAGCCAACTTCCCTGATAAAATGCCATGGCAGGGGGGCAATAAAAAATGGTACGACAATATTTACATGCTGGAAGACGGAAAGAAATGGGTAAAATTATCTCAACGGCTTACACAGCCAATTGCCTATGGTGTTTCTGTATCTTACCAGGATGCAATTTTCCTGATTGGCGGATGTAATAGAGACCAGCATTTTAATCGTGTAATGAGCTATAAATGGACAGGAAAGTCCCTGGAATATCAGGAGCATCCTCCGCTTCCGATTCCCATGGCTTACATGGCCGGTACGATTATAAAAGATAAAATTATTGTAGCAGGCGGGATGGAAATGCCTGAAGGCACCCCACTTCGCAAATGCTTTATTCTTGACCTGCAAAACCTGCATCAGGGATGGGCGGAAATTGATCCCTGGCCGGGACCGGAAAGAGTGCTCCCTGTATGCACATCGTCAGAAAATGATTTTTATTTGTTTAGTGGGGAAACAACCGCTATGAACAGCGCTGGAGCAAAATTGCCTTTGATATTACAGGATGCATACCGCCTTAAAATAGACACTACTCACAAAAACGATAATTATAAATGGCAACCACTGTTTCCTATGCCTAAAGGCGTGGCCGCAGCCGCCACACCTCTGCCGGTGTTGAAAGATGGCAGGTTCTTTTTTTGGGGAGGTGTGGATGCACTGTCACGGCTTCATGAGGATCCTGCCACATCCCCGGGTATCCCTGATGATATCCTGTTGTATGATCCCGTCAAAGACGTGTGGAGCTTTTTTAAAAAAGAGACGCACTTCCCTGCAAGAGTTACCCTTCCTGTTGTATTCTGGAAGGGTCAATGGATATTCATCAGCGGTGAAGTAAAACCGGGAGTGAGAACAAACATGATAACAGTACTGAAAGGATAAATAATCTGCAATGGAATACATTAACAAAGCCGGTTTACATATCTCACGTTTAACATTGGGCACGGTGGCATTGGGAATGAACTACGGGATATCTAATGATTCGGGACAACCTTCCGCCCGGAAATCACAGGAAATTCTTTCAACAGCATATGATCTGGGCATCAACACATTTGATACGGCCAACGATTATGGCTGTGCAGAAGCGCTCATAGGTAAATATATCGGAGACCAAAGAAATGAAAGGGAGCCTGTAATTGTAACAAAATTCAAACTTAACGTTAAGGGTATTCTCAACAGGAAGCAGGTAAGGGAAGAAGCATTGAAGAGTATACAGGCATCGCTGCGATCTTTACAAATAAAACAATTACCAATTGTATTGTATCATAAGGACGAACAGGTTCCGGCAGAAATTTTAATGGATGTATTGCCACCACTTTTTGCCGAATTGAAGAAGGAGGGGCTCGTGAATGTCACAGGGATATCCCTCTATTATCCAAACGAAATAGAAACGCTCGTTAAAGAAGATTTATTTCAGGCCTTTCAGATCCCCATGAACGTGTTTGACTGGAGGCTTATAAGAACAGGGATGTTATCTACCTTAAACCGGTCGGATAAAATAGTATTTATTCGAAGCGTATTTCTGCAGGGGTTGTTTTTTATGAAACCCGCATCACTGAAAGGCAAGCTTACTGCTGCCGAAAATTACCTGGACGGGTTAAAGAATATAGCGCAGCGGGAAGGCATGAGCGTTGCTCAAATCGCCTTTTCATTTGTACGCGATACAGAAGGCATCACCAGCCTGATATTTGGAGCGGTCAACGCCCGGCAAATAAAGGAAAATATACACTTACTCAACGGGGCCGCCCTTAGCGAGAAAGCCAGAAATGATATTAAAACATTGGTGCTTGATATGCCAGAAGATATTATTGTTCCCGGTAGATGGTTTAATTAAAATAAAGGTATGAATATATTCAGAATTGATCAGAAGGTAGCATTGGTAACAGGAGGAGCCGGATACTACGGGAAGCCTATTTGTATAGCCCTTGCAGAAGCAGGAGCAACGGTGATTATTGCATCGCGCAGTGTAGACAAGTGTAAACAGTTTGCACAAGTCCTAACAGAAAAGGGATATCTGGCTGAGGGTGTTCATCTGGACCTGGGAAATGAATCCTCTATTACCAAAGTTATAAAATCGATTGTTGAGCAATATGGGAGAATTGATATCCTGGTGAATAATGCCGTGTCCAGAGAGGGCTTTAAAAACCTCGAAGACCTGGATAAGGAAAGCCTTGAAGCTTCACAAGCCATCAATTCAACAGGGTTGATGCTGATAACCAAAGCTGCAATTGGATTTATGCGCCGTCAGGGCAGCGGGAACATCATCAATATCGGCTCTATGCAGGGAGCAACTGGTCCGCGCTTCCCGGTTTACGGGAATACGGGAATGACCAGCCCGGTCAACTATACTTACGACAAATGGGGAATGGTTGGTTTTACCAAATGGATTGCCAACTATTACGGAAAATTCAATATAAGAGCAAATTGTATCAGCCCCGGTGGTTACGGCCCCGGGATAGCTGAAAGCATAGGAGAAAATGAATTTGCGGCGAACTATAAAAAGCTCACTCCTATGGGCAGATTTGCAAATGATGACGACATCAAAGGACCGATTGTTTTTCTTGCTTCTGAAGCTTCCGCCTACGTAACAGGTCACAATCTACTGGTAGATGGCGGATGGACGAGCTGGTAAACATTTAACTTTTAATCTAAATCATCAAATCCGACCATTAAAATATATTTTTCATGACAACAGTTTCAAAACCTGGTATCCGTGGATGGATGGTCGTTATCATGCTCTGCTTCGTTGGAGCATTGAACTACCTCGACAGGATAATGATCACCACTATGCGCAGTTCCATCACGGCGGCTATTCCAATGACTGATGCAGAGTTCGGATTGCTTACATCCGTATTTCTTTGGGTTTACGGACTGTTAAGTCCTTTTGCGGGTTACCTGGCCGATAAATTCAACAGGAGCAGGGTAATCATCATCAGTTTGTTTGTATGGTCTGTTATTACCTGGCTCACCTCTTATGCCACTTCCTTCGAAACCTTGCTGGCTACCCGTGCACTCATGGGTATCAGCGAAGCCTGTTACATTCCTGCTGCACTGGCCCTGATAGCAGATTATCACAGCAGTTCTTCCAGATCATTAGCAACAGGCATTCATATGGCAGGTATTATGGTAGGTCAAAGCCTGGGTTTTATAGGAGGATGGATTGCTGAAGATCATACATGGACACATGCATTCAGCATATTTGGTATGATAGGAATACTATATGCCTTCATCCTCTTTTTTGCGCTGAAGGATCCTCCCTACAAAAAAGAGTTGCATAAAATGCAAAAAGATAAATCAGTTGGATTTCTAAAAGGAATAAAAAAGCTGTTCAGTCATCGATCATTTAATCTTATGATCGCTTTTTGGGGAGTTACCAGCATGGTAACCTGGACTTTGGTAGGTTGGCTGCCTACTTACTACAAGGAACAATTCGATCTTTCACAATCAATAGCAGGACTATATGCTACAGGATATTTGTACCCTGCTTCAATTGTAGGTCTGTTATTAGGAGGTTTTTTAGCCGACCGGTATGGCAGGTCTAACAACAAAGCACGGATACTCGTAACGGTAATGGGTCTCTGCATTGCCGCACCTTCAGTATTTATTGCTGCCAGTACAGACATTATATCGCTTGCAGTAGTTTGCTTTATTCTCTACATCATTACAAAATCATTTAGCGACACCAATACAATGCCCATATTATGCCTCGTGGTAGACCCTGGCTATCGTGCAACAGCATACGGTATCCTTAACTTATTCGGTTGTTTGCTAGGTGGGATAGGGTTATACCTGAGTGGTTGGCTTCATGATCATCACGTTCACCTGGGGCAGATATATCAAGTGGGTGCATTCCTGTTATTGGGAGGGGCAATCTTACTATTTATGGTACGGCCTCGGTTTAAAGAAGCCTGATCAACCAAATTGTCGTCTGAGGGATAAAATAATGCAACTAAAAGGCAAGTAAATAAAAAATAGGCTCTTTTTCCTGAATAGCTTTGCATGGCAATAATACCATAACTGCAAAAGGATAATGGCCCATGGCAACAACCTTGAGCTTGTTTATGATTCTTTGGATAAACCCTACTTTTCCAATGAGCCGCATGTGATGATAGCCAAGAAATTAAAACCCTGGCAGATGAAAAGGGTTGGTTAGAATATTCGCAGCGGCATTTTACCGGCAGATTTGTTGCGTCTGAAATGTTACTGCTTAAGCGATATACAGGAGAAAAGTCATGGCAGGTGGCCAAACATTTTCAATTTCAGAATCTGCCAGTTGAGGTTAAGCAGGCAGAACTATTTTAATTTCATTTACAAAACATTAAAGAAAACATTTTCTATGCTACTGCAAGAAATTAGAGATCGGCTGCCCCATTCATCTCCCGCGGACGTGGTTGATTTGACTATAGCGTTTGAACGTACTTTGCAAAAGCTATCTATTGGCGAAGCAATTGAAAAGATGAAGATCTACAATCTTCTGTACTTGGTTTTTTGAGTACGTGAATTCTAATCTTCTGGCATTTTATGAGGTCATTTAACTGAATGAAAGGTCAGCTGCAAGGCTGTTGGATGCCCGACCAACATTTCCGTAAAGAAGCTGTGTAATCTACCCAGTGAACAATCAAAGGTAATAGTTTAACAGACCAAATTCTGGTTGATAAGGTATTACTGGCGACCCTAATGTATTTAAGGTTATTATAAAAGACACACGGCCTGATACCGGAATTGCTTTCACAAATGATGCCGGGGTTCAAAGACAGAAAGGATATCGCACTGGATATTTACTTCTGGCTTATCCATCAACAAATGGTAAAATCGACCAGTATTATTGTATGCACGCTGTTCTCATCGCACAAATACAGAAAACGAATGATGACTGTAGCAAAATGAACAGTAAATGCTTATCTGCAAAATATTTTGTGTGCATCTTAGTTATTTATTAACTTGTTGAGTGCATTTATACCACTCTTTCTCACCCTAAACCTGTGGCTGAGGAGGCGCATGCATTAGAGGCAGGTTATGGAAAACATCAGGCTAAGAGCACTCAGGCATCGCAGCAAAACATATATAGCACTGCATTTTACCCGGAACATTGCCATAAATAATATTTTAAATTATTGAACTCCGCCGCAGCGAGTAACACCCACGACTGTTGGTATATTCCAGTGCAGGAAGCGGACTATAAAACATTTCAGCAAATGGGGAGCGGCAAGGCAATTTTGGATAAACATTTGGTCGACATTATCAATCCATTTAATGATTTATGGAGGAAAAACGACGTAGAATGGCAGGACGGATTGCTCTAATAGCAATTCAGCATGTATAATGCTAACCCATTCATTTTCAATATCCAATTTTTTAGCCCAGCGACGTATTATAGCATAAATCTACGCGTTACTTGCAATGCTAAATGACAGACATTACTACCATAGAACTTAAGAACATTGACTCTGACGACGTATCTGACGTGTTAGTAAAAGTGGAGAAATCTTTCGGCTTCAAGTTTGGTAAGACTGAACTTAAAGACGTAAATACATTCGGTGAACTCTGCGACATAATTACAAGCAAGGTTCAGGGCGACAATTCAAATGACTGCACGACACAGCAAGCATTTTATAAACTACGGAACGCCATATCTGCGACACTACTTATTGACAAAAACATTATAACGACTGACACAGATTTGCAAGAACTTTTTCCCAGACACAACCGCAGACAGAAAATTGCAGCAGTAGAAAGTGAGTTGGGTTTCAAGACAAAAATATTGCGACCCAAATATTGGATTACAGGAACACTTGCTATAATTCTTATTGCTTCGTTCATCGGACTTTTTATATTTTGGAAGGTTGGGCTTACTAGTTTAATTTTTTCAATAGTTGGTTTCAACCTTGCGACAAAATTTGCAAATGAACTTGACCTGCAAACAGTTGGACAAATTGCAGAAAAGATTACAAGAGAAAATTATTTAACGGCAAGACGTAATCCCGCGACTGTAAACAAAAATGAAATTGCACAAAAAGTAAAAGAACTTTTCAGCAAAGACTTAGACTTAGAAGAATCAGTATTAACAAGACAAGCAACATTCGTGTGACAGAGAAGCACTGCAAGTAACATTCGGTTTGCTGCTATGCTGGCTGATGAATATATTCTCATCGTTCTGTTCGCTATCAGCTTTTGTTTCGTCTGAAGAATATAACTGAGCTTTAGTTGTTATCTTCATCATTAGTTTTTCAAGCGGATGTGGTTCCGGGCTGGACATTATAAAATACCAGCACAGCAGCAAGCCATCAACGTTAGCACCAAGGTTATGAAGACCGTTAAGCAGACAATCATCTTGACTATTATAATCTTCACAAGTTTGACACTTCTAACAATGAAGGAAGATGCTCTTACTGATGGTATTAATTCATATGGCTTCCCATTGACTTTTTACACATACTTCGGCGGAAAATGCGAGAACTGTTATGAAGACTATGGTTTAAAAATATCTCACTTACTTGAAGACATCGGACTCATGGCAGTTTTTTCTTTTCTTGCAATACGATTGAAGAATAAAGTATTCAGAGTAGCAACTATCTTTTTACTCATTTTAGCATTTACAAGTTGCTCTGAGAAAAAAACATCCAATGCAAAAGATGCTTACAAATATTGGGCTGGGGTAAATCCATCTGCAGACATTGAATTGTTAAAGGGGCAGTACTGGCAATCTGCACACTGGACAAAAGAATATATAATGTATTTAAAAATCAAACCGACAAAAGTTTGGTGGGATGAATACTTAAAACAAAATTCAATCACCAAAGATACTAGCGACTGGGCAAAGCCTATAGATGCACCAATTTGGTTCACCCCTCCAAACAATGCAATTCGGTACGTTAGTGTTCACAACTTTGATCAAGGTTCAAGATGTTTTCGTGATACAACAACAGGTATTTGTTATATTTATGAAATTCAACTTTGACAAGTTACAAAGAAACACTGGTGCTAACAGCAGGTTGGCATAAATGCGGGCAGACGGAAAACGTTCGTCAACTTTTGGTTCTTTGTTTTGGCTTTTGTTCCGGCTGACCGAACGCAATCGGCAAAGTTCTATAACTTGTACTTTAACTAAATAATCAGCTTCAGCAGCCGGGCGGGACGGAATGCTATTATCCGCACTTCGCCAACCTGTAACGTAAGCTGCAATTTTTATGAAGTTCACACTCTTAACAACATTTTTGACAAGCACATTATTTTTCGGCTGTTCTAACGGACAGACAAAGAATAATTCTATTTCTGCGACGAAGCAAAATAAAACAATGGACAATTTTGAATACTCTTTAAAATCCGCTCATCCTCAAGCACAAGTTTTAATGAAAGATGAATTTTATTGGAGCCCAATTGAAGAAACCGGACCATTTGGTAGCGATGATGGCTGGGACGCTGCATATGGTTTTAGACAGTGGAGACTTACAAATAAAACAGCAAGTCCTGTGAGTTATTTGAATGAGCTTATTGCTCGCTGGCAATACCCTTACTTTGACTACAACGAGATGGACACAACAAAAATAAAAGAGTACATTAATAAAAAAGAAGATCTTGACGAAGAAACAATTAAACAACGAATTCAAACTCTAAAGGACATTAGCAAAAATTCGCCTGACACATCAATAAAATTGGATGACAATCAACTAAGGGAAGTGGTAATTTCATCTTCTAATAGTATGGGAAGTGTTTACTTACTGGGGCAAGACAATGCAATTATAGGAACCGGCTTTGCACAATTTGTCTTAGAAGGACGTATTGATAACGATATCAAGGGCTTGACAATTACTGCAATTAAAAGACAGTTACTTCCTTTGCTCATTAATCGTTATGACAATAATTACAGAGACAAAAGAAAAGACCAGTTGACAAAAATGCTTGAAGTAGTTAATAATGTAACTCTATAGTACATCCAGACTAAAAACCGCAGCTTACATCAGGTTGGCATAAATGCGGGCAGACTAAAAACGTTCGTCAACTTTTGGCTCTTTGTTTAGCTTTTGTTCCTGCAGACGGAAAGCTATCGGCAAAAATCTATAAGTTGTACTTTAACTAAATAATCAACTTCGGTAGCCGGGCTGGAAGGATCGCTATTATCCGCACTTCGCCAACCTGTAACGTTGTATGTAATTTTAAACTGACATTTCGTTATTAATGAGACACATCCCCCCAGCCTTAAAACAAAAATCATTTCACTGCCCACATTGTGGCGTGTTGTCGGAACAAATTTGGTCAGACAATGTATCAGGACAATATCCCTACGTCCCGCCACACGGGGGACAAACTCATCTTGCTTCTTTTCGGTTAGTAAAATACTTAGCGGCAAAATGCACTCATTGTAACGACTTCTCAATTTGGCTAACAGACAAAATGGTTTACCCATTGACAGGTAACGTTGAAATGGCAAACCCCGACTTGCCGGAAAACATAAAAAATGACTATAATGAAGCCAAAGACATTGTAAACATTTCACCAAGAGGTGCCGCAGCTTTGTTGCGACTTGCTGTACAAAAACTCTGCATCCATTTAGGAGAGAAAGGTAAAAATATAAATGACGACATTGAAAGCCTTGTAAAAAAAGGTTTACCAAAAACAATGCAGCAGGCTCTTGACAGTGTTCGTGTTGTGGGCAACAACGCTGTTCATCCAGGGACAATTGATTTGAATGATAAAATTGAAATTGCTTACGCTTTGTTCGGTTTTGTAAATGTTATTTGTGAAGTTTTAATTAGTCAGCCAAAGAAAATCCAAGAGTTTTACGAAAAGAATATTCCGGAAGGAATTAGAAACGGAATTGAGAAAAGAGATAGTTAACAATTTTTCTATCTAATTAACGGTTAGACAAAAACTACATACAACATATAGGGCTTAAACGAAGTGTAGTGTAGCGGAACTTCGATTTAAGCCTCTGTTGACTGAGGCGAAGGGAGCCGGTTATTTATTATGGGGTTTCGAAAATTGAGTTTTATAGCAAGGTCTTGTT
>Ga0209916_1001030_pt1 | contig 29986 bp, 25 predicted proteins | sample ThiBio_1000_plan_FD_183956 | JGI IMG/M metagenome (GOLD analysis project Ga0209916, IMG submission 183956) | Wastewater bioreactor microbial communities from Cape Town, South Africa - Thiocy_solids_2 (SPAdes) | ecosystem: Engineered > Bioreactor > Thiocyanate-remediating > Anaerobic-Aerobic ... | reverse complement strand
GGACTTGAGGCGAAGGACGAGACGATGACGGGCAATACCGAGGAACCCACCGCAGCGCAGGCATCGGCCGGCGTGGCCACCGCCGCGAGCCTCGCCGACGCCCTTCCCCCGCACCGGTACACCGCCGAGCTGGCCAACCGGATCGAGGCCCGCTGGCAGGACTTCTGGGAGTCGCACGGCACATTCCACGCGCCGAACCCGGCCGGGCCGCTGGCCGACCCCGCGGCGGTGGTACCCGCCGACAAGACCTACGTGCTGGACATGTTCCCCTACCCGTCCGGGGCGGGGCTGCACGTCGGTCATCCGCTGGGGTACATCGGCACCGATGTGCTGGGACGCTATCTGCGGATGACGGGCCGAAACGTGCTGCACACGGTGGGCTACGACGCCTTCGGGCTGCCCGCCGAGCAGTACGCGGTCCGCACCGGGACCCACCCGCGCAGCACCACCGAGGCCAACGTGGCCCGCTACCGGGCGCAGCTGCGCCGGTTGGGTTTCGCGCACGATCCCCGCCGCAGCGTGGCTACCACCGACCCCGGGTTCTTCCGGTGGACGCAGTGGATCTTCCTGCAGATCTTCAATTCCTGGTTCGATCCGGAGGCCGGCGACGGGGTCGGCGCCGCCCGACCCATCGGCACGCTGGCCGAGCAGTTCGCCTCCGGAATGCGCGAGGTGCCGGGTGGCCGGGCCTGGGCTGAGTTGACCGTCGCCGAGCAGCAGAAGGTCCTGGCCGGCTACCGGCTGGCCTATATCGACGAGGCCCCGGTCAACTGGTGCCCCGGCCTGGGCACGGTGCTGAGCAACGAGGAGATCACCCCCGAGGGCACCAGCGAAATCGGCAACTTCCCGGTCTTTCGGCGCAACCTGCGCCAGTGGATGATGCGGATCACCGCCTACGCCGACCGGCTGGTGGACGATCTGGACCGGCTGGACTGGCCGGACTCGATCAAGTCCATGCAGCGCAACTGGATCGGCCGGTCCACCGGCGCGCGCGTCTCATTCCCCGTTGTCGGGGTGGACGGCGGCGACGCCGCCGGAGACGGTGCTGGTTCTGGGGATGAATCGTCACCGACCATTGACGTCTACACCACCCGGCCGGACACCCTGTTCGGCGCGACCTACATGGTGCTGGCTCCGGAGCATCCGCTGATCGATGAGATCGCCGCGGACTCCTGGCCCTCCGGTACCAAGCCGGCCTGGACCGGCGGGGCGGATACTCCGAAGCAGGCGGTTGCCGACTACCGGCTGGCGGCATCCCGCAAGTCCGACCTGGACCGGCAGGAGAACCGCGACAAGACAGGCGTTTTCACCGGGAGCTACGCCGTCAATCCGGCCACCGGCGGGCGTGTTCCGATCTTCATCGCGGACTACGTGCTGATGGGCTATGGCACCGGCGCGATCATGGCGGTGCCGGCACAGGACACCCGGGACTGGGACTTCGCCCGAGCCTTCGACCTACCGATCGTGCGGACCGTCCAGCCGCCGGACGATCACGACGAGAACGCCGCCTACACCGGTGACGGGGCAGCCATCAACTCCGCCAACGCGGAGATCTCGCTGAACGGCCTGGGTGTCGCCGACGCGAAGTCGGCGATCATCGACTGGCTGGGGCGCAAAGGGTTCGGCGAGCCGCAGGTGCAGTACAAGCTGCGTGACTGGCTGTTTTCCCGGCAGCGGTACTGGGGTGAGCCGTTCCCCATCGTCTTCGACGAGAACGACGTGGCGATCGCGTTGCCCGACCGGTACCTGCCGTTGGAGCTGCCCGAGGTGCAGGACTACTCACCGCAGACCTTCGATCCGCAGGATGCGACCTCGACACCGGTGCCGCCGTTGAATCGCGCCACCGAATGGAAGACGGTGACGCTGGATCTGGGCGACGGGCCACGGGAATACCGGCGCGAGCTGAACGTGATGCCGCAATGGGCCGGCTCCTGCTGGTACGAACTGCGCTACCTGGACCCCACCAACGATAAGTACTTCTGCGACCCGGATGTCGAGAAGTATTGGATGGGCCCCAGAAATGAACACAGCCCCCGAGGCGTCAAGGACCCGGGCGGCGTCGACCTGTATGTCGGCGGTGTGGAGCACGCGGTACTGCACCTGCTGTATTCCCGGTTCTGGCACAAGGTGCTGTACGACCTGGGGCACGTGTCCAGCGAGGAGCCGTTCCGCCGGCTGTTCAACCAGGGCTACATCCAGGCCTACGCCTACACCGACGATCGGGGCGTGTACGTTCCGGCCGAGGAGGTGACCGAAGACTCGCCCGGCGAGTACTTTTTCGACGGGAAGCCCGTGCACCGCGAGTACGGGAAGATGGGCAAGTCGCTGAACAACGTCGTCACCCCCGACGTGATGTGCGAAACCTACGGCGCGGACACGTTCCGGCTGTACGAGATGTCGATGGGGCCGCTGGACGAGTCCCGGCCGTGGCAGACCCGCGCCGTGCTGGGTTCTCAGCGTTACCTGCAACGGCTGTGGCGCACCGTCATCGACGAGCAGACCGGCGACGTGATCGTCACCGATTCTGCGCCGGACGACGAGACCCGAAAGCTGTTGCACCGCACCATCGACGGTGTCTCGTCGGACTATGCCGGCATGTTGTACAACACGGCGATCGCCAAGCTGATCGTGCTGGTCAACCAAGTCACCAAGGCCGGCGGGCGGGTGTCGCGGGAGGTGGTCGAGCCGCTGGTGCTGATGACGGCGCCGCTGGCCCCGCACGTCGCCGAGGAGCTGTGGAACCGGTTGGGGCACGCCGACTCCCTGGCGCACGGGCCGTTCCCGGTGGCCGATCCGGCGCTGCTGACGCTGGACGAGGTGGAGTACCCGATCCAGGTCAAGGGCAAGGTGCGCTCGCATATCACGGTGCCGGCGGACGCCGACGGAGCAGCGATCGAAGCGGCGGCGCTGGCCGATCCGCGGATCGCGGAGATCCTGGCCGGTGCGGCGCCCCGCAAGGTGGTGGTGGTCCCCGGCCGGATGGTGTCGATCGTCCCGTGAGCCACCACCGGGCCCTCGGCCACCGTGCCGTGCCGTGGCGTGGCGCGCGTGATCTGCGTGCCGATCTGCCAGATGCGTGCGCTATTACACACGCGCACGACGGTCGGGCACGCGGATCGCGTCGAGACAGGGTGATCGCGTGACGGCGCTGGAGCTGGAGATCGTGCGGCTGCAGGTGCAGGTGCGGCCGCTCAAGCCAGGGCGTGCCCCCTGGCGGGTGTACGAACCCGCCGCGTTGCAGCGGGTCTGGATGCTCGCCGTCTCCGCCGATGGGTCCGTGGGGGTGGACGTGGATGGCACCGAATACCTCGACGTGCACAACAGGACGCATCCACAAACCCGAGATCGCAAGGGGCGGGCCGGGATCAGCGTGATGGCCACCGGCGACTACCTCGCCCTGCGCGAGCGGTACGGGCCGCATGTGCTCGACGGGATCGCCGGCGAATCGGTGCTGGTGGACTACGCTCCGGGGCTCGCCGGGCGCCCGATGCCGGAGTCGGTGTCGGTCCGCGGCCCGGACGGTGACCCGCTGACGCTGGCCGGCGTGCATATCGCCGAGCCGTGCGTGGAGTTCAGCCGGTTCTGCCTGCGGCTGCCACCCTCGGACCGCGTCGGCGACGACGTCACCACTGCACTGGCCGATCTGGGCGGCGGCGCTCGCGGATACAAGATGGCGGCCGTGGGCACCGGCCGGATCCGGGTCGGAGACGTGCTGTTGATCGGCCCGCTGATCGACACGGCCGGATCCGGGTCGACGTGTTGTTGATCGACCGTGGGCACCGGCCGGATCCGGGTCGGAGACGTGCTGCTGATCGACCCGTGGATCGACGCCGCCGGATAGTCGGGCCCTTGGCCCCTGCCCGCCGCCGTCCGGATGCTGCGAAGATCGACCCGACGGGGTCGCGGCGACACGGGAGGTTCGGGCGATGACGGAAGTGGAACGGGAAGCCACCGGCGGGGTGCTGGTCGCAGTGGACGGGTCGGAGCAGGCGGGTCGGGCGCTGGCCTGGGCGGTCGAGGAGGCGCGCGGACGGGGCGTCGGGCTGACCATCGCGCACAGCTATCACTGGCCCGCCTCCGGGTTGGGCGCCATGGAGGCGGCCGGGTTCCTGATGGACGCCCTGGAACAGGATTCAGTGGAGATCCTGAGTGCGGCGGCCGACTCGGCCCGCGCGCAGGCCCCCGATCTGGCCGTGCACACCGTGTCGCGGCAGGGCCCGCCGGTCCCCACGCTGGTGCAGTTGTCCCGCGGCCGGGAGTTGGTGGTGGTCGGTTCGCGCGGTCTGGGCGGGTTCACCGGGATGCTGCTGGGCTCGGTGGGCACCGGGCTGGTGGCCAACGCCCCGTGCCCGGTGGCGGTGGTGCGCGGCGAGCGCACGCCCGACCCGGGTGACCCGGTGCTGGTCGGGGTGGACGGTTCGGCGAGCGCCGAGGCGGTGCTGACGGAGGCGTTCGCTGCGGCACAGCGCCGGGGCTGCCCGCTGCTGGCGGTGCATGCGTGGCAGGACCCGACCGCCGACCTGCGTACCGCGCGTGGCCGTGATGACGGTGAGCGGGGCCAGTTATGGCAGCGGTCAGTGTCCGACGCGCTGGCCGAGCAGGTGCGCCGGGTGGGTGCGGCGTTCGAATCGGTGACCGTTCAAGCGGTGACGAGCATCGGCCGGCCCGCCGCCGCGCTGCTGGAGCGGGCCGAATCCGCGCAGTTGGTGGTGGTGGGCACCCGCGGGCGAGGCGATCTCGCCGGCCTCCTACTGGGCTCCACCAGCCGGGCGATGGTGCAGCATGCCCCGTGCCCGGTGATCGTAGTGCGCCCCCACGAGGACTGATGCCGCTGGGTCCGCGGCCGGCCACAGCGCCGACCACGATGCCGGTGGGCGCGCTCGCCGCGGTCCGACACCACGCGGTGCCGGTCGCGGCGCTCGCGGTGACGCTGGCCGCGTCAGTCGCCTTCGCGCTCGTCACCCCGCAGGTCAGCGATCTGTTCGCGGCCCGTGCCCGGGCATCGGCGGCAGCGCACGGGGTCGGCCTGCACTACTGGTTCTCGTGGTTCTCCGGGATCGTGCCCGGCAACTACTCGGTGCTGACGCCGTGGCTGTACCAGCTGGTCGACCCGGCCTGGTTGGGTGCCGTCGGCACCGTGCTCGCCGTGGCGCTGTGCCAGATTCTGCTGCGTGGCAGCCGGCATCCCGCCGCGGCGACCTGGTGCGCGGCGCTGGTGGCCGCGCTGCTGGCGGTGCGCGCCGCCCGCTCGGTGCCGGCGGTCCTGGCGGCCGTCCTCGCCGCACTCATCTCCCCGGTGACCGGCGCGCTGCTGGCGGTCGGTGTGGCCGGCGTCGTGCTGCACGACCGGCGTCGTCGCCGGGCGGCCGTGCTGTGCGCCGCCGCTGCCGCCGGCTGCGTGGTGGCGGTGGGCATCTACTTCGGCATGCCCGGCCCGCAGGGTTACCCGCTGGCCAGCGCGGTGCTGGGGCTGGCGGCGGCAGCCGCATTGCTGCTAGCGCGCCCGCCGGCCGCGGTGCGCACCGTGCTGCTGCTCACCCTGGTGTTGATCGTGGTGCTCGCGGTGGTGCCGAACGGGATGGGGTCCAATGTCGGCCGGATGGCCTGGGTGTACCTGCCCGTCGCGGTGGTGGCCACGGGGCGAGTGCCGGCGTGGCGGTCGCTGACCGCCGCCGCGGTGGGAGTGGCCGTCGCGGTGGGATTCACCGTGAGCGACCTCGCTCTGGCGTCGAGGCCGAATTCGTCGCCGGCCAGCTATGCCGGCCTGATCGCCGAGTTGCGGGCGACTCCGGGGCTGGCCGACCACCGGGTGCAGGTGGCGGCCGACGGCACCTCCACCGCCGCGCTGGCGCTGCTGAATACCGCGCTGCTGCCGATTGGCTTCGAGACTCAGGCCCAGCATCGGTACAACCGGCTGCTCGACTCGCCGGACCTGGACGCGGCCGGGTATCGCCACTGGCTGGATGCCAATGCTGTGGCCTACGTGGCGCTATCGACCCATCCCCAGCGGCACACCGCGGAGGACCGGCTGATCCGCTGGCACCGGCCGGACTATCTGCGCCGGGCCTGGTCGGACGCAGATTGGGTGCTCTTCGCCGTGCGCGACCCGGTGCCGCTAGTGGACGCGCCGGCCCGGGTACTCCAGGCAGGTCAGGCGCGGCTGCGGATCTGGGTTCCGGCGTCGGGTCGATACCTGGTGCGGGTGCACTGGTCTCGGTTCTTGCACGCCACGCAAGCGGGCGCCAGCTTGCAGCCGGCACCCGGCGGCTGGACCGTACTGATCGCGCCCGCCGCGGGACGGGTCGAGATCGCTGGGTGAGAAGGCACCCCCCCGCGGTCGCGAGCCCCCCGTAACGCTCCGCAGTTGCGTGGGGTTCGCCACCCGCTACTGGTCGGCCGCCGAGAGCCGGTCGCCGCGCCGGCTGAGCAGTTGAGCCTGTTCTCGCGATCCGCGGTAATGCACGTGGATGGCGTGCACGTACCGCTGCACGTCACCCGCCCGGGCCGCCTGCACCAGGTCGCGGTGACTGCGGGCGATCTCCAACCGGCCGATCTTCAAATGACTCCGCTCGTACAGCCCGATGGTCTGGAACACCGTCCAGAAATTCGCCACCAGATCTTCGGCGAAGGAATTGTTCAGCACGCTGAGCATCACCTGGTGGAAGTGCTTGTCGTGCTCGGTGATGTCCTCGTCGCGTTCGGCGGCTGCCATCATCTCCTTGACGATCACATCCAGCTCCGGGGTCTCGGATCCGGCATACGCTCCGCAGACCCGTTCCGCCAGGCCGACATCCAGCGCGATGCGCACCTCCAGCAGGTCGAGGAACGCCTCCGGATTGGTGCGCGACCGGATGATCGCGCTGGAGGCCAGCGCATCCAGCAACGGCGCTACCCCGAGCGGTCCCACGAACGTGCCGACGCCGCGCCGGATCTGCACCAGATCCAGCGTCTCCAGCTGTTTCAGGGCTTCTCGCAGCGAGGCGCGGGAACACTCGAACTGCTTCTGCAGTACCGGTTCCGGAGGCAACGGGTCACCCTGACAGTAGTGACCTTCGACGATGAACCGTCGCATCCTTTCGAACAGCGTCATGTGATTCATCTCAGGTCTCCGGGGGTGTGTACTGACGGGACGGCACGGCGATCAGTCCACCAGGTGGCATGATACCAAGTGGGGTGCATCCGGGGTGCCGATATTGCGCAGTGGTGGCGGTAGCTGCGCACACTTGTCCACCGCGATGGGGCAGCGTGGATGGAACCGGCACCCGGCCGGCGGGTTGGCGGGTGAGGCGATTTCCCCCGCCAGCACAATACGCTGCCGGCGGGTGGCGGCATCGATGGTGGGGATCGCCGACAACAGCGCCTTGGTGTAGGGGTGCTGGGGGTCGGCGAACAGCTGTGTCGAGTCGGTCAGTTCGACGATCTGGCCCAGGTACATCACCGCGACCCGATCGGCCATGTATTCGACGACCGACAGGTCGTGCGAGATGAACAGGTAGGTCAGGCGGCGTTCCGCCTTGAACTCCTTGAGCAGGTCCAGCACCTGCGCCTGGACCGACACGTCCAGCGCGGACACCGCCTCGTCGCACACCACGAACTCGGGGTTGATGCTCAGCGCGCGCACGATGGCAATCCGCTGGCGTTGCCCGCCGGAGAACTCGTGCGGGTAGCGGTCGAGGTATTCCGGCCGCAGGTTCACCTTGCGGAACAGTTCGGCCAATAGCGCGCGCTGCTCTTTGCGTGTCCCGATCTTGTGCTTGTTCAACCCGCGCCGCAACGAGTCGACGATCGGGATGGCCGGGTTCAGGGACGAGTACGGGTCCTGGAAGATGATCTGCGCCCGGCGCCGGATCTGCTCGAGGTCCTTGCCCCGTGCCCGGGCGAGGTCCATCGGTGCGCCGGTGGTCTCGTCGTGCAGGATCACCGTACCGGCGGTGGCATCCAGCAGCCGCACCAGGACCTTGCCGAAGGTGGACTTTCCGCAGCCGGATTCGCCCACCAGGCCCAGTGTCTCGCCACGGGCTATCGACAGCGAGACCCCGTCCACGGCCTTAACGGCACGGGCCCGGCGCGAGCCGAAGCCCGACGAGACGGAGAACTCCACGCGCAGGTCCGCGACCTCGATCATCGGATCGGCCGGGGTGGCGTCGGTGGGGCTAGTCATCGAAGCTCAGCCTCCAGCAGTGCATGGCGTGGCCCTCGCCGACCTCGACCATGGGTGGGATGGTGTCGCACACGTCGCGGGCCAGCGGGCAGCGCGGGGCGAACTGGCAGCCGGGGGGTCGGTGGTAGGGGTCGGGCGTGGACCCACCCACGGCGACCAGCTGCTGGTCCTTGCCGCGGCCCAGCTGGGGGATCGCCGCGATGAGTGCGCGGGTGTACGGGTGCTGCGGGTCGTCCAGGATGTCCTGGGTGCGGCCGTACTCCACGATCCTGCCCATGTACATCACGGCGACGCGGTCCGTCAGCTCCGCGACCACGCCCATGTCGTGGGTGATCAGGATGGTCGCCATGGATCGTTCGACGCTTTGCTGCTTGAGCAGTTCGAAGATCTGCGCCTGGATGGTGACGTCCAGGGCAGTGGTGGGCTCGTCGGCGACCAGCAGTCGTGGTTCGCAGGCCAGCGCCATCGCGATCATGGCGCGCTGCCGCATCCCGCCGGAGAACTGGTGCGGGTATTCGTCGAATCGGCGTTCCGGGTCGGGTATGCCCATCTGGCCGAGCAGCGAGACGGCCGACTGCCGGGCCGCGGAGCGGGAAACCTTCTTGTGCAGCCGGATCATTTCCACGATCTGCCACCCCACCGTATACACCGGGTTGAGCGACACCATGGGGTCCTGGAAGATCATGGCGATCTCCGGGCCGCGCAGCGACCGCATGCGCTTCCCGTCACGGCGCAGGGTCGCGATGTCCACCACACCGTCGGCGCTGTGGTAGATGACCTCGCCCCGGTCGATGCGGGCCAGCGGCGGCAGCAGCTGCATGATCGACGCGGCGGTGGCGGACTTGCCGCAGCCGCTCTCGCCGACCAGGCCCAGCGTCTGGCCGGCGTGCACCTGGAACGAGACATCGATGACCGCCGGGTTGGGCCGGCCGGCCTGGTAGAAGGTCGTCGACAGTCCGTTGACACGTAGCACGACGTCGTCCGTGACGGGGGCAGACACGAGAACCTCCTCAGCCCTGCAGGTTCGGATCGGTGGAGTCGCGCAGGCCGTCGCCGATCAGGTTGATGCTCAACACGAAGGCAGCGATCACGGCGCCAACCGGCAGCCAGAGCCACCAGGCATCCCGCAGCACCCGAAGGTCGTTGGCGGCGTTGAGGATGTTGCCCCAGGTCGGGGTCTCCATCGGGACGCCCAGCCCGAGGAAGCTCAGCGAGGACTCCTGCAGGATGAACATTGCTGTGGACAAGGTGATGTTCACCGCGATCGGGCCGATGGCGTTGGGCAGGATCTCCTTGAAGCAGATCACCAGCGGCCGGATGCCCAGCGCCCGCTGCGCCATCACGAACTCCTCCTCGCGAATGGACAGCGTCACCGAGCGCGCCATGCGGTAGATGGAGCCCCAGCCGGTCGCGACGAAGATGATGACCAGGTTCAGCGCGCTCTGCCCGACGATGGAGACCAGCAGCAACACCACGATGATCTGCGGGAACGCCATGAACAGTTCCGAGGCGCGCAGCACGATCGAGTCGAGCCAGCCACCGCGGTAGCCGGCCAGCAGCCCGAGCGTGGTGCCCAGGATGGCGGCGCCCACCGCCGAGCCCAGACCGATCGCGATGGACACCTGCCCGCCGAACAGGATGCGGGACAGCACATCCCGGCCGGTCCGGTCGGTGCCCAGCAGGTGCTCAAGGCTCGGCGGCTTGAGCACGGAGGTCATGTCGATCGCCGTCGGATCGTAGGGGGCGATCAGAAAGGCGAACAGGCAGGCGAGCGTGACGATGACGAAAATGCCGACGCCGACCAGGGTGACCGGCTGCCGCAGCAGCTTGCGCATGGCCCGGTGCGAGTTCTTGGTGATGCCGAAGTCTGGCTCGGCCGGTCGCGGAACGGCGCGCGCCACCTTGTCCATGATCTTCGTGGCGCGACGGGTACTTTGCGGCATCTACTTCTCCAGTCGCACGCGAGGGTCGATCACGGCGGTGACGAGGTCGATGATCAGCGACGCGGCCAGCATGGCACCGGTGGACAGCAGCGCGATGATCATGATGAGCGGGTAGTCGTGACCGCGGACCGCCGCGAGGAATTCCGATCCGATGCCCGGCCACTGGAAGATCTGCTCGATGACCACCGATCCGGAGATCAGCGTGGGCAATCGGAATCCGATCAGCACCACCATGGGGGTGAGGGCGACCCGGAAGCCGTGCACGATGTTCACCCGCCACATCGGGGCGCCCTTGGCGCGGGCGGTCGTCATGAACGGGCGGCTGGCGGCGTCCAGCATCGCGCCGCGCGCGTAGCGCATCACGCCCGCCGTCATCGCGATACCCAGCGCGAACGCGGGGAGCGCGAGCTGATGCAGCTGGGTCCAGAGGCTGCCGCTGCCGAGCGATGTTCGGCCGCCCACGGGGAACCAGCCCAGGCCGAGGCTGAAGACCACGATCAGCATCAATCCGAAGAAGAACTCGGGAATGGACAGGCCGATCATGCCCGCCACGGTGAGCCCGCTGTCCAGCGGTGAGCCCTGCCGCAGTGCGCTGATGATCCCGAGCACGCTGCCCAGCACGGTGGAGATCACCAGCGCTGCGATGGACAGCTCCACGGTCGCGGGCAGCCGGCGCCACAGGATCTCGCTCACCGGCACGCCGGAGGTCAGCGAATACCCGAAGTCTCCCTGGACGACTCCGAGCAGCCAGTGCCAGTAGCGAACGATGAACGGGTCATTCAGGCCCAGCCTCGCCCGGATCTCGTCGAGCTTGGCCGGGTCGATCGACGCCATGGCGTCCGGGCCGATCAGGTAGGAGACCGCGTCCCCGGGCATCAGGTCCAGGCCGATGTAGACCAGCAGCGATAGCACCAGCAGCATCGGCACGATCTGGAGCGTCTTGCGAATGATGTAGGCGAGCATCACGTCTCCGCTGGTGGGTGTGCCCCGGCCGGTCGTGGAAGGCGGCCGGCCGGGCCACACCGTCTGCTACGAGCGCGGGAAGCCGTTCACGAACAGCATCCGCGTGTACATCACGTCCACCGAGGTGATCTTGATGCCACTGACGCCGTCCAACGCGGTGGCGTCATCCACGGACTTGGTGTACGCGTAGTCCACCTTGCCTGCTTCGGTGTTGGTCACCAGGTTCGGATCCGATTCCGTCGACGGGTACATGTCGATCTCGTCGATCTTCGGGCGGCCGTTCCAGTAGCCGTCGAACGCCTTGAACACCGTCTTCTCACCCATGCGGACCGTGTCCAGGGCGAACGGACCGGAGCCCACCGGCTTCTGGAAATACGGGTTCTGCTGGATGGTCAGCGGGTCCGCGTCCTTGAGCAGGTGCTGCGGCAGCGGCGGCAGCTGCGAGAAGGTGAGCAGCACGTTCGGGTCGATCGAGGTGAAGGTCAGGGTCACGGTGTCGCCGGACACGGCGACCCCGCTGATGTGATCGGCGCTGCCGTCCCGGTACTCGTCGATGCCCTTGAGCTTGGCGAACGTGGAGTCGAACACCGAGTTCAGGCTCTGCACCTTCGCGGCCAGCTCGATGGTGAACTTCACATCGTCCGCGGTGAGCGGCTTCCCGTCATGCCAGGTGACACCGTCGCGCATGGTGAAGGTGACCGTCAGCCCGTCGTCGGAGACCTGGTAGGACTTCGCCAGCTGCGGTTGGAAGGTGGACAGGTCCGCGGACGCCACCAGCAGGTGGTCGTAGAGCACCTTGGTGCTCATGAACAGGCCGGGGTTCAAGAAGGGGGCCTCGAAGAACTCGACGGCGCCGCCGTTGGTCCGCAGCACCTGCTTGCCGTTGGTGGCGGGGACGGTCCAGTCCTTGATGTCCCAGTCGTAGCTGTACTGCTCGTTGCCGATGTCCGCACCGGCCCGGTCGAGGCGGTCGGATGAGACGACGAAGATGGGCTGGTAGTACAGCGGAACGGCCGGCAGGTTCTTGTTGTCCCACTCGACGACCTTGCCGAAGGCGGCCACCTGCTGGTCGTGGTCCGCGGTCGCCGAGGCCGCGCGGATCAGCGATTCGAACTCGTCGTTCTTGGGGAAGTAGGAGTTTCCGGGGTAGTCCGACAGGAAGCGGTTGTAGTACTCCTGCGGTGCGAGGGCGGCCACCGCGCCGTAGGCCAGGTCCCACTTGACGGCCGAGGGGCCCTTCACCGGGTCCTTGGGCGCGGTCCAGAGCTGGCTGCCCAGGTCGCCCTCCAGCTTCTTCGGCGCCACCTTGATACCCACCTTGGCCAGGTACTGCTGCACGGCGCTCATGAAGTCGACAGTGCCCTGATCACCGTAGTAATGCACCAGGTTGAGTTCCTGGCTGCTGTCCCAACCGATCTCCTTGAGCAGGGCCTTGGCCTTGTCCGGGTCGTAGGTCCAGTCGTTCAGGCCGCTGGTCGGCTTGAACGGTCCGGCCGGCATCAGTGTGTTGGCGGGCTTAGCCTTGCCGCCCATCAGACCGTCGATGACGGAGGGCATGTCGATCGCGAGCTTGATCGCCTGGTGGAACTTCGGGTCGTTGAGGTAGTCCCCGAGGCTCTTGTAGGCAGAGCCGCTGTCGGTGGAACCGCCGTCGGTCTGGGTGCCACCCTGGTCGCTGCTTGGCGATCCGGAGTCGGTCTTGCTGCTGGTTTCCTTGGTGCTGCTGCTGCACGAGATGAGCGTGCAGGCGAGGAGCGCGGCGGTGGCCGCGGCCAGCGTCCTTCGAAGCTTCATTCCTGGCTACCTCTTTCTAGCGGTGAGAGCCTAGGCGGCGGTTCGGAAGTGCTTGTCGACAATGCTGCGTACGATCGATTTCGCCTCCTCGGACAGGGGAGTCAACGGCCGGCAGGGTAGCGAGGTGGAGATCCGCCCGGTCAGGCGGAGTGCCTCCTTGAACGCCCCGATGGCCTGGGCGGGACCGACCAGGGACTGGTCGGCGTCGATGATCGTGAAGAGCGTCGCCAGGCGGTCCTGCAGGCTGTGTGCCTGCGCCCAGTTCCCGGAGCGCAGCAGGTCGAACAGCTGCACGTAGGCGGCCGGGTCGACATTCGACAGCCCCGGGACGACACCGTCCACGCCGATCAGGAAGTCCGCGTCGACGACGACCTCGGTGCCGGTCAGGATGGTTAGCGGGCTGCCGGCCGCTCGATTGGCCATCACCAGCCGCCGCAGGTCGCCCGGCTGTCCGGAGGAGTCCTTCACGGCGACGATGACGCCGTCCACGGCGAGCCGCATCAGGGTGGTGGCAGCCAGTTTCGTCTTGACGCCGACGGGGATGTCGTAGGCGATCAGCGGCAGTGGCGAGGACTGCGCGACGGCTCGGAAGTGCGCTTCGATATCGGCCTGCTGGGTCGGGGCATAGAACGGCGCGGTGACGACGGCGTAGTCGGCGCCCGCATCGGCGACCCGCTTGACCTGGTCGGCGACCCGGGCGCTGGAGGTGTCGATGGCGCCGGCAATCACCGGGACCCGGCCACCGACGGTGGCGACCGTCGTGGTGATGACCGTCGCCCGCTGCGCGTCGCTGAGGAAGGACACCTCCCCCGACGATCCCAGGGCGAAGATGCCGTGAACCCCCGCGTCGAGCAGGTGCTCGACGTGCCGTGTCAGCGAAGCGGTATCCACCTCGCGGTCGGCGTCGATGGGGGTGACGATCGGCGGGACCACTCCCGCGAGCGGCTGAGTCATGTGCGCGTTCTGCTCCGTGATCTGTGCATGAAGGAAGGTGGCTGGGCACGACATCTGACGTCAGATGTCGTGGAATGGTGCGAAGGTAACAGGCGCTCTCGGGGCAGTCAAGAGCCGGTAGGCAGAAACTGTGCTGGCAGACACCAGCCCGGCAGCCCGCAGCCAAGAACGGTCGGGAGCCCGATTCCACCGATGGGCCGACACAGCACGAGGGGCCACCCCCGTCGCCAGGGGTGGCCCCATTGCCGGACCGCGCTTGTGTGTCCCAGGGGGCGCTATAGCGCTACGTGGGACACACAAGGCGACTCGGGAGGCGAAGGAGGGTGGCGCTCACTCGCCGCGGATGAAGGCCTCCACCGCGTCACGCGCCACATCGTCGCCGTACTGCACCGGCGGGGACTTCATGAAGTACGCGCTGGCCGACTCGACCGGCCCGGCGATCCCCCGGTCCAGCGCGATCTTGGCCGCGCGCACCGCGTCGATGATCACCCCGGCGGAGTTCGGGGAGTCCCAGACTTCCAGCTTGTACTCCAAGTTCAGCGGCACATCGCCGAAGGCGCGCCCCTCCAGGCGCACGTACGCCCACTTGCGGTCGTCCAGCCAGGGCACGTAATCGCTGGGCCCGATGTGCACGTCGGCGCCCCGCATCTCGTGCGGTACCTGCGAGGTCACCGATTGGGTCTTGGAGATCTTCTTGGACTCCAGCCGGTCTCGCTCCAGCATGTTCATGAAGTCCATGTTGCCGCCGACGTTCAGCTGCATGGTGCGGTCCAGGATCACCCCGCGGTCCTCGAACAGCTTGGCCAGCACGCGGTGTGTGATGGTCGCGCCGACCTGCGACTTGATGTCGTCACCGACGATGGGAAGCCCTGCGGCGCGGAACTTCTCGGCCCACTGCTCAGTGGAGGCGATGAACACCGGCAACGCGTTGACCATCGCGCAGCCGGCCTCGATCGCGCACTGCGCATAGAACTTGACGGCGGCGTCCGAGCCCACCGGCAGGTAGCAGACCAGCACGTCCGCCCGGGCATCCTTGAGTGCGGCGACCACGTCGACCGGCTCGGCCGGCGACTCCGTCACCGTTTCCCGGTAATAGCGGCCGAGTCCGTCCAGGGTGTGCCCGCGCTGCACCGTCACCCCGGTGGGCGGCACGTCGGCGATGTGAATGGTGTTGTTCTCGCTGGCGCCGATTGCCTCCGCCAGATCGAAACCGACCTTCTTGGCGTCCACATCGAAGGCGGCGACGAATTGCAGGTCGGAGACGTGATAGTCGCCGAAGGTGACGTGCATCAGCCCGGGCACCCGGCTCGCCGGGTCGGCGTCGCGGTAGTACTCCACCCCCTGCACCAGTGAGGAGGCGCAGTTGCCGACGCCGACGATGGCCACCCGAATCGGGTGCGGGGCGCGGGGTGTGCTGTCCTGGGTCATATCGCTACCTCTTCCTGTCGTTGCGGTGTTCGTTGCTGTTCGAGGGCTGCTGCTCGGGCCGGCGTCGCTCCGCGGCCACGGCGCGTCCCGGCGTCAGTGTTCGGGTGGCGCCGGTTCGGTGTCGGTGCGCCCGCTCTCCCGGGCGATCAGATCGCGAAGCCAGAGCACCTCGCGGTCGTGCGCCTGGATCGCCAGCCGGTGCAGTGCAGCGGTGTAGTCGTCGACCCGCTGCGCCGTGCGGGCCAGCGAGGCCCGCAGACCCTCGCGGCGTTGCTCTAGCCGGCGACGGCGGCCCTGCAGGATGCGCAGCCGGGTCTCCACCGCGGTGCGCGGGAACAGCGCCAGGTGCACGCCGAATCCCTCGTCGGTCCACGACTGCGGGCCCGCGTCGGCGAGCAGGTTCGCGAGCCGTTCCTTGCCGCCGGCCGTGATCGTGTAGGTGACGCGGGATCGGCGCGGCGCCAGCGGCACGTCGTCGGGGTCGGCCAGTGGCTCCTGCACCCGGAGGAATCCGGATCGTTCCAGGCGACGCAGCGCGGGGTAGAGCGAGCCGTAGGAGTACGACCGCACCGGGCCCAGGATCTCCGTCAGCCGGATCCGGAGCTGGTACCCGTGCATCGGCGCGTCGGCGAGCAGACCGAGCAGGGCAAGATCCAGCACGCCGGACGATGCGCGACCGGGTGTCTCCGCGGGGCGGGGCGACGGCTGGGACATCGAGGCTGTTTCTTTCTGTTTCTTTCTGGGTCTGTGTGGGTCTGTGTGGGTCTGTGTGGGTCTGTGTGGGTCTGCGCGGGGTCTGTGTGGCTCTGTCTGGTCTGTGCGGGCCCGGAGCCTCGGGGGTAGAGCGGCGGGCGTTTGTTATATCGACACGATATAACCGGTGACGATGGCGGCGGGGGCCGCCCCCATCCGAGCAAGCATCGGGCCCGGTGTGCGGAGGCCGAACCCGGGCTCGCGCGCTCCGCGGACGGCCGTCGGTCCCCCGGCGGGGTCTTCCTGCCCCGCGTACGCTCGATCCGTGCAGACTCAACGGGCGCTGGTGGACTACGCCTTGCAGCGTCGCGCGCTGCTGGCGGAGGTCTCCCGCGGCCGGACCGGCGTAGGCGAGGTGTGCGACGCGTCGCCGTATCTCGTGCGGGCGGCCAAGTTCCACGGCATCGTGACCGAGACACCCTGCCCGGTCTGCCGCAAGGAGCCGCTGACGCACGTCTACTGGGTCTACGGCGACGAACTGGGCCCGGCGGCGGGCTCGGCCCGGTCCCCGGAGGAACTCGAGGCGATGGCGGCCAAGTTCGGCGAGTTCAATGTCTATCAGGTCGAGGTCTGCCGGACCTGCTCGTGGAACCATCTGGTCGCCTCGTTTGTGATGGGCACCGCCGACCAGCAGCGCCCCCGTCCGCGCCGCCGCGCCGCCCGCTGACCTGAGCCGACGCAGGTTCGCCCAGTAGGCTCGCGCGTGTGACCACAGCCGGGGCGAACGGGCCCACCTTGCCGGGCAGCGAGGGCGACGCGACCGGCGCTGAATCCACCGACACGTTCGGCGCGAGCGATGCCGGAGCCGTCGTCACCGGTCGCCCCGTTCCCGCCGAGGCTGCCGTCACCGGTCGCCCCGTTCCCGCCGACGCCGGTCGCCCCGTTCCCGCCGTCACCGGTCGCCCCGTTCCCGCCGAGGCTGCCGTCACCGACGACGACGCGCCCGCCGGCGCTCCCGTCACCGATGACGCCGGTCGGCCGGCCACCAGCCGACACCGCGCTGACCTACCTCCATCGGCGTCGCTGTCCCCGTCCGAGCGGGTGATCCCCAGCTGGACCGACCCGACAGTCCGGCGCGCCTCCGCCCTGCTCGGCGGCCCGCTCGGCACGCACGCCTCGGTGGGCCGCGCGCGGATTTTCACCCCGATGCGCGTCGCGCTGCTGATGGGTATCGCCGTGCTGATCTGCGGCTGGCTGTTCAAGTCCGCGTGCATCCAACAGGGCGAGGGTGGTGGCCTGGATCAGGGTGGCCAGCGACCCTGGATCACCGGTTGTTACAACGACGTCGTTCCGCTCTACGGCGGCCGGGGCCTGAACGACCCGAACCGCAATCCGTATTCCTATGTCTGGGTGGAGAACCGGCCCAACGACTGGCCCTCCGGACAGGTCTTCCTGCCCTCCCAGGTGCACCAATCGGGCGACCACCTGATCGCCGACGAGGGCGGCCGGACCGTCCAGCTGGGCGACCACACGCTGGTCGGCGATCCGGACGCCGGATATCGGCAGGTCCAGGGCGACAGGCTGGTGCCGGTGCCCGACGGCCAGCTCGGCACCATCCGGTACCTGGAGTACCCGGTGCTGACGGGCTACTTCATGTGGGGTGTCTCGGCTCTGACCTCGGGCTACCTGAGCTTCGCCCAGAGCACCGGGGTGGTGCCGGTGCCGCTGGATGTGGCCGCGTACTTCACCATCGGGGCGATCCTGCTGGGCTTTGCCTACCTGGTGGTGGTGGCCTGCACCGCGCGGATCGCGCGGCGGCGCGTTTGGGACACGGCGATCATGTGCCTGTCGCCGCTGCTGATCGTGCACGCCTTCACCAACTGGGACCTGTTGGCGATCGGCTTCACCGGCGGCGCGATGCTCGCCTGGGCGCGCAAGAAATCCGTGCTCGCCGGAATCCTGCTCGGCCTGGGCACCGCCGCCAAGCTGTACCCGGTGTTCCTGCTGGGTCCGCTGCTGGTGCTGTGCCTGCGCTCCGGGAGGATGGGCGCCTGGACCAAGGCGGTGGTGGCCGGGGCGATCACCTGGGTGGCCGTCAACCTGCCGATCCTGCTGACCTACCCGCGGGCCTGGCTGGAGTTCTACACCATGAACACCACCCGCACGCCGGAGTGGGACTCCTGGTACTACCTGATGACGGTGGTCAGCCCGTTCAACCCGTGGGACTCCGGTGGCCAGGCCACCACACTGCTCAATACGCTGTCGCTGGCGCTGTTCGTCCTGGCGTGTGCGGCGATCGGCTGGCTGGCACTGTCCGCCCGCCGCCGCCCCCGGTTCGCGCAGCTGGCCTTCCTGGTGGTGGCGGCGTTCCTGCTGACCAACAAGGTCTGGTCGCCGCAGTACTCGCTCTGGCTGGTGCCGCTGGTAGCGCTGGCCCTGCCCCGCTGGCGCCGGGTGCTGTCCTGGCAGTTCGCCGAGGCCGTGGTCTGGATGCTGCTCATGCTGTCCTTCGACAGCGACGCCAGCAGAAACCTGTCCATCCACCCGTTCGCGGCGGCCGCCGTCATCCGGGACATCCTGCTGATCGCCCTGGTGGTGCGGGTGATCCGGGAGATCCTGCGCCCCGAGTGGGACCTGATCCGGCAGGCCGGTGACGACGATCCGTCCGGCGGCGTGCTGGAGGATGCTCCGGACCGCTTGACCATCCCGTCCCTGCCCACCATGTGGCGGCGGGTGACCGGATCCCGCCGTCGAGCCCCCGAAACGAGCTCGGAGGCAAGCGCGGACGCGGTACTCGCGGAACCGGGGATCACAACAGCGGTGGCGGGATCGCAGCAGGTATGACCCGCGGGCCGGGAAATAGTCTGGTGATCCCGGGTGCTTGCGTGACCGATTGCGCACGACGCTACCGATTTACCGTGCAGTACAGCCCGCTGGTTTTCCGCGCGATCGCGCCGGCCGGGTGCGCACCGAGCGGCTGGTAGACTCGCCCAGTCGCAGGTGAGCCGGTCGCTGAGGATCGGCAACCGTCGGCATCGATCCTCGCCGCTCCGGCGAGCGGCGCTGCCGCCGGCTCCGTCACCGGCAACACCCTCCTGTCGCGGAACCGCCGCGGCCGACGAGTCCATAGGAGGTGCGCGTGAGCGTATCCACTGCATCCCGGCACTATGAGCTGTTGCTCATCCTCGACCCGACGCTCGACGAGCGCACGGTCCCCCCGTCGATCGACACCTTCCTGAACGTGGTCCGCCAGGGCGGCGGCAGCGTGGAGAACGTCGATGTCTGGGGCAAGCGCCACCTGGCGTACGAGATCGACAAGAACGCCGAGGGCATCTACGCACTGATCAACGTGCAGTGCACGCCCGAGGTGGTCTCCGAGCTGGACCGCCAGCTGAACCTCAACGAATCCGTGCTCCGGACCAAGATCACCCGCCCGAACGCGAAGTAAGGAGGTCGTCATGGCAGGCGACACCATCATCACCGTGATCGGCAACCTGACCGCAGACCCGGAACTTCGCTTCACCTCCTCCGGCGCCGCGGTGGCGAACTTCACCGTCGCCTCCACGCCGCGCACCTTCGATCGCGCGAGCGGCGAGTGGAAGGACGGCGAGGCGCTGTTCCTGCGCTGCAACATCTGGCGGCAGGCCGCCGAGAACGTCGCCGAGTCGCTCACCAGGGGATCCCGAGTGATCGTGTCGGGCCGGCTCAAGCAGCGCTCCTTCGAAACCCGCGAGGGTGAGAAGCGCACCGTGGTCGAGCTGGAGGTCGACGAGATCGGCCCGTCGCTGCGCTACGCCACCGCCAAGGTCAACAAGATCTCCCGTTCGGAGTCCGGCGGGGGCGGCGGCTTCGGCTCCGGCCGGTCCGGCGGGGGCGGCGGTGCACCGGCCGACGATCCGTGGGGCTCGGCCCCGCCCGCGGGTGGATCCGGTGGCTACTCCGACGAGCCGCCGTTCTAGGACTCGCGTGTTCCGGCCCCGACGCGTGTGATGGGCCGAACCTCCTTACCCAAACTTCAATCCGGTGCGCCGGATCACCGTGCGCCCCAACATCACTGGAGAGACTTCCATGCCCAAGCCCCCGGTTCGCAAGATCAAGAAGAAGGTGTGCGCGTTCTGCAAGGAGAACGCACAGGCGATCGACTACAAGGACACCACCCTGCTGCGCCGCTTCATCTCGGACCGCGGCAAGATCCGCGCCCGCCGGGTGACGGGCAACTGCACCCAGCATCAGCGGGACATCGCCACCGCGGTCAAGAACGCCCGCGAGATGGCGCTGCTGCCCTACACGTCCACCGCTCGCTGATCGCACCGTCGTCGCACCGGCCGCGTTCGGGCCCGCGTGCGGTGGCGTCGTCCTCGAGCCGAGACCACCCGAGAAGAAGAGAGCACATCCCATGAAGCTCATCCTGACCACCGACGTGCCGGGCCTGGGCGCGCCCGGCGAGATCGTCGAGGTACGCGACGGATACGGCCGGAACTTCCTGCTGCCGCAGGGCAAGGCCATCCTGGCGACCAAGGGCGCCGAGAAGCAGGTGGCGACCATCAAGCGGGCCCGTTCCGCCCGCGAGATCCGCGGCGTGGAGCACGCCAGCGAGGTGCGTGACACCCTGGAGAAGCTGCCGGTGACGATCACCGCCCGTACCACCGGTGACGGGACCAAGCTGTTCGGCTCCGTGACGGCGATCGACATCGCTACGGCGGTCAAGGCGGCCGGCGGCCCGGTGCTGGACAAGCGCGCGATCTCGCTGGACGGGCACATCCGTTCCGTCGGCTCGCACCCGGTGACCGTGACCCTGCACCCGGGCGTCACCGCGAAGCTCACCGTGCAGGTCGTCGCCGGCTGAGGCGCACGTCCCGCCGGGCGGGTCGGTTGGGGCCGCTGTTTTTCGTCGGCCAGATCGTTTCAAGATCACCGCGACCTGCAGAAACGGAATGTACCGCGAATCTGGCCGTCGGTTTCCGGCACCATCGGGTGGCGATACGGTGGCAGGGTGCAGGGTCAGTACAAGGTTCCGGGCGGCAAGCTGGTCCGAGTGGATCTCGAGGTCGCCGAGGGTCGGCTGGCCGAGGTGCATGTCTCCGGTGACTTCTTCCTGGAGCCCGACTCCGCGCTGGAGGACATCGGCCGGGCGTTGGCCGGCATGCCCGCCGATGCCACGGCCGCCGAGCTCGCCGCCTCCATCGATGCTGTCCTGGGGCCGCAGGTCGCGATGGTCGGGTTCGACGCTGTCGCCGTCGGTGTCGCGGTGCGCCGTGCGGTCGGTGCCGCCACCGGCTGGGACGATCACACCTTCGACCTGATCGGCCCGGTGGTGCTCGACCCGGTGGAGCACATGGCGCTGGACGAGGTGCTCGCCACCGAGGTGGCCGCCGGTACCCGGGGGCCGCTGCTGCGCTTTTGGGATTGGGACTCCTCGGTGGTGATCATCGGGTCGTTCCAGTCGGTACGCAACGAGGTCGACACCGACGCGGCGCGGCGATACGGCATCCGAGTGGCGCGCCGGATCTCCGGCGGCGGGGCCATGTTCATGGAGCCCGGCAACTGCATCACCTACTCGATGGTGGTGCCGGCGTCCCTGGTGGAGGGGCTGAGCTTCGAACAGTCCTACGCCTTTCTGGATTCCTGGGTGCTGGACGCGCTGTTCGAGGTGGGGGTATCCGCGCGGTACGTCCCGCTGAACGACATCGCCTCGGACAAGGGCAAAATTGGCGGCGCGGCGCAGAAGCGGCTGGTCGGCGGGGCCGTGCTGCACCACGCCACCATGGCCTACAACATCGACGCCGACAAGATGACCCGCGTGCTGCGGATCGGTCGGGAGAAGCTGTCCGACAAGGGGATCCCGAGCGCGAACAAACGGGTCGACCCGATGCGCTCGCAGACCGGGATGGCGCGCGCCGACATCATCGCCTCGCTGATGGATTCGTTCCGCCGTGGGCACCGGGTGCGGAGCGGGTCGTACACGGACGTCGAGTTGGCGGCGGCGCGCGAGTTGGCCGACAGCAAGTTCCGGTCGGACGCCTGGACCTACCGAGTGCCGTGAGCCGACAGATGCCCGCCCCGGCGCATGCGCCGGACGACCCGGTCCGCGTGCCGGGCTGCGGTCTGCGTGCGGGAGGCCTCGTCCGCGTGCCGGGCTGCGGTCTGCGTGCGGGAGGCCTCGTCCGCGTGCCGAGTTGCGGTCTGCGTGCGGGAGGCCTCGTCCGCGTACCGAGTTGCGGTCTGCGTGCGGGAGGCCTCGTCCGCGTGCCGAGTTGCGGTCTGCGTGCGGAACCGCGGTCTGCGTACCCGATCGTGTACGCAGACCGCAGACCGACACGCAGATCACCGGTCAAGAATGTCCCGACTGCACAGAGAGGCCCAATGCTATGGCCGACCGCCAGATACTCACCGACGAGCTGCTGGGGCGGATCCGGGGCCGCGCGGCCAGCTACGATCGTGAGAATCGTTTCCCGACCGAGGATCTCGACGACCTGAGGGCTGCCGGCTACTTCACGGCGCTGGTGCCGCAGGAGCTCGGCGGCGGCGGCCTGTCCCTGACAGAACTGGCCCACGAGCAGTTGCGACTGGCCGGAGCGGCCCCGGCCACCGCGCTCGCGGTGAACATGCACCAGGTGTGGATGGGAGTCGCCCGCTACCTGCATGGCCGTGGCGAGGCGGTGACGGATTTCATCCTGACCGACGCGCTGGCCGGCGAGGTGTACGCGTTCGGCATCTCCGAGCCCGGCAACGACCTGGTGCTGTTCGGCTCGTCCACCCGCGCCGAACCGGACGGTGCCGGAGGATTCTCCTTCCACGGCACCAAGATCTTCACCTCGCTGTCTCCGGTGTGGACCAGGCTGGGCACCTTCGGCACCGACTCCTCGGACCCCGATGATCCCCGCAGCGTGTTCGCCTTCATCGCTCGCGAGGGCAGCGGCTTCGAGATCAAGCAGGATTGGGACACCCTGGGCATGCGGGCGTCCCAATCCTGCACCACCATCCTGACCGGCGCGCACGCCCCCGCCGATCGGGTTGTTCGGCGTATCAAGCCGGGCCCCACGCGAGACCCGTTCGTGTTCGGCATCTTTGCCTGCTTCGAGCTGCTGTTGGCCTCGGTGTACACCGGTATCGCCCGCCGCGCACTGGATCTGGCCGTCGAGGCGGTGCAGCGCAGGACGTCGGCCCGCCATGGTGGACGCTCCTACGCGCAGGATCCGGATGCCCGGCGCCGGATCGCCGCTGCCGCCGTCGCGCTGGACGGCGTCTTTCCGCAGATCGACGCGGCGACCGCCGACATCGACCATGGCGTGGATCGAGGTGATCTGTGGATGCCGCAACTGTCGGCGATCAAGCACCGGGCGACCGAGACCGCGGTGTCGGTGACGACGACGGCGATGCGCGCGGCCGGCGGGTCGTCGTACTTCACCCGCAACGAGCTCTCCCGGCTGTACCGGGATGTGTTGGCCGGGACATTTCACCCCTCCAGCGAGGACTCCCTGTACGCCGCCTGGGCGAACGCGCTGCTGGGGCCACTGGAGTAGGCCTCCGTGCAGAGCCGGGCAACTTTCGAATCGCTTGCCACGCCGACAGTCCGGGTTGCCGCGCAGTCGTTCGAGGAGGAGGTTAGTCACCTGCGTACCAGAACGGAACGGGGAGGTGCGGGACATGGCGCTGACCGATCTGCTCCGACCCGCCCACTGCGCGTTCATCGCGGAGTGGCCCCAGGTCACGGGCCGAGCAGCGCGCGTGCGACGGTTGCGGCCTGTCATTGAGCTCACCGTTCAGCCGGATGATCCCGCCCGGCAAGTACCCTCCAAACCATGGCTGACGGACGCGCAGGCGAGGACGGCGTCCACGCGTCCGCCGATCTTGGGAAAGTGCTGGAAAGTGACGGCTGGATCGGACCAAGATCACCGCGACCTGCAAAAACGCCGGCCGGTGTGGATCGCGAGGTCGAAAAACAGCAGATCCCACGGGTGGTCGCCGTGGTGGTGGCCTACAACCGGCGCGACCTGCTCGTCGAGGCGCTGGACGCGCTGGCAGCGCAGCGCCGCCCGGCCGACGGCGTGCTGGTCGTCGACAACGCCTCGCCGGACGATTCGGCCGAGCTCGCCCGGAACCATCCGCTCGGGCCGGCGGTGCTCTCGCTGCCCACCAACACCGGGGGATCCGGCGGGTTCGCGGCCGGGATTGCCCACGCCGTCACCGATATGGCCGCCGACTACGTCTGGCTGATGGACGACGACACCATCCCCAGCCCGACCGCGCTGGCCTTCCTGTTGGACGCGGTGCGCGCGTATCCGGGCCGCGTCGCGATCGCCGGCAGCCGGGCGGTGTGGATCGACGGGCGCGACCACCCGATGAACACCCCGCGGACCCGACCGCTGGCCACTCCCCGGCAGCGTGCCAGGGCGGCGCTGGTGGGAGCGCGTCCGGTGCGCTCGTCATCGTTCGTGTCCATGCTCGTCGACGTCGAGGCGATCCGCCGGCACGGGCTGCCGATGGCCGACTACTTCATCTGGAACGACGACTTCGAGTACTCCTGCCGGCTGCTGCGGCACGACACCGGTCTGTTCGTCCCGGGCAGCGTGGTGGAGCACCGCACCAAGGTGTTCGGCGGGTCGGATGCCGACCCCGGGGAGCGGTTCTACTACGAGGTGCGCAACAAGCTGTGGATGCTGCTCCGCTCCTCGGCGCTCTCGCCGGCCGGCCGGGTGCTGTACACCGCTGCGACGCTGCGGCGCTGGGCGCGGCTGCTGCTGCGGTCGCGGGAGCGGACGGTATTGCTGCACGCGGCGCGCCGCGGGCTGCGCGATGCCCGCCGGCCGCCGCGGGATACGGCTGCGGTGCTGGCCGAGGTAGGAGTCGATGCGTCCCTGGGTGGCGGGGCAGGGGACCAGCGGTGACGGGACCAGCGGGCGACGACTCAACGGCGATGGGACCAGCGGGCCAGAACCCAGTGGTGACGCGGCCAGCGGTGACGGCGCCGGGCCAGAACTCAGCGGCGATGGCGACAGCGGTGACGGGGCCAGCGGGGGCGCTCCCCTTCAGCCTGCTGCTGCCGGTCTACGCGGGTGACCGGGCCGACTTCCTGCGCCGCGCCTTCGACTCTGCCACCGTCGAGCAGACCCGCCGTCCCGACGAGGCGGTGATCGTTCGGGACGGCCCCGTCGGCCCTCGGTTGGAGGCCGAGCTCGCCGACATCGAGCGCCGGTCGGTGGTGCCCGTCACCGTCGTCGCGCTGCCGGACAACGGCGGGCTGGCCCGTGCGTTGCAGGCCGGCCTGGCCCGGGCCCGGCACGAGGTGATCGCCCGCGCCGATGCCGACGACGTCTCGCAGCCGGACCGGTTCGCCGCGCAGCTGCCGGTCATCGAGGCCGGGGCCGACCTGGTGGGTTCGGCGCTGGCCGAGTTCTCCACGGACGAGCACGTCACCGGCACGGTCCGCGTGATGCCGACCGAGCCCGGCGACATCGCCCGGTACGCCCGGATGGCGGACCCGTTTAACCACCCCACCGTGGTGTTCCGCAAGCAGGCCGTGGCCGACGCTGGCGGGTATGAGGACCTGAAACTGATGGAGGACTACCTGCTGTTCGCCCGGATGATCGCCGGTGGGGCGCGGGTGCGCAATGTCCCCGACGTCCTGGTGCACTACCGGGTCGGGGCCGGCGCCTACCACCGGCGCGGCGGCCGCGCGATGCTGCGTTCGGAGCTGGCGCTGCAGCGGCAACTGCGCCGGGAGGGCTTCACCACTCGATGGCAGTACCTGCGCAACCTCGCCGTCCGGGGTACCTATCGGCTGGTGCCGGTACCCTTGCGGCGATGGGCCTATCGCTCGTTGCTGGTCACACGTCGACTCCCAGGGGTGCTGCGCCGACCATGATGCGCACGAAGGGCAGAGGGCACCGATGAGCGCTCGCGCGAAGAGTAATCAGGCACCGATGAGCGCTTGCGCGAGGAGCAATCAGGCACCGATGAGCGCTCGCGCGAAGAGTAATCAGACACCGATGAGCGCTTGCGCCAAGAGCAGAGGGCACCGATGAGCGATCTGTTGGTAGTGGGATCCGGGTTCTACGGCCTGACCGTCGCCGAACGGATGGCCGAGCGCGGGCTCAACGTGGTGGTCATCGAGCGTCGCGACCACATCGGGGGCAATGCATACTCGGCCGTCGAGCCGACCACCGGGATCGAGACGCACCCGTACGGCTCGCACCTGTTCCACACCTCGAACGAGCGGGTGTGGGCCTACGCCACCCGATTCTCCACCTTCACCGACTACGTGCACCACGTCTACACCACGCACCACGGCGAGGTGTTCCCGATGCCGATCAATCTGGGCACGGTCAACCAGTTCTTCCGTGCGGCGATGGGACCGGACGCGGCGCGCGAGCTGATCGCCTCCCAGGCCGAGGAGGTGACGGGGACCCCGCAGAATCTGGACGAGAAGGGCATCTCACTGGTCGGGCGTCCGCTGTACGACGCCTTCATCCGGGGTTACACCGCCAAGCAGTGGCAAACCGACCCGAAGGATCTGCCCGCGTCCGTGATTGCCCGGCTGCCGGTGCGCCTGACCTACGACAATCGCTACTTCTCCGACACACACGAGGGGCTGCCGACCGACGGCTATGCCGCCTGGTTGGATCGGATGGCCGACCACCCGCGGATCGAGGTGCACACCGGCACCGATTTCTTCGACCCGTCGCACCCGTGGTCGAAGCAGGCGGCCGTGGGACAGGTTCCGGTGGTCTACAGCGGGCCCATCGATCGGTACTTCGACTTCTCCGAGGGTCATTTGTCCTGGCGCACCCTGGATTTCCAGACCGAGGTACTCGATGTCGGTGATTATCAAGGGACCTCGGTGATGAACTATGCCGACACCGACGTGCCGTTCACTCGCATTCACGAGTTCCGGCACCTGCACCCGGAGCGGGACAAGGTCTACCCGAAGGACGCCACGGTGATCACCCGGGAGTTCTCCCGGTTCGCCGAGCCCGGGGATGAGCCCTATTACCCGGTCAACACCCCGACCGATCGCGAGCGATTGCTCGCCTACCGGGAACGGATGTCCGCCGAGCCGCGGGTGTTCTTCGGCGGGCGGCTGGGCAGCTACCAGTACCTGGACATGCACATGGCGATCGGGTCGGCGTTGAACCTGGCCAGCAACACGCTGCCGGACGTCTTCGCGACCAGCGATAGCCGGTGACGGCCAATCGGATGTGCAGAGCCGGCAGTGGTGGAGTACGGGTCCATGCATCAGGCGCTCGTTAACTCATGTGCTGGGCACCAGCGGTGACGGCGCCGACGCTGGCCGGCCTGGCGCTGCCGGGCGACCGGCCCCGCGAGCTGTTCTGGCGGGGTGCAGTCGAACCCGACGGGCACGGCGGGCTGGTGCTGGAGGACGGGGGGCACCTGGATCTGGGGACCTGGTTCAACGCCGCGCCCGTCGGATGGTGGCGTGAGATCCTGGGAATCACGACGATCCGGCTGGTTGTCTCGGGGTTCGGCGACCTGACCATCCGCTCCGCCACGGAGGGCGCCGGCGCGGTGCTGCGGCGGGGCCGGCTCGACGGAACGCGTACCTACGACCTGCCCGTCTCGGCCGATGCCCGCTGGTACTGGCTGGAGCTGGATGCGGCCACCGGGCCGGCGAATCTAACGTCCCTGCGCTGGGTGCTGCCGGAAGCCGAGCCGGCAGCCGGGGGATCGACCCCGCCGAAGGTCACCGTGGTGGTGCCCACCTACGGCCGCGAGCAGGATGCCCTGGCACAGGTAGGCCGGCTGCTCGACCCGGCCATGGCCGATGTCGTCGCCCGGGTGGTGCTGGTCGACCAGGCGCGTACGGTGCGCGATGCCCCCGCTGCCGGACAGGTGATCGCGGCCTCCGGCGGCCGACTGTTGTTGCGCGAGCAGGACAATCTCGGCGGCTCCGGGGGCTACGCCCGCGGCATGCTGGAGTCGCTGGCGTACCCCGAGGACGCGGTGTTGCTGCTGGACGACGACGCGCGGATCGAGCCGGAGGGGCTGCGCCGCATGCTGACCCTCATCGGATGCGCGCGGTCGCGGGGCCGGCAGCTGATCGTGGGGACGCCGCTGCTGTCCGCCGAGCGACCCAGCCGGGTGGAGGCGCTGGCGGAGGGGGTACGACGGCGCGATTTCCGTTGGGGCCCTACCGATCGGATCGGTGACGGGATCGACGTCTGCGTCACCGGCCCGGAAGGCTGGTCGTTCGCCGACCCGAGGGCACCGGTTGATTACACCGGCTGGTGGGGAACGCTGCTGCCGCCCGGCGCCGTTGCGGAATTGGGGCTGCCCGCGCCGTACTTCCTCAAGTGGGACGACGCCGAGTACGGGCTGCGGGCACGCCGGGCGGGATATCGGGTGGCTTGCATGCCGGGGACCGGGGCGTGGCATCCGACCTGGGCAGCCAAGGGCACCATTGCTTCCTGGGCGGCGTGGCCCCTGCACCGCAACAGGATTGCCACTGCCGCCGCCTACGGCGCGGGCCGGGGAGTGCTTGTCGACTCGCTGCTGCACCAGATCAAGCACGTGCTGAGCCTGCAGTACGGCACGGCCGACCTGTGGGATGCGGCGCTGGCGCAGATGCTGTCCGGGCCTGACTGGCTGCGGCAGGATCTGCGCGCCACCCGCGACCGGGCCCAGGCTGTGCTCGATGCGCAACCCACGGCCCACGCGGGCGCTACCCCAGGCGTCGCTCGGGTTCGCCACTCCGACCGTGCGTCAGCACCGGATGTGGTTGCGGCGTCGGCGGTTCCGAGTCGCAGCGCCGTGGCGGTGGGTGCGCTTCGGGCGGTGGCGGGCCTGGTACGCCGGACGTCGGCCCGGGCGGTGACGCGAGTGACGGCGCCGGAGTTCACCTGGCAGATCGGGCTCGGCCGGGACGTCGTGATCCTGGACGGCACCGATCGAACGCTGGTCCGCGACCCGGCCCGGGCTCGTCGCGCACTGCTCCGTACGGCGCGGCTGCACCTGCTGGCGGCCCGCCGGTGGGGTGCGCTGCGCCGCGCTTACGGGCGGGCGCTGCCGACCGCCGTCACCGCCGAGCGCTGGCGGACCATCATCGAACAGAGGTAGTCAGGCGGCCCAACTCGACAAGTTCCTCGGCAAGTGCGTCCATGCAGTGCGGTCGGTACGGGTCGATGGCGGTGACGAGAATCGTGTCGCTGGGCCGGATCCGGGTTCGCTGATGCAGTGCTTGCCGATGTGAGCGGGGTGGCGCGGCGAGCGACGAGGCCGGTGTGGGGTGCTGGCGGTGCGGCGGGGCGTGGTGCTGGGATCTGCGTGGCGCACGCGGTATCCACGATGGTGTTGTTGTTTGTGTGCGCTGGGTGATCGTTGGGGGGTTATGGTGGTGCTGAGAGCCGGGTATTCATGGCTGTTTGTCGCCTGATTCGGGACCGTCCGCTACCTACGGTGTAGGTCTGTTAGGTGTCCTTCTCCGTCTCATTCTATGTGTAACTGTTGCCCGATCCGTCCGGTGGGTCTAGCGTGCTCGATTACCTGTTTGTGAGCTGTGTGTGAGCGCGTGGTGTGTGGCGAGGAGGTCGTGATGGGGTTGGCGCGGGGTGTGACGGCGTTGGTGGTGGCTGCGGCGCTGGTGGTGACGTCGGCCGGGCCGGCGGGCGTCGCTGCTGGTTCCGAGCCTGCGCCGCCCGATGGTCCGGTTGCTGGGTCTGTTGCGGATAGTTCGGTGGCTGCGGATGCGGTGTCGGCGGCCGAGATTGCCCGGGTGTATGGGCATGCGGTGGTGGTGGAGTCGCAGACCACTCAGACGTCGCAGGTGCAGGCGCTTGCGGATGGCACGATGCAGTTGACGGAAAGTTCGTTGCCGGTTCGTGTGTTGGGGGATTCGGGGTGGGAGCCGGTCGATCTGACGCTGATAGTGGATGGCGGTGTGGTTCGGCCGCGGGTGTCGCCGATGGAGGGACTGCCCCCGGTTCGGTTGACTCCTTGCCTGTGAGGATTCGGTCCTTGCTGGAAGGATGCTCGACATGCCCAAACCGTTCCCCAAAGAGTTCCGTGCCGATGTCGTCGCGGTGGCCCGAAAGGG